>ODAJ012159231.1_pt1 | contig 23376 bp, 5 predicted proteins | sample 1539241 | NCBI WGS metagenome assembly ODAJ01 (sample SAMN02144231, study PRJEB22623) | gut metagenome | biome: sheep rumen | host: Ovis aries | place: New Zealand | reverse complement strand
AGCGTGGGCGTTGACCGCATCCGTGCCGAGATACCCATGAACAAGAATCCGTTTGATTTCTATGACAAGACCATTATCTCTGTCGATACTCTGAAGAATAACGGTAAGTTCCGTGCATGGCTGGAAAAGACCCATTGGGATATCATCGTCATTGATGAATGCCACACAGTGGCAAATGATGACAGCCTGCGTGGAAAGCTGGCTCAGTTCCTTGCTGATCACTGTGACAGTCTGATATTGACGAGTGCCACCCCCCATAACGGAAGTGCTGAGTCATTTGCCAATCTGATGCGTATGCTTGAACCAACTAGCATTCCTCGTAATGGCGAATACACCAAAGAAGATGTTCAGAAGTATTACGTCCGCCGTTTCAAGAATGACATTCAAGACGAGAACATCCGCAGTAATTTCCAGGAGCGTAAGGTAGAATCCGTAGAGGTACATCTGTCAGATGAAGAAGAGCAACTATTGGCACTCCAGCAGAGAATCAAGTATCGCAGTATCAAGGAAGAAAGTGATGAGGAGAAGCAAGATATGCTCTTTGCCATCTCCCTTTTCAAAACATTCTTGTCAAGCCCTGCAGCAGCTTTGAAATCCGTCAATAACCGCATGGAGAAGTCAAATGCCAACAAGGAGGAACTTCAAGAATTGGCAGACCTGCTCCAGAAGATGCTCGACCAGAAGATTGACAGTCGTTATGACGCATTCTGTCAGAAGCTCAATGCTCTGAACTGGAAGGGAAAGAAAAAGGATGAGCGAATCGTAGTGTTCACAGAGAGGCTGGAAACCATGAGCTACCTAAAACGAAGATTGCAGGAAGACTTTGGCATGAGTGACGAACAAGTTGCTCTATTCCATGGAAGTCTGACTGACACAGAACAGGAAGAACTTGTGGCGGCTTTCGGTAAAGAAGATTGCCCCATCCGAGTCTTGATTTCCAGTGATTCAGGAAGTCAGGGTGTTAACCTTCACTACTATTGTCATCGTATGTTTAATTACGACATCCCTTGGAGTCTTATTACTTTGGAACAGCGCAATGGGCGTATTGACCGTTACGGTCAGAAAGATACCCCATACATTTATTATCTGATTGCCCGTAGCCAGCAACCAGATGTTCGCAGTGACGTTGCAGTCATTGAAAAACTGATGGCCAAGGAGGAAGAAGTACACAAGACGCTCGGCGATGCCCAAAGCGTGATGAATCTCTATAGCCCGGAAAAGGAAGAGAATGCTGTAAAGGATGCGATTAAAAAGGGTGATTCAGAATTCTTAGAAGAAGAAAACCAAGAAAAAGCAACACGCCGTAAACGTGGTGGATTCTTTGCCTTGGGAAAGAATTCCACTCCTGCTACTGAGCATAAACAGTTGTTGGAGCCACAACTCTCACTTTATAAGGACGATATGCAGTTCTATCGTGACTTGTTCGCTCAGTTGGAATACAAGGGCAGCATCAAACATGGTGAGATTGCCGTTGTTGATGCCGAAGTTCCTTACGTCGAAGTGGCTGCTTCCAATGAACTAAAGGATGTACTTTATGACCTGCCTCGTGAAGCATGGCCACAAGACCGTACCTTCCGTCTCTGCAACAATAAAGATGTGGTGATGCAATCTATTAGTGAATCGCGCAAACAACAGAATGCAGAATGGGCTAAGATGCAGACACTCTACGATTTGCACCCCATTATACAATACATGCTCACCAAACTTTCAGCCTCCGTACCCAAGGAGCAGGCTTTTGTAGTAAAGCACAATATGTTCCCTCAGAACACTGCATACTATCTGATTTATGGTAGTGTAGCAAACGGAAAAGGGCAGAACCTGCTCAGCAAGTTCTTCCTCGTGCCGATGGATATGCAGAAGCAAACCATGAACGGTAAGCCTCTCTCATTGGCTGATTTCTTGGAGAAATACCCAGCCATGCTGCAGCCGCTCTATCCTGAATCAGTAAGTGACGAAGATCTGGCAATACTCCAGGATATGTTGAGCGATGCCATCGACAATGGCGAGGCAGACTATATGTATTCTCGTCAAAATGAAGTAAGCGACCGCATGGATAAGCAGTTAACGGAGTACAAAGCGAAACTCGACAAGTGGGCCAATGATGCCAAGGGACAGCTTCAGATGAAGTTTGACGATGAGAATGTTCATATCACCCGCAAGGGCTTCGATGGCGAGATGGAGGAGATTCAGAAGATCAGCGACAAGGAGAGCCAGTTCTTCCAAGACCTCTTCCAGTTAGACAATGTTGACCCGTACCTCCGTGTGCTGGCTGTATTCTATAACAAATAAAACAGGACGATTATGGCAGACAACATCAAATATCGTTTCATACAGAATGTAGGTGATTATTTCCCCTCTGGCTATTTCAGTGAGGACTTTATTGACAAGGTACAGAAAGCCAGTGGCGTGAGTGCCGATGAAATGTCGGCTTTATGTACACCATACGTCCAGTTGCGTCGTGAATACGATGCCTATAAGAACTATATCGTCAACAGCAACCCTCGCGTGAAGGATGCCATCCTGCATACCCATGACTTCAATGACCGCTTGCTTCAAATATTAGGATATGAGCCGCAAGGCCAACCCTATAAGTTCTACGCCATCGACGAAGAGGCACAGACTGTTGTTCCTGTCCGTATGGTTTTGAGTCGTGGCGGACAAACCACCATGTTGGTCATGGAAATGCAGCACCTTATTCAGGTGGGCGACCTACAGCCATCTGGTCTATTCGAACAACGTTATAATGTGGAAGGAGATGAGCAAAGAATCCGTCATCAGCAGTATTATGCTGGCCAGTGGAGCGAGGTCTTCACCCTGCCTGATGACGTTCGCATTTCTCCATCTGTCATCAACAAGGCCATCGATGCGCTATTTCTCTTGCCACCAGAACGTCGTCCGCACTATATTCTGATGTTGGCTGGTAACACCGTGTTCCTGCTCAATGTTGAGAAGTGGAATCGTGGTGCTTATCTTCAGTTCTCCCTCGACGAACTGTTCTCGCAAGCCAGCATTTCTGCTTTTCGAAAGTACTATGCTCTGTTCCATCTGTTGGTATGCAAAGAGACCTTGGCAGCCGATAGCGAAACTGTCTTGATGGACCGGCTGGTAGAAGAAAGCTATAAGAGTGCCTACGAGGTAACGAAGGATTTGAAGAACGGTGTTGTCTCTGCTGTAGAATCATTGGCAAACGAAGCCCTCTATTGGTGGAAACAGAATAACAGCGTTCCTGTAGAGGATTATACAGACGATACTTTCGAGGCAAAGGTGAAGGATGACTGTCTTACCATTGTTTATCGACTCTTGTTCATCTTTTATGCTGAAAGTCGTGACGAATTGGAGATTTTGCCAACAAATGATGAAGTCTATAATCAAGGCTATTCGTTGGAGATGTTGCGCGACTTGGAGAAAGTGCCACTTATCAGCGATGCGAGCCGTAATGGCTTCTTCATCGATGACAGTCTGCGCCAGCTTTTCCGCCTGCTTGCTACAGGCTATCACGAGAATCGCCCAGACTCGGACAAATCATTTACGGTGATACATATCGACTCACCGCTATTCAACAACCGCCGATTAAACTATTTGGGCGATGTGCGCATCCGTAACATCGTGTGGCAACAGATCATCTGTGCCCTTTCACTCAGTCGCAATGACAAGCAGGTAGGCCGTATCTCATACGCTAATCTTGGCGTGAACCAGTTGGGTAGTGTCTATGAGTCATTATTGGCCTATCGTGGCTTCTATGCCGAAGAGGATTATATCGAAGTTCATAAGGCAGGTAAACCAGAAGAGGGAACATTCCTTGTGCCATACAGTCGTATGGATGATTTCCAGCCCAATGAGATTCTGCGCGATAAAGATGCAAGACCAATTATTCTAAAGCAAGGCACGTTTGTGTATCGCCTGAATGGACGTGACCGCCAAAAATCAGCCAGCTACTATACGCCGGAAATACTGACACGTAGCACTGTAAAATATACCCTGAAGGCCATCATCGATGAGGTGGCGGCAGGAAAGCGTAAAGCCACAGAGCTGCTTGACCTGAAGATATTGGAGCCAGCAATGGGCGCTGCAGCCTTCCAAAATGAGGTCATCAACCAGTTGGCAGAAGCTTATCTGACCTATCAGCAACAACAGAAACGTACGGAAGGTTCGCCTAACTGGCGTATTGCTCCTGACCATTACCGCGATGAGTTACAGAAGGTGAAAGCTTATATTGCTACCCACAACGTCTATGGTGTGGACTTAAATCCTACGGCTATTGAACTTGGCAAACTATCTCTATGGCTCAATGTGATACATAAGGACATGGAAACGCCATTCTTCTCCAATCGACTGGCATTAGGTAATGCAGTTATTGGTGCTTGGTTGAAAGTATATAGCCGAGAAGAATTTGCTGGCAAACCAGACAAGACGAATAGCAGAAAGCCCAAGTTGCAACCAACTGCTTGGTGGGAGAAAGCCCCACATAAGATCAAGTTCTTCAAGAATCGTGTGAATCGTTCTGTCAACGAGGTTTATCACTTCTTGTTGCCAGACAAAGCTATGCTGGCTGTTCGCAACATTGCAGAGCAAAAGAAAGCCCATCCAGATGAGACCTCTCGCATGAATACGCTCATCAAAGACTGGACGGCTCCCATCACAGACCGCGACTTCAACATCTTGAAACGTCTTTCAGGTAAGATTGACCTACTGTTAAAGGAATATTTCCAGTTCCAGCAGAGCATTGAGAATCTGACGCAGAATCGCGGCAACATCTGGGGTGCACCAGGAGCACCTGCGCTGAATCTCGACACCTACGAGGAGAAAGAGCGACTGAACGATGTGCGCTACCGCCACGATAATGCCTATTTCCGTCTAAAGATGATTATGGACTATTGGTGCGCCCTCTGGTTCTGGGAGTATGACCATACAAAAGAGTTACCTACTCGCGAAGAATACTGGAGCGACATCGAGGCCATGCTGAATGTAAGTGACCTGGAATTGGATGCTCACACCACTCGTAAACTCCACAATGTACATATCGGAAAGGACGGGCAGTTAGGTGTTTTCCATGAAGGCTATATGAACGATATGTTCGAGCAAGCCAAATTGGAAAGCATGGTTGCCTCAGAACCAGAGCCTATCTACAATACGGATGAGGACAGCGAAATTATTCAGCTTTCCAAGGAGGAAGTTTTGGCTAAAACCAAAGGCGCAGAACGCAGTTTCTTCGATGATTCAGAGCGCTTCGGAATAGTGAAAGAGTTGGCAGACCGCTATCATTTCTTCCATCCCATGCTTGAATTCCTTGAAGTGTTCTGGCTACGCGATGGTTTTGATATTATCTGTGGCAACCCACCTTGGTTAAAATTAGAATTTGATGAAGTTGGAATTATGTCTGAAGACTATCCGGAAATTGCAATTAGAAATATTAGTGCTCCTGATGTTCAAAAAAAACGGGATGAACTTTTTGAGAAACATCCTCAAACAGAAAAGCTATATCATGCAGAAGAAATAGAAAATGCAGGTTCTGCCGCATTTATGAATTCTCTTGGGAATTATCCTCTCTTGGAAGGGCAACAAACAAATCTTTATAAATGTATTTTGGAAAATGGTTTCTCATTGTTGTCAAGTAATGGATTTATGGGATTATTGCATCCTGAGGGCGTTTATGACGATCCACATGGTCAGCCCCTTCGAAAAGAAATCTATAAACGGCTTACATACCATTTTAAGTATCAAAATGAGTTTCAATTATTTGCAGAAGTTCTTCATGGGAAAAAATATTGTGAACAAATATATGGGCCAAGGAAGGATTTAGTTGATTTTGTTTCCATCGACAATCTTTTTCATCCCAGTACAATAGACTCTTGCTTTGTACATGATGGACATGGTATTTGTGGAGGTATAAAAAAAGACGGAAAATGGAATACTGAAGCACATAAAGACAGAATTGTTCATTTCACCAATTCTGAATTGAAAGTATTAGCTGAAACTTTTGAAAACAATTCAGATTGGGAAACGACAAAATTAGTATCAATTCATGCATCAAATATTATAAATGTTTTAGAAAAGTTGTCCTCTTTTCCATACCATCTTCGCGATTACCAGTATAAATCAACCGTTGCTTTGGATGAAGCAGGAGCTGTGAAGGATGGAACAATTAAGCGTTGTACCACTATTCCAGATTATCTTCGTGGGAATATGATATATTCTGGTCCCCATTTCTTTGTTGCCAATCCATTTTATAAAACCCCAAGATCATCATGTAATACAAAAGCCGATTATGATATTATCAATCTTGGCGAAATGGAGGACAACTATCTTCCAAGAACAAATTATATACCAATAATAGAAGAAAAACGATATAGAAATTTGTTTGATGGATTCCCATGTGGACAAGATAATGACGGGAAAGAAATATATGACCGATGGTTTGACTATTATAAAGTATGCTTTCGCAAGATGCTATGCACTATAGAAGAACGGACTCTTAAAAGTGCAATTCTACCCAAAAATACTTCACATATCAACGGTGTCGTTTCTGTTATATTTAAGAAAGAAGCAGAAACAGTAGAGTTTTGCGCACTCACATCGTCCATAATAATGGATTTTTATGTAAAAACAATAGGCGCACAAAATCTCCAAAGAAACAGATTAGAAGCCTTCCCGCTAGGTATATCTTCAAGGTACCAATCTTCTCTTTATTCACGTTCGATGATGCTTAACTGCCTCACTCGTCATTACACCGACCTTTGGAGTGAAGTTTGGCGTGATGACTTCCGGAATCAGACTTGGAGCATTGATGACCCACGATTGAAGTCTTTCACCACACTTCAGCGTGACTGGTCCTGGGATACACCACTGCGCAACTATTTCGAGCGTCGTCAGGCATTGGTAGAGATTGACGTGATAGCAGCAATGGCTTTGGGATTGAGCTTGCAAGACTTGGAAATGATATACACTATTCAGTTCCCTGTACTTCAGCAAAATGAAAACGATACGTGGTATGACCGCAAGGGTAACATCGTCTTCACCTGCTCGAAGGGGCTAACAGGCGTTGGTGTTGATCGTCCTCAGTGGGAAAGAATTCGCTATATGCAAGAAGGCGATACTTACGTACACACCATCGAGAAGAGTGAACTCTATCGCGGCCATCAAGTCACCTACTATGCGCCCTTCACCAAGTGCGACCGCATCGAGGACTATCGAACTGCATGGGCTCATTTCGAACATGTTTTTAAAGACTAGTAACAATGGAAGAAGCATATTACAAACTCCTATATGATATCCTATGTGGATATGACAGGACAACTCCCAAGAACATAGTCAATCTTAGGAACAATCAAATTTTTGTTTTTGGCACTGATGTACAGGGTAGCCAAATACATGGTGCTGCTGGTATTGCTGCGAAAAAGTTTGGTGCTAAGGCTGGCGTTGTTGCTGGGCCAACGGGGATGTGCTATGCCCTTCCAACCAAAGGTTTTTCGCTTGAAGAATTAGCTCATGCTGTTGAGCACTTTGAGAAATACGTAAGGAATAATTTCCGAAATACATACCTTGTTACAGCTGTTGGATGCGGTCATGCAGGATTTGACGTAAAAGATGTTGCTCCTTTATTTATTGGGTTGCTTGGTCTCCGGAATGTTATGTTGCCCGATGCATTTTTGAAGGTTTATCGGGAACAATGCAAGGCATATTTTAGTAGTATACCAACAGATAAAGAATCTGATAGCGGAGCGAAACAGGATCCCATTGAGCAAATTTTGGAATACTATGATGAAAAGGTGCATGAAGTTGTAAAATATTTATTTGCAAATAAAATCGACTTTAATCATGATGGTGGCTTCAGTATTTCTGATGCTGATGGGAATATAATTGCAGAAGCAGAACTTGGCATTGAATCAGAAAAAGTTGTATTCGCTCCTTTTGACAAACAAAGTGCTGTAGCTTTCCCAAAATACGGCTATACGGTTATGACTCCAGATTATTACTTAAATTCTAAATTAAAGTGATATGGGCGTAAGGATTAATAAAGTATTAAACGAGCTTAATATCGGTCTTCAGACAGCTATCGATTTCCTGAAGCAAAAAAGACAATTAGGTGAGGTTAGGGACGATATGACTCCTAACACTAAGATTTCTGATGAACAATATGAAGCTCTCGTTAAGCAGTTCGGCGTAGATAAAAGTGTGAAAAAACAAGCTGAAGCTCTGTTTAAAAAAACAAATAATAATTCTAGTACAAGCACAGACAACAAACATGGAAAGAGTCAATCTCAGGTCTTTCCAAAAGAATCGTCCTCAAACAGTCAACGTTTTATTCCATTGGGGAAAATAGACTTGGATAAAATAGGGAAGAAATCGGAACTTTCAAAAAACAGAAACAATTCAAGAGGTGTCAGGAATATTAAACCTTTGGAAGATTTTAATTGGGATGAATTTGAAGCATCAGCAACTACAAATAATACCGATAAAACTGACAGAATAGATAAAAGCATAGAACATACTATTGTAACAGGCACAGTCATTTCTGTTGATTATCGCGAAGTCATAGTTAATATCGGGTATAAAAGTGATGGTATAATCCCTGCAACAGAGTTCCGATATAATCCTGAATTGAAAGTGGGTGATTGTGTGGAAGTCTATGTTGAAAGAGCTGATGAAAAAAGTGGTCAACTGATTCTTTCACATAAGAAAGCAAGATTAAGTAAATCTTGGGATCTTGTAAACGAAGCCCTTGATAGTCAAGAAACAATCACTGGATTTGTTAAAAATAGAACAAAAGGTGGCTTGATAGTGGATGTATATGGTATTGAAGCTTTAATGCCTATTTCTCAAATAGATATAATCAAGGTTTATAATCAAGATGAATATGTCGGTAAATCTATTGAAGTAAAGGTCATCAAGGTTAATGCAGAATTTAGAAATGTCATTGTTAGTCATAAGGTCGTTGTACAGGAGAACTTGAATAAGCAACAAGCAAATAAAACTCTCTTAAAGGATATATGGCAAAGACATACAGAAGTTCAAGAACAGATATTGAGACAAAGAACTTCTCCAATGGTAATATTACCTCACCTGACAACCATCATAAACGACAAGTTGCATGTTCGCGTTGACACTTCAGACAACACGGAATTGCTTAAGTCGAAGATTGTAGAATCTTTAGAGTTGAATGAGGATGATTGTCATTTTGATGATGGATATGTCTATGCATCAATTGACAAGTGGGCAAAGCTTGACGAAAGGACTAAGTCAAAAATTAGTTCAAAAGCAAATAGTGAATACGTGACATTCACCTTTTACCCAGTCGTTGATGGTAAAATTACCGATAAAAAGGCTCAGTTTACGGAAATAAAATCCATCCTTGACAAACTCGAAATTGAATATGATTTCGATAAAATGCGTAGACTTCAAATATCTCTAAACGATTTGCAAAAGTTAAGAGAGAATGAGGAGTTTAGCAAGATGGACATTTCCTTACCAGAGAAAGCTTCTGCGGTCATCCAAACATACCCCAGTATTCTCACTTTTTTGGAGAGGCTCTGCCCAAATCACAACATTGAAAACATTGAAATTTTTCAAGAATCCCGAGGTGCAGCATCAGAAGCGTATATCAATAAGCATATAATAGTTCATGGTGGCTATCTCAAACAAGAAATTCTTGATGTTGTAAATCCTATATTCAATCTTAAAATGTTTAAGGTTGAGTTCGTTTTCAAGTTGAACGAATCAGCCATAAAAAAATATAACTGGAAGAAAAATGAAGATGGTCTTCCGGAACTAAAGAATGGTTGTATTATATTTAAGAGGGATGTAAAAATCAATAAGGAAGAAGAGTACGAATCAGATGAGATGGATGATGTCGAATCCCAGTCTCTTTCTTCGAACGTATTTCGTTATATAAATCGTCGCCCGACAGTTGAAGATGTAAATTTGGAGTATTCGTTAATCAAAAGAGGACTCGACAGAATATTTGGGAAAGGCCAATATCATCTGGAAGATGAACGGTACTATTATTACTATTACCGAGAAAATAGGAATTGGGCTACGGCAGAGGAACTTGATTCTTTCAATGATCGAATTCACGCTGAAATAAAAAATACTGATGAACTTCGCGTACAAAGTAATGGCTTGTCAATAGGTGTGGATTTTTGTTGGAAGCAGAAAAGTTTGGTTGATATATTATCCGATTTAAGTAGTAAATATCCGTTCATTGATTTCAGTCTCTTCAAAAAAGGACATAAATGTAAGTTCGATATTAAATACAAGAAAGCAAATCTTACAGGACTTATGGAAGATCTTCATAACACATTTGAAGATTTAACCATAGAACTGGTAGGAAAAGGAACTGAACTACACTTTTGTCGAGAATTCCAGTCGTATGATGAGCTTGCCGCTTTTAAACTTCAGCTAAACCACAAACTAAGCACATTTGATAAAAATCGATATAATTGTATAATTCATGAGACTCCTGCTGACAAAGTAAAGTTGGTATATTTTAATGACCGTGTTAGTAGAGAGGAAGAGCAGCAGGCAGCAGCTAGAGAGTTAAAGGGGGCGGAGTTCAAAGTTGGCGATCTCTCAATTGGTAAATTAATCCGTGTATCAAATTATCCAGAACTTGTATTTGATATCTCAGGTTATAACTTTGAAACAACTAAAAAATTGTTCGAAGAAACTGAAGTGACTAGCATAACCCCTGATTTAACTGGAGATCTGGAGAAACTCGCCCGTTTGAAAAATTCCCTTAATCGTATCATTGAAAATGATGGAGTTGAAAATCCATCTTTAGGAGATTTCATATTTGATGCTTCGAAAGCCCATGGAATTGAAAACTATGAAGAAAATCTAAGGCTTGAACTGCAAGAAATCAGTAAGCATATCCTCAATGACAAGATTGACAAAAATGAACCGCAAAAACTTGCGATAGCCAAAGCATTGTTAGCACCAGATTTAGCGTTAGTTCAAGGACCTCCAGGAACTGGTAAATCCACCGCTATAGCAGAAATGATATGGCAACATACTAGGGAGCATCCTGAAGAGAGAATCTTACTTACCTCAGAAACCAATCTTGCAGTTGACAATGCAATTGACCGCATTGTGAATCCATATCATAACCTGATAAAGCCGATTCGCATAGGTGATGAATCCCGTCTGGAAACTGAAGGACTCCAATTTTCATACTCGGCAATGTATCGTTGGGCAAAGGGCGAGGAATGGAGAGTCAAAAAGAATGTAGATGAAGATGATAATGAAGACGAAGAGTCTATGGATGGTGAAGATAATGTATATGAAGCACCTGAAAAACTTATTCTTCTTAACTGGATGGAAAATATTGTAGCGCGAATGGATAAGGAAAGAATGCCATCAAAAGCACAAACCTTATGGAAAGAGCTACTCGATAATCCAACACCAGAAGTCAAGAATATGTTTTTTGAGAATTACATAAACAATTGCAACGTAATCGGAGCAACTTGTAGTTCAATAGGCAAAGAAAATATTATTCTAACAGAATCAATTGAGAACACAGGGAAAAGACCACGCTTTGTGCCGACTCAATTCTATCGGACATATAGAGAGGTGTTTCAGAAAAGAGACAATGAATATAATCCCAAAATTCGCTTTGATATGGTTATTCAGGACGAGTCAAGTAAGGCAACGCCCGCTGAACTATCTCTTCCTTTAATATATGGAGTTAAGAATGTCATTATTGGCGACCACAGGCAGCTTCCTCCAATGCTTTCTCGTGAATCATTTATTAATTCTTTTGATTTCTTGATAAAGAGGGAAAAGAGCGACGAGGAACGGAATAAATTGAATGAACTTAAAAGCTATGTCCTAAAGAACTTCAAAACATTAGAAATAAGTCACTTCGAGCGATTATACGACCAAATAGATGAGAAATGGAAAGGTGTATTTAACTATCAATTCAGGATGCATCCTGCTATAAATGAAGTGATAAAACAATTTTATAATGATGTCGGTGGCTTGAAGTGTGGTTTGGTTGACCCAGTAGATTTAGGCATTGACGATCCCGATTTTATAGGAAACAAGGCTTCGAGATATCATGGAATTAATTCTGGAGTAATAACTCCAGAAACACATGTCGTATGGATTGACTCGTCAAGCCCAGAAATGCTTGATGGAACATCAAGAGTGAATTATGGAGAGGTTGAAATAATAAGAAGACTATTGACTCGGCTTAATGAATCCGAATCATTCCATGAGTACAACAGTAAATGGGATAGTGCTGAAGATCAACAAATAGGATTAATCTCCTTCTATGGTAAACAGTTGCGATTGCTACGCGATATGACCAGAGAATTTAATTCTGAAGAATTGCCTATAAGAGTAAGTACCGTAGATCGGTTCCAAGGCATGGAACGGAACATTATTATTGTGTCAATGGTCAGAAGCCACTGCATACAAACAGAGAAAGATCAGAAACCCAATTTTGAACAATATCCAGAGTATGGTTATGCGAAACAAGAAGATCTTGGTTTTGCTCAATCACCAAACCGTTTAAATGTTGCATTGTCAAGGGCTAAACGTCTTTTAATTATCGTAGGAGATAGTAAACTCTTTAGGAGCAAAGACATTTATGACAATGTATATACAACTATAGAGAATCATCCCAACGGAAAAATTATAAATGCAGAGGACTATGGATTATAAAGACATAATAGAGAAAGGACATCTCATTTACGCATCCCGTCCTAGCGACAAAAGTTTTCGTGAATGGAGGATTGACAAGACAATATGTTTGGTCAGTTACTTCAAGACTTATGAATTGACCAAACTTGATCTTGTATTACTGCTTACTCTGGATAGTAATGACAATAAATTGTATGAGAATCAGTTAGCAAGAATCCTTGGTTTTAACGTTGAGAATGATTTTAATTCAACCCCAAAGAGATATGCAGACAAGGGAGAAGAAGGAATTTTCCAACGTATGTTGCAAGAGGTTGAAGCATATGGACTGATTATCCGTAATGGGAAGGAAGTTTTGCTTTCGCACCTTGGAAGACTATCTCTGGAGACTGGCAAGAAATATACCTTCCATAGAGGAGCCCAAGCACTAATGCAGTGCTTTGACATAGCTCCGAAAGATGATAAGGACTTTCTATTCTTCCCGTTTAGGGATGCTTTGGGAATCACGTCGAGTATTCAAGGCGAAACTACTATTGGATATGAGTCTTTCAATGTTGAAAGCATTGGAGATTTAATGTTCGAGACCCCAACAGACTTAGTTGCTCGATTAAGATTGCAAACTAGTACTGAAACGACAACTTTTATAGCAAATGAATCGCAGGAATCGAGAATGAGTGAAGCCTATATAGACTTTAGGCTTTACGAGTACGAAGGAAAAAAATATCCAATAGTATTTTATAAAGATGAATTGTCAATTCCTACTAACAATCTTTTATATAAAGAATGTAATTCAGACTATCTAAATGCTAAAATACATTTAGGTGAATATCTTTATCTCGTAAGGGAAAGTAAAACTACCCTGACTTATAGCAATCTTAGTCCATTCTTTGATGTTTGGGATTTGGGGGATATCCTTGAAAACGAGTATTTGGAGTGGAGTGACAAACTGCTGTTTGAGGAAATGGCAGCAAAAGCAAATGGTGCTCAATGGAACATTATTTCACTAAGATGTCCAACAGAGGATTTAAAATGTTATCTTACAAAATATAAGGACTCTCTTGATTGGATTACACTATCAGAAAGATACGACGATGACTTCATTATTAATAATGCAACGAATTATCCATGGGACTTCGAGTCGTTGTCTGCAAATCGGAGTGTAGAATTTATTAAAAAACTCATTGTTATAGATGAGTTGCACAAAGATGTTGACTGGGACTGGGAAGCTATATTGTCAAAGATCGATGATGAGTTTGTTATTCAGCATATTTCGACCGTACCTTTTGAGATGTATTCTGTAACGCAGAAGTATCTTTCCGATTATCCTTCTGTGATAGCCGACAACCCTATAAGAAAGTGGGATTGGAACTTTATCTCAAAAAATGCAGGACTTGATTACATTCTTACAAATATATCGGCCTTCTCAGATGAAATTCACTTGGATGATGTTATGCCCAGAGCTTTTTCTGATAGCGAATGGGCAGACAGGTATTGTGAGTCAGGTGAGTTCTCATTTGCCGTTATTAAACATAAAGAGTGGCTCCAAAATCGATATAATGCAAACGATGCAATGTATGCTTGGTCGCCTAATGTAATAGACTGGCATGAACAATTTGGCTTTGTCACTTGGAAATCTTCTTCAAATTCAAAAGGATTTGAATGCAATGCATCCTTAGACTGGAGTAATGATTTCTTTGAGAGGTATTGCACTAGAGAGTTCTCTATAAAGGGTTTAAACAATATATCTACAAAAATTTCCAGCTGTTCAGCAATAGATTCTCACCCGGAATTCAAATGGTCGTGGGCTATTCTGTCAGAAAGGGACATTGTCGTTTCCGACTTTAACTTCATAAAAAGGCATATAGGGCAACTAATGTTTGGGCCAATATTGCCAAAAATTGATTCGAAATCAATTTCTGAGTTATATGGCATAGATGAATTTAAAGAAAAAATAACAGAGCAAAATGCCTGGGGACTTGTCACAAAATATATAGAAAAGAATACTATTCTTAAGAATATTGACTACCCAGAATGGGATTGGCACATTATTACCGAAAGCTTTTGTAGCACACTAAACTTTCCTGTATTGGGGAAAATGAATCTTCTCGACAGGTTGGACTGGGATTATATTTCAAACAACGCCGATATCGACAAGATTAAGGAATTCCTTTCTGATTATTCTGACCGTTGGAACTGGCCAAGCTTGACAATACGTTTCGACCATGATTTTATTGTTGAGAATTTAACTGAATATTATAAATACTGGAAGTGGGAAGATATAATTTCTTCAATACTAACAAAAGAAGATTTGCTGGATTCAAACATCAGGATACAAACAGCAATCATCTTATCCCAGTTAGATGAAGAGTATGCAGCCAATTTATGGAAACTATTTACATTGAGGTTCTCAACTAAGGAAATTTTCGGATTTTCAAATAATAACGAGATTAATACTGCCACATATAAATGGAACTACACAGATATTTATAATAGGCATGACTTTAATATTGATGAATATCTCAAAGAATATAAAGACAAAAAGATATATGTTGACTGGGATGCATTGTCTGCTTCCAAGCATTTGAATAGACTATTAGAATGGAATAAAAAGGTAGTTAAAGATTTTCGTTTATGGGAAGGCATTGTTCGTAAATACCTCGAAGATGAAGCATATCGATGGAATTTTGGATACTTATCTACCTTAACATCCATCAACTGGTGTGACAATATCTTAAATATTAGAACATCAGAATGGGATTGGGCATATCTTTCAGAAAATAGCGGGTGCTTCAATACAAAAAAGTTAAAGGATCTTGAACGCCATATCGATAAATTCTCTCGTTTTCTCGATTTCGGAATACTTTCCAAGCGTAAAGATCTTAAGATGCCGCTAGAATCCTTATCTAAATTGATAGACTATCCGTGGGATTGGTTTGTAATCTCATCAAACCATTCTTTTGAACTTTCAGCAGAATTCGTTCAAGAGCATTATGACTGGAATTGGGACTGGCAATCACTGTCATCCAGAAAAGATTGTGCTTTTTCAGCAGACTTTATTAAAGCGTATGATAGCTTTAATTGGGATTGGCAATGTTTATCAAAAAGAAAAGAAATCGTGTTTAACACCAGTTTTATTTCTGCATTATCAGAAAAGGAGTGGAACTGGAAAGAGCTGTTAAGACGAAATGATATTGAACTTACTGATGAACTATTGCCAAAGTTGATAGACAAAGATGTTGATTGGAAGGAGATAAGCAAAAGAAGCGATTTTTATCCTTCTCTTCATAATCTTAAACTTTTAAAGGACAAAGACTTGGACTGGACTTCCATTTCCAGTCGCGCGGAATTGCCCTATGAGGTAATTGTATTGTATAAAGAAAAGCTGGACTGGAAGATTCTTACAAATAGTCATCATATCGATAAGTCAAAACCAAAAGTATTAGATACTTTTAAAGAATATCTTGATTGGTCATTGGTGTCAGCATCTTCTGATTTCAGTTTATCTTTTGACAATTTGGAGTACTTTAAGGATTATCTGAAATGGACAATTATCTGTAAGAGACAAGATTTTAAAGTAGATATAAGCATATTATCTGCTTTCGAAAACATACTTGATTGGCAAAGAATTTCTCGGATGAATATAGCCTTTACCCAGGAAATGATAGATCGGTTTAAGGAAAAATGGGATTGGGTGGCATTATCAGAGAATCCTTCCTTTAGATCCTCCGGTATAGAAAAGGCATATAAGGCGGAATTAAATCTTATGGAGTTCTATAACGAGTTAAATGATTATAGTTGGGGAAAACCATATATATATCACTTTACTCACTTATTCAATGCTATCGAAGTTATAAAATCCAGAAAGATTTTAAGCCGAAATCGTGCAACTGAACTAGGTCTGCTTAAATACGATGCTGCTGGTTCTGTCGTTCATCGTTCTTCAAAGGCACATCCTTATGCCCGCTTTTATTATAGGACAGGAACCCAAACACAATTTTATAACGAATGCCTTGGCAAACAGTATAATACGAAATATTATGAGCGTGCCAAGGAAAATGGTCTGCCAATGTGCCCCATGCCAGTATTCTTTAAGTTTGATCTTCAGGAAGTTCTTACCAAACTTTCAACGCTTTGTAGCTATAGCACTGGTAATTTGCAATCGAATTGGGCAAGAATATATAAAGTGATAGATGACCCTGCCAATATTGACGCTCACAATCTCTATAGTTCGGATAATTATGACAAGGTCGTCCGTGAAAAGAAACAACAGGAATTTCTGGTAAAAAGTGAATTTGATTTTTCCTCACTAAATAATTATCAAATCATTTGCTACGATCGAGAAGAAACAGATATTCTTAAAAACATTTTCAAGAATGATCCGATTCGAGAGCATATCTTCTGTGTTTATGATGCAGAGAATGTTTTCGAGAATGAAAATCCTCCACTCCGTTTTGCTATATCTGATAATCAAATTGAGATTACTACAACGTACAGAGGGGAATATATGTTCCAAATAGAGAGTGACCATATAACAAAGGTAAAGGTTATTAATAAGAGGAATATTAAAGCTGAAAAAAAGAATATTATTCAGCTTCGAGAATTTGTTTCTGTGGAACGTGGAGATATACCCTTTGATATCTATTACGTAAATCTCTCGCCAGATGCAAGATCACCAAGATGGCTTATCTATCAACATGTTCCAGAAGAAACCATTTCTAAAGTTACAGACACAGAAATGATAGAGAATTATCTTGGAATAAGTTTTGAAGATGAAGAATATTCTCCCGAGGAGTTGATAGTTGCTCTTGAACTGGCTTATCCAAAATTCGAGGAACTTTATAACACTAAGGTTAGACATTATGTAACAAAAGTCCATACGTTGATTGTTTGCGAACAATTTGAGAAATATGCATTCAAATTCAATACAGATTTTATGAACTTAGACCTAATGCGTGTTATTCTAGCTATTCACGACATTGGCAAAGCTGTTGATAGAGATACCCAACATGAACAGACCCTTTCTCTCGTAAGAGACTTTTGGGCCGACACTCCTTTTACTGATTATGAGTTGAAACTAACAGAATCCCTTTTGAAAGACAATCATTTAGGGTACTATTTCCAACAAAAATATGAATTAGAGCCATTGGTAGATGAAATAGTGGCAGATGCAAAAGAACTGAATATTGCACCGGATATTCTTTTGCAATATAAAATGATTCTTTACCAATGTGATGTGGCTTCGTATACAAAAGATGCAGGTGGACTTAAATATTTAGAGCACTTGTTTGAATATAAAGATGGCGAAAAAGTCTTTAATGAAGAAGATGGTTTAATAAGTATGTCGCCTGAATTTAAAGAACGATATGACACTTTGAAATCTTGTATAGTATGAATAATGTAACGTTTCATAAAGGTAATATATTCAATAGTAAGATGCAGACGATTGTTAATACAATCAACTGTGTTGGAGTTATGGGTAAGGGCATTGCACTTGTCTTTAAGCTCAGATATCCTTCCATGTTTGACAAGTACAAAGAGTATTGCAGTTCAAAAATGATAGGTATCGGTAAATTATGGCTTTATAAGTCTGAGGAAACGCCTCAATGGGTTCTTAATTTCCCGACAAAATTCCATTGGAAATACCCTAGCAAGATAGAGTATATTGAATCTGGACTGCAAAAGTTCGTTGATACCTATAAAGAAAAGGGGATAACCTCAATAGCATTCCCTTTGCTTGGAACGCATAATGGAGGCTTGGATAAGGTTGAAGTTCTTGATATGATGTATAATTATTTGGAGCGTTGCGATATTCCTGTTGAAATATACGAGTATGACCCATTGGCTCCAGATGATGTTTTTGACTTGTTCAAACAGAATTGGAACGAGATACCCATGTCCGAAAAGAAAAGTAAATTAGGCATCCGCACACAAAAACAAATTAATACAATAGATGATGCTATTAATAAAGATCATGTGAAGTCAATGATTTCTTTAATAGAATATCCAGGAATTGGCGTGGCAACGTTAGATAAATGCTTCCGCTATGTAATGAGTTATAAAAAAGAACCTACTCTAAACTTTTAAGCATATGTTACCACTACAACAAGCATACGAAGTAAAGACAGCAGTCTTGGAGTATATCAAGGCGACATTCCATTTTAAGGATGCTGCTGTGGGAAAGGCATTCTACAAGTTCATTGAAGACGAGAAGAACGGACTATTCAAAGGACCTTATGTGTCACTGAAGACACCTTTTGTCAAGGCAAAGGACGATGAAGAGATTCCCTTGGAGATAAGGCCAGACTTCAAGCCACACAAGCATCAGGTAGATGCATTCCGCAGGTTGACCACCCAAGAAGGCCATCAGCCAGAACCAACACTGCTGACAACAGGAACTGGTTCAGGTAAGACGGAGTGTTTCCTGTATCCTGTGCTGGACTACGTGTACCAGATGAACAAGTATGAGCAGCGTCAAGGTGTGAAAGTAATCATTATGTACCCGATGAACGCTCTTGCAAGTGACCAGGCCAAGCGACTTGCCGAAGCCATCTATGGTACTGAGGAGAATCATCCGATGAGAGACAAGATAACTGCAGGACTGTTTATCGGCGAAGGCACAGATAAAAAGGACTTCCCTTCGAAGATGGGTGAACACAACATCATTGAGAACCGTGATGCCATCATAGATACTGTGCCAGACATCCTACTTACCAACTTCAAGATGTTGGACTATGGCCTGATGCAGCAGCGCTATATGCGACTATGGAAGGGCAATATTGGGGAAGGTGAGCCGATGCTGCGTTTCATAGTGCTTGATGAGTTGCACACATACGATGGTGCCCAGGGTACAGATGTGGCCAACCTGATACGCCGCTTAAAGCTGAAACTCAATATCCCAGCAGGGAAACTGACTCCCATAGGAACCAGTGCCACCATTGGTAATGGTAATGACAGCAAACAACTGTTGTGTAGTTATGCCAGTGACGTATTTGGTGAAGAGTTTACGCCAGACAGCATCATTGAAGAACATCGTCTGTCGGTTGAGGAGTTCATGGAGGGTACTCTTGATAAAGTTATGCCAACAGAGAGTCAATTAAAGAAACTCAACCTCAATCTGGCAACAGCTACAGCAGACTATATATATAATGTAAGAAAGACTTGGCTTCCTGGCTGTCCAGAAGATAAAATAGAAATCGGTAAGAGACTCCGAGGGTTACAGATTGTTTCAGACCTCCTGAAAGTGACCTCCAAGGGAGTAATTGCTCTGTCTGACTTGATAAAAGAACTTGGGAAGGAGAATAGCGATTATCAGAGACTGGTACGTATGTATCCTGATCATGCTAAAACAATTGTTGAGTCACTTTTGGCCCTGATAAGTGAAGCAAAACTGCCAGATGACCAAGGTACACCGAGGTTCCCTCTGCTATTCCTCCAGATTCAGTTGTGGCAAAGAGAACTAAGTGGTATTCAGCGGTTTGTTCAGACAGAGCCGGAGTTTACTTGGCGTGACTCTATACCAAGAGATGAGCGAATCAGTCTGCCCATCTATTTCTGTCGTGACTGTGGTGCCAGTGGATGGCTGACAACCAAGAAAGATACAGAACAGAAGTTCTCTGCCGATGCCTCACGCATCAATCAGGCATTCATGGACGGAGAAAAGGAAGTAAGGCTGATGACGCTTGAACTCCAACAGAATGCACCCATTGATGATTACTTGAACGGAGAATTATCCATCAATGAGACCTATTATATTAATCCTGATGACCTGACCATCGGAGCTAAAACCGATGATGGCGTTATCAGAGTGAGAACTGTGCGACGTGGCCGCTATTCAACAAGCAACAAAGTGGTGCTCGACAATAAGTGCCCGCTATGTATGGGAGAATCCGTGGCAATCGTTGGTGGCCGAACCAGCACACTCAGTTCCGTAGCAGTCAGTCAGGTGATGTCGAGTGACTTCGACCAAACAGATGGCAGCAAGCGGAAAATGCTCACTTTCAGCAATTCTGTTCAGGATGCAGCCTATTTAGCTGGATTCTATGAGGTAAGAACTTATCGTTTCCTCTTCCGCCAGAGTATTCAGTATTATTTGAAGAGCATTGGGCATCCTGTTACATTGAAGGAATTACAAGAAGGATTCAAGTCTTTCTGGAAAGAACGGCTTCAGGGAGATGAATATTATTATCGCTTCATGCCAGATGAGCTGATAGAGAAGATCAACCTGCAGGAGAGTTACCGAGACCAGACTACAGGAGAACTGACCGAGAAATTCAAGAAGGAGTTTGACCTGCGTGTTGACTGGGAAATATGCAGCGAGTTCGGTTTTATGTCACAACTCGGTCGTACATTGGAGAAAATGGGATCCAGTGCGACATACTTCCGTGAGGAGGATATGAGACAAGTCTTCAGGCATATCGAGCCTTGGCTCAGAGAGAATAATCTGGAATTTGTGGCAGAACACCAAGACCTGTTCCTTCGTTTTGTAAATGGCATTCTTCATCGTCTGCGTAGTAGAGGGGGCATAGATCATGAATTCCTGAAACTATACAGGACTCAGCAATTAAAACCTTATATGCTGAAATGGGAAAAGCTGGGAGCAGCCCACTTCCTACATAAACATTTCGGAAAGAACCGTCTGCCACACATGATAGGCTATCAGTTCATCAGTCGTGGTGACGAGGTATTGGACGTGACAACTATCCGCAACAACAGGGTTAATTGGTATTATGCCTATTTCGTCAGAAGTTTGGTAACGCCATCTGGAACCATGTTTGCTAATCCTGATACCATCAATGATTTCTATATCAAACTGCTTGAAGTGCTGACGGATTGTATGATACTTGACCGTCAGGAGGCAGGTGGGCTTGTGAACTATGCTTTGCGCCCGGATGCCATCTATGTAGAGCCTGCCGTTCTGACCATCAAGTGTGAGAAATGTGAATCACACATGTATGTTGCCAAGAGCGACACACTGACAGAAGACATGCATTGTCTGGATTTCAAGTGCAATGACGGATTGTATAACATCACTGAGAATAGTCAGGACAATTACTATAAGCGCGTCTATAACCGAGAGACATCTCCACGAATCTATGCCCACGAGCATACAGGATTGTTGGAACGTGGTAAGCGTGAGACTATTGAAAAGGAGTTCAAGGAACACCCAACGCCCCAATCCACAAACGTGCTGACTGCGACATCGACATTGGAGATGGGTATTGACATCGGTGATTTGAATGTCGTGGCAAATACGGGTATTCCGCCCAAACCCAGCAACTTCCTGCAACGTGTAGGACGTGCAGGGCGTAAAGAAGGTGCTGCGCTTGTACTGAACTACGCTAAGGCAGGAAAGCACGACATGTTCTATTTTGCAGAGCCATTGAGCATGATGGAAGGTGCAGTCTGTACACCAGGCTGTTTCCTTGAAGCGAAGGACATTCTGCGCAGGCATTTCTATGCCTTCTGTATTGACTCGTGGACTAGTGCTGACAGCAACAACACGATTCCCAATCAAATAGGATTCCTGCATCTTGGGTTTGATTTGTTGGATGATGAGCAGTTCTTTGCAAACCGAATCAATCAATTTATCAAAGAACATCAACTGTCGCTGACAGAGCGATTCCGCAAGGAATATTCAGAGAGTACGCAACAAGTTCTTGACGACTTATTCACATCGGTATCTGATGGTACATTTGCCAAGAGAGTGATTGATGAGTTTGAGCATCTGCTGACACGTCTTGACCAAATCAAGAAAGACAGGAAAGAACTGAAGGAAAGACTGGAGCAGATTCCTCAGAATGATGTGGAGAGAAGAAAAGATATACAAGATCAGAATAGAGGACTCAGGGCCAGGGAAAAGGCCATGAAGGAAGAGCCTGTTGTGGAGTTTATGACAAATGCAGGACTATTGCCTAACTATGCCTTCCCAGAAACAGGCGTAAAACTGTTGGCCACCATCTTCTCTCGAAAAGCCTTGGGTGACGAAGGTGATAACACGCCTGATCCAGAATCATTAGAACTGGTGAGACAGGCTTCACAAGGTATTCGAGAACTGGCTCCAGGCAATAACTTCTATACTCAAAAGTTGAAGTTGGAGATAAAGGGCATGAACCTGAGTGATAGGACAGATAGCCTGAAAGTGATGCGTTACTGCTCAGAATGTGATGCACTAGCAGAAGAAGGCTCGTCGGAATTTAACCTCAATGTATGTCCTAAGTGTGGAAGTGACTCATGGCACTCAAACAAGCACAAATATCTAAAGTTCACTACAGCTACAACAAGTGTGTATAGGAACGAAGCCGTGTTGGACGACAAGAATGAAGACCGTGAACAGAAATTCTTCCATACTCTAAAGCATTTCCAGTTTAACCATACTGGCAACATCACTTCATACGGTCTGAAGAATGTGGCCTTTGGTATTGAATTCTGCAAGGATGTGAAACTGACTGAGGTAAACTATGGCAATAGGGAACAGATGGCAGAACCAGTAGAAGTGAACAAGACCCAACACATTTCAAATTTGGGATTTGTCACCTGTAAATATTGTGGGAAAACAACCTCTGTGATATATGGCAGCAAGGAAGGGGCAGATATGCACTATCCATTCTGTAACCACAAAGATGTTGGCTTCCCTGCCGATGAAGCACATAAGGACACATACGAGATGCTCTATCTGTATAGAACGATGCAGACAGAGGCCATCAAGGTATTGCTGCCCGTGCAGCTGTTTGAGACAGAGGC
>ODAJ012184897.1_pt1 | contig 23381 bp, 21 predicted proteins | sample 1539241 | NCBI WGS metagenome assembly ODAJ01 (sample SAMN02144231, study PRJEB22623) | gut metagenome | biome: sheep rumen | host: Ovis aries | place: New Zealand | reverse complement strand
GTCTCGTCCATGTCGCCGAAGCTCATGACCTCGCCGGCATAGAAGGTGTCGTACTTGCCCTGCATGGCCTCGACCTTGTCGTACCAGCCGGCAGCGTAGTCCTCGGAGAAGACATGGGGGAAGTAGTAGACGGACCACTCGTTGATGACCTTCTCGGCAGGGTTCTTCATGATCTTCAGATCGTCCTGCACCATCTGTCTGCACTTGTCATAGGGGATCTCCTTGGAGTTCTTATGCTTGCGCAGGGCGTAGGTAGTGATGACCTGGTCGATCTGGTCCCTCCAGCGGCGGTAATAGACCATCAGGTGACCCAGCTTCTCGGGCTCCATGTTGTCGAACACGTAGTAGGAGATCTCGGGGTGATTCTCGGGCTTGGTGAGGAAGGCCTGGACGTCGTAGCGCTCGTAGTCGATCTTGGAGAAGAGCTCCTTCTCGTCCTCGCGGGCATCGAAGTACTCGACCATACCCTTCTGGCCGTCGTCGCGCTTGTTGGGGATATAGAGAGGAGCGGTGACGATGATCTTGTCATACTCCTCCACCTGGCCGTTGACAGTAACAAAGACCTTGCCGTCCTTGCGCTCCACCTTCTCGATGGTGCTGTTCAGGCGGGCGGGGTTCTTCAGGTGGGCGTTCAGCTGCTCCCAGATATACTGGGTGCCTTCCTTCCAGGTCCAGAGGTTGACCTTGACGAAGTTCATGCAGGTCTGGAAGTCCAGATACTTCAGAACGTAAGCAGCGGGGATCTCGTCAAAGTAGCCGTAGCCGAAGGAAGTAAAGGGTCCGATCCAGATCTTCTGCACCAGAGGAACACCGTTCATCTCGCAGAAATCCTTGAAAGGCATGGCCAGGTCCTTCAGATTGGGGTTCACGCCCTCGACCTTCTCGCGGCCGGGCGTAACGGCATAACCGTCATAACGGCCCTCGGCAACGCCGCGGTGACCGTTGACGTCATAGCCCTTGTACTTGGTCTCCAGCAGATCGCCGAACTTCTTGAGCTGGCCCTTCATCTTCAGCATCCAGGGGTTCTTGATGATGTTGCCGAGGGTACGGGCAAAGGGCTCGATCACGTTGCCGTTGGCATCCTTATAATTGCGGTTGAGCTGGGGGCCGTCGTGGGTGATGCCGCAGAACTCTTCCACATCGTGGACAGCGTAGTAAGAGGGAACGCCCATGATAGCGCCCATCTCATAGCGGCGTCCGTTGTAATGAGGGCTCCAGCACTTGCCGCCTACACGGTCATTCCGCTCCAGAATGGTGTAGTTGTTGTAGCCCTTCTTCTCCAGATACATGCCGGCGGAGAGGCCTGCAGGGCCGCCGCCAACGATGCAGATGCGCGTGTTTTTGTCCATTTTTGTTCCTCCGTTTTTCAAAAGAATAAGTATGTAAAAAACGCTGGATGTATTATACAACAAACCAAAAATGTTGTCACTAGATATTTTGATTTCTCTTGTCCATTTTTTATCATTTTTCTTGAAAAATCTCTTTCCCCGCCGGAGGCTTTATGGTATACTGAACAAAAAGGAGGTGCTTCTCCATGCGTTTTGCGCGATTTGAAAATCTGCTCCGTTATTGGGCGGAGGAAGCGCCGGCGGCTCCCGCACTGCGCTACGGCGAGGAGACGCGCAGCTTTTCCCAACTGTGGGAAGCGGTCCGATGCCGGGCTGCGGAGCTTCGGGACAGCGGTAAAACCTGCCTCGGCCTGCTGGCTGACGGGAGTCTGGACTGCGTGGTCGAGCTCTTTGCGGCAAATCTGGCTGGACTCCAGCTGGTCATGCTGGACGAGAACGCCCCCTCCGTTCTGCTGCGGCAGCTTGTCGCCTATACGGATATCGACCTGCTCTGGGGCGATGTGGACCTGGTAGAGGAGCTCAGTCCTTACCTCACCGAAGGCGTCCGGGACGGCGAGGGCCGGATTCTGTTTTTTACCTCCGGCACCACCGAGCGGGCCAAGGCCGTGGTTCTCAGCGATCACTCCCTCTGCCAGAGCGCATACAACGGCTCCGCCAAGCTCCCCCTCTCTGCCGAGGATACGCTTCTGTGTCTGCTGCCCCTGGGCCATGTTTTCGGTTTTGTTTGCGGATTGCTCTGGGGGCTCAGTTGCGGCGCCTGCGTGGCGCTGGGCCGCGGGCCGCGGCATTATCTGGACGATTGCGCGTACTACCAGCCCACCGCTGTTTCAGTAGTGCCCCTGCTTCTGGGCTTTTTGATGCAGCAGCGGCTGCTGAATCCGGAGCTGAAGCTGATCCTGGTGGGCGCGGGAGACTGCCCCCCTGCCCTGCTGCAGGCGGCGGCCGCCATGGGGATTCGTGTCAGCTTTGGCTACGGTCTGACCGAAACCAGCTCGGGCGTGGCCATCAGCGTTTCCGGCGACCCCTATGCCATGGAAGTCTGCCCCGACGACACCATTACGCTGGCTGAGGACGGAGAGATTCTGATCCAGGCGCCCACCTGCATCATGCAGGGCTACTACAAGCGGCCCGAGAGCACTGCCGAGGTGCTGCGGGACGGGGTGTTTCACACCGGCGACCTGGGCCGCTTTGATGAAGAAGGAAAACTGCACATCACCGGGCGAAAGAAGGACATTCTGGTCCTGCCCGACGGAACCAAGATCTTTCTGCCGGAATATGAGGCCGCCATCGCAAAGGCCCTGGGCAACACAGAGCTGGCCGTTGTGCTCAAGGGAAACCGTCCCCTGCTGGTTTTCTGCGGCGAGGGCTCGGAGCAGGAGCTGAGCAAGGCCCTGCTCCCCCTGATGACTGAGCTTCCCCGCGGTCAGCGGCTAGGAGGCATTATGATCGTACAGGATCCGCTGCCGCGCACGGCAACGGGCAAAATAAAACGCTGGGAACTCCAGCAGAAAGTAGGTCAGCCATGACGAGAGCCGAGATTATTGAAGAGATCAAGACCGTTGTTTTCAACTGCTTTCCCGATATGGAGGGGCAGGAGCTGAAAGAGGACACCGTTATCAACACGGAGACCGCCATTGACTCCATGGGCTTTGTGCTGATCATCTGCAAGCTGGAAGCCCTCTTCAACGTCAAAATCCCCGAGCGGCAGTGGCCGAAGCTCCAGACGCTGGGCGACGTGGCCGACGCCATCATGAAGCGTCTTCCCAAGGCATGAGCGTGTATCGAGAAGAGTTGCTGCTGCGCAGCAAGGACGTGGACCTGCACAGGCGACTGCGCACCTCCCGCCTTTTTGAGCTGCTGCAGGAGGCCTCCATCCGGCACACGGAGCAGCTGGGCATGGGCAGGGACAAAACCCTGGACCGGGGCATTCTCTGGGTCGTGGGCATGCAGCTGGCTGAGATCAGGCGGATGCCGGAATACGATGAGCAGATCGTGCTGAAAAGCTGGCCGGGTGAGACCATGCACGTTTTCTTCCCCCGCTATTACCAGATGGAAACCGCCGCAGGCGAGCTGCTGCTGCGGGCCAGCGCCCTCTGGATGCTGGTAGACGAAAACACCCGCAAGGTGGTTTTCCCGGAGAAATACGGCGTGGTGATCGCAGGCGAGGTCACCGGAGACGAGCTTCGGCTCCCCAATGCGCCAAGAGGTCTGGAGCTGACGGAATCCACCGCGTTCCAGGTGCCCTACAGCTATGTGGATCTGAACGGGCACATGAACAACACACGCTATTTTGACCTGGCGGAGGACTGTATTCCCGCCTCCTTTGAAGGAAAAGCACTGCGCCTGATCCAGACCGAGTATGTCAGCGAAGCGCGCTGCGGCACGGTGCTGCAGGTCCGCTGGGGTCATGAGGGAAGCAGCTATTTCCTGCTTGGCGAGGCGGAAAAGCCTGTTTTCCGGATGCGCCTGGAATACGCCTCGGCGTAAACAAAACGAACAGAAAGCTTGAGCGGCTGCCTTTGGCAGCCGCTCAAATGTTTTCTCATTCGGTTTTTTGTTCCGAATCTGACTTTGGCTCTGTGGCTGGCGCGTTCTGCTGCGTCTCCTCTGTGCCGTCGTCGAAGCGGGCAATTTTGCGGGCCGGACGCTCGATGGTACTGTCGTTGCGGGCAAGTCTGGCCTGCTTCACGCTCTCCGGCATAAACTCGCCGTGCTCAAAGAAATAGTCGAACTCGACGCCCTCCATGGTCTCGTGGACCAGCAGGTACTCCGCCACAGCGCGGAGCTGATCCGCGTGCTCGGTCAAGATCCGCTCACACAGCTCGGAGGCCCGGTCAAAGATCGCCTTGACCTCCTCGTCGATGGCGGCGGCCGTCTCCTCGGAATAACTCTTGGTCTGGCCAAAGTCGCGGCCGATGAAGATGGAGTGTCCCGAGCTGTCATAGGAGATGGGTCCCAGACGCTCGCTCATGCCGTACTTGGTGACCATATCCCGCGCCAGGGAGCTGGCATGCTGGATATCGCTGGAAGCGCCGGTGGAAATATCATCCAGGAACAGCTTCTCCGCAATCCGTCCGCCCAGAGAGGTCACGATCCGCTCGAACATCTCTTCCCGGGTGGTAAAGTCCTCCGCGTCCTCCGTCGGGCGGTAGAGCGTAAAGCCGCCGGCCGGCCCTCTGGGAATGATGGTGATATAGTGCACCGGGTCCGCGTGGGCGCAGAATTTGGCGGCCACCGCATGGCCGGATTCATGATACGCGGTGAGCCGGCGCGCCTTTTCGGTGACCTTGCGGCTCTTCTTCTCCGGGCCCATCTGCACCTTCAGGATCGCCTCGTCGATATCGTCCATGGTGATGAAGCGGTGCTTGCGGCGTACGGCCAGCAGAGCGGCTTCGTTCATCAGATTTTCCAGATCAGCGCCGGAAAAGCCGGCGGTTCCTCTGGCAATGCTGTCCAGCTTCACATCCTCGGCCAGATGCTTATCCCGGGAGTGGATCTTCAGGATCTCCTCACGGCCCCGGATATCGGGCAGGCCAACATAGACCTGGCGGTCAAAACGGCCGGGACGCAGCAGGGCGTTGTCCAGAATGTCGGCCCGGTTGGTTGCCGCCATGACGATGACGCCCTCGTTGCTGCCGAAGCCGTCCATCTCCACCAGCAGCTGGTTCAGGGTCTGCTCCCGTTCGTCATGTCCGCCGCCCAGGCCGCTGCCTCTCTGGCGGCCCACAGCGTCGATCTCATCGATGAAGACAATGGCAGGTGCCAGCTTCTTGGCCTGGTCGAACAGGTCCCGGACGCGGCCGGCACCGACGCCCACATAGAGCTCCACAAAGTCAGAGCCCGAGATGGACAGGAACTGCACATTGGCCTCCCCTGCCACCGCCTTGGCAAGCAAGGTTTTGCCGGTACCCGGAGGGCCGACCAGCAGAACGCCCTTGGGAATGCGGGCGCCCATGGCCGTGTATGCCTTGGGGTCCTTGAGAAAGTCCACGATCTCGGCCAGCTCTTCCTTTTCCTCGTCACAGCCGGCCACGTCCTGGAAGGTCTTTTTGTTCTTCTCCTCGCTGCCCATGCGGGTGCGGGCCTTGCTGAAGCGGGCAACGCCGCCGGCACCGCCGTCGTTCATGCGCCGCATCATCACATACCAAAGCAGGAAAATGCCGGGAATGATAATCAGATAGGGCAGGAAGCTGGCCCACCAGGGGATCGTCCCGCCGGGCTCATACTCATACTCGGTGATGATGCCTGCCTCATACTGCTCCTGGATCAGCTCGTGGAAATCCTCATAGAAGACGGAGAAGTTGAAGAGATCATAGGTCATCTTCTTTGTGACTTCTTCCGCAGCCTCATCCGCGGGCTTTTCGCTATCCGCCCCGCCGGTTTCCGCCGGCTCGGCTGCGTTCTCAGCCTCGCCTTCGGTCTCCTTCTGGTCAGGGTCCTGGCGCACCTGCAGCTCAATGATGCCGCCGGTGGAGTCCGGCACATAGCGGAAGGATTTGATTTTTTCGTTCTGGAAAAGCGTCACCAGGTCGGAATAATTCTCGATCTGGTCCGGCGTCTTTTGCTTGGTCAGCATCATGACGACCGCGATGAGGATCGCCAGCATGATCAGATAAAAGCCAAAATCGCGTGCTCTGTTGCGGGTAGGTTTCAAATGCCGTCACTTCCTTGTCTATTCGCGCATGCCGCAGGGCTCATGACTTGGGCGGCACGCGTTCGCTTGGGATCACTTTGTATAGATTTCCGGTTTCAGCACGCCGATATACGGCAGGTTCCGGTAATTCTCGTTATAATCGAGGCCGTAGCCCACCACAAAGGCATCCGGCACCTCGAAGCAGGAGTAGTCTGCATAAACCGGGGCTTTGCGCCGTGAGGGCTTATCCATCAGCGTCGCGATGGAGATGGAGGCGGGCTTGCGGACCTCCAGATAGTTTTTCAGATAATTCAGGGTCACACCGGAGTCCAGGATATCCTCCACCAGGATCACGTGCCGACCGGCGATGTCCTCGTTCAGGTCCTTGTTGATTTTGACTGCGCCTGTGGATGTGGTGCCCTTATAGGAAGAAACAGCCATAAAATCCATGGTACAGTCGATGGACACATGCCGCATCAGATCCGCCATAAAAATAAAGCAGCCCTTCAAAACACCAACGAAGATCGGTCTCTTCCCCTCAAAATCCTTTGAAATCTGCTTGCCGATTTCCGAGACGTGACGCTCGATCTCTTCGGCGGAGATCAGCACGCTTTCAATCGCTTGCTCCATGGCAGCCTCCTGTTATTTTTGTAAAATGAATGCGCAGGACCGTGTCCCCCGGCAGGGGACGCATCCGCTCGTCCGCCGGAAAGCCCAGAACAGCCAGAACGCCTTCGTCGTCCCGCAGCACCGGAGTCCCGGCCCGTTCCGCCTGCGTCATGCCTCTGTCCCGGAACAGATCGTGCAGACTCTTGCCGCAATTTCTGCCCTGTGGATGATAGCGGTCCCCGGGTCGGCGAGCAGTGCAGTTCAGTGTACCACAAATATTCTCATATTTAAAGAGATAAGTGTTGTCTAAATCGTGAATTTCGCCCTGCCAGACAAACGTGTCCGTCTGCAGCGAAAGGCCGATCTCGGGCAGATCCATGCGCTGTCCCGGGATCACCGGCCGCTCGGGTATCCGCACCGTCGGTGGATCACCGAGGAAAAGTCTCCCCTGCTCCCGCCGCAGCTGCAAGCCGGGCAAATTCAGAGAGCCAAAGCCCTCCCCTTCACAAAACCGCAGGACTGCTTCCACATGCTCGTAAACCAAGGCACGCGGGCAAAGCCGCCGCAGCACACGGGAAGAGATTGCTTTGGGAAGCCCCAGCAGTTCCGCAGTCGAAAGGCTCTGTCCGTCATAGGCCCGGCGCAGGAAATCCTCCGCCAATTGCTGCAAGCATGCCTCGTCCTCCCTTAGAAGCGCGGCGGTCCTGCCGGCGGCTTCGTCAAAACGGGGATTCAGCTCCCGCAGCACCGGAACGACCCGGTGACGCAGCAGATTGCGGCGATAGGATTCGTCGGCATTGCTGCTGTCCTCCACATGGGGCAGAGCGTTTGCCTGCAAATATGCTTCGATCTCCCCACGCCCGGTATCCAGCAGGGGGCGGACGATCCGCCCCCGCCGGGGCGGGATGCCGCCCAGGCCGGCGGCTCCGGTCCCGCGGCAAAGATTCAGCAGCAGCGTCTCCGCATTGTCGTCTGCCGTATGAGCAGTGGCGATCCGATCACAGGCCAGGCTGTCGGCCCTTCGTTCCAAAAAGGCATAGCGCAGCTCCCGGGCGGCCTCCTCCAGGCCGAGTCCCTTCTCGCGGGAATAGGCCGGCACGTCGCCGTGCTCCACCGTGCAGGGAATCCCCCTCTCGGCGCAAAAGCGGACAACGAAATCCGCGTCCCGGCGAGACTCCTCTCCCCGAAGGCCGTGTTCGTAATGGGCGGCAAAGACCTTGAGATCCGACTGCGCGCAGAGCCAATGGAGCAGGCAGATGGAATCCGCTCCTCCGGACACCGCGCAGAGCACCCGGGCGCCGGTGGGCAGCAAGTCCAGGTCTCTATTCATCCTCGTGCCATCTCTCCACAGAGCCGAAGGAGGTGTACTCCGGCAGCCAGGTCAGCTCCACAGTTCCGGTGGCGCCCTTGCGGTTTTTCAGCACAATGGCTTCCGCCAGATTGGGGTTTTCGCACTCTTTGTTATAATACCCGTCCCGGTACAGGCCGATGACCACGTCCGCGTCCTGCTCGATGGCGCCGGATTCCCGCAGGTCGGAAAGCATGGGGCGCTTATCCTGGCGAGACTCGTTGGCGCGGCTGAGCTGGCTGAGGCAAATGACCGGCACGTTCAGTTCCTTGGCCATGATCTTCATCATGCGGCTGATGTCGCTGACGGCCTGGGTACGGCTCTCGTTGGACCAGCTATGCCCGCTGCCGGCGGACTGCATGAGCTGCAGGTAGTCGATGATCACCAGATCCAGCTTGGGGATGCGGCGGCACTGGGCGTTCATCTCCGAAACGGTCAGGGTGGGGTTGTCGTCGATGCGGATATCCGTCATGCTCAGGGTTTGGGCAGCGTCTGTGATATCCCTCCACTGCTGCGGCGTCAGCTGACCGGTCATGAGGTTTTGGGAGGGGATCAGCGCCGCCTTGGAGAGCAGACGGCTCACCAGCTGCTCCCGGGACATTTCCAGGGAAAAGACGGCGATGGTCTTCCCTTCGTTAACCGCCGCATGGAGGGCAATGTTCAGCGCGATACTGGTCTTGCCCATGCCGGGGCGGGCGGCGATCAGGATCAGTTCCGACTTATTGAGGCCCAGGATGGTCCGGTCCAGATCCGCAAGGCCGGTGGGGATACCGGGGATCTTGTTCCCGGAGGCCGCTGCCTCCGACAGGTTATCGAACACGTTCTGCACGATGCCGGAGATGGGCAGCAGGCCGCCCACGTTTCTCCCCTGACGCAGAGCGTAAATCTTCCGCTCCGCCGCTTCCAGCAGGGTGTCCGCCTCGCCGGAGCCCTCGCCGATCATGTTGTTGATTTCATCCGCCGTCTCCCCCAGTCGGCGCAGCAGGGCCCGGTCCCGCACGATGGCGGCATATTCCAGCACGTTGGCCGCTGTGGGCGTCATGCGCATCACGTCCGCCATGTAGCTGTCCACATTGTCCTCATACACGCCCCGGACCTTCATCTGGTCCAGGACGGTGACCGGGTCAATGGTCTGCCCGTAGGCAAACATGGCATACATGGTTTCAAAGATATCCCGGTTCCGTTTCAGGTAGAACTCATCCGCCTTGAGCTTATCCAGCACATCCGGAATGCATCGGGGGTCGATGAGCATGGAGCCGATGACCGCCTGCTCCGCCTGCGGGGAGTGGGGTGTTTTTCTTCCTAACAGCTCGTCCATAAGGCGCGCTCCTCAAATCGAAAGATTCTCTTACTTTTCCTCAACCACCAGAACGTTGATATTGCCGCTGACCTCGTAGCCCAGCTTGGCTTTCACGGTGTAGTTGCCGAAGGTCTTGATGGGCTCGGACTGGACGATCTTGTTCTTCTCGATATCCATGTCGAACTGCTCCTTCAGCGCCTTGCTGATGGCCTCGGAGGTGACAGCCCCGAAGAGCTTGCCGGAACCGCCGGCCTTGGCCCGCACGATCACCTGCACGCCGCCCAGCTTTTTGGCATACTCCTCCGCCTGGGCCTTCTCCTTGGCAGCCTGGGCGGCCTTGGCCTTCTCCTTCAGCTTCAGGGCGTTGATGTGGTCCGGCGTGGCCTCGGAAGCCAGTCCCCGGGGGATCAGATAGTTCCGGGCGTAGCCGATGGAGACTTCCTTCATCTCGCCTTTCTTGCCCTGCCCTCTCACGTCTTCATTGAAGATAACTTTCATGTTCTCTCGTCCTTTCCTATCTCAAGCTAAGTATTCGTCTATTGCGGCGTAAACCTTCTCCACCGCCTCGTCCATGGTGATGCCGCTGAACTGAGCGGCAGCCGCGCTGCGGTTTCCGCCGCCGCCCAGCTTCTCCATCAGAATCTGCACGTTCAATTCGCCGATGGAACGGGCGGAGGCATAGATCTTTCCCTTTCCGTCCGGCACCAGGACAATCGAGGCATCCACGCCGGAGATATTCAGCAGCTCGTCCGCAGCCTGAGCGGCGACGACACGCTTCTGCGGCTCCGCTGGCGCGGCAACGGCCACATTGCGGTGGAGCTTCGCGCTCTGCAGGATGGTATAGCGGGCAATGGTGTCCTCCATATCCGTCTGAAACAGCTTCTTGACCTCGCTTGTGTCGGCGCCGGCACGGCGCAGCCATGCCGCCGCATCAAAGGTGCGCTCGCCGGTGCGCAGAGAGAAGCTCTTGGTATCCAGTACGATACCCGCCAGAATGGCCTCCGCCTCGCAGCGGGTCAGGTGAGTCTGGTCCGTGACCTCCTGCAGGATCTCGGCAACCAGCTCGCAGGTAGAAGAGGCGTAGGGCTCGATAAAGCCCAGGGCGGCATTCTGAATATAGGTCGCGGCAACCCGGTGGTGGTCGATGACAGCCACGCGGTTGCAGGCCGCCAGCAGATCCGCGTCTTCCACCTGCTCGGGCCGGTTGGTATCCACGACCACCAGCAGGGTCTTCCCGTCCGCCGTGAGCATGGCCTCCTGCACGGAGAGGAAGGAATCCTTATACTCCTTTTCCTCCCGCAGGCGCTTGAGCAGGGATTTGGAGGCATTGTGCTCCTGATCGATGACGATATAGCCCTTCACGCCGCAGGCTCTGGCCAGGCAGCAGATGCCCACCGCCGATCCCACCGCGTCCAGATCTGCGAACCGGTGGCCCATCACATAGACCTTGGAGGAGTCCCGCATCAGCTGGGCCAGGGTGTTGGCCATGACGCGGGATTTGACCTTGGTGCGCTTCTCCACCTCCAGGCCGCGGCCGCCGAAGAACTCAAAGCTCAACCGGTTTTTGATGACGGTCTGGTCGCCGCCCCGGCTCAGAGCCAGCTCCACGGCCATATCCGCAAACTGCAGCGATTCGCCCAATCCGGCACCGTCCTCGCCCAGTCCGATGGAGACCGTGGCGGTGATGCCGTTGGGACTCTCCACCTTGTGGATCTGCTCGGTGATGCGGAAGTTCTCCCCCCGCAGCCGGTCTACATCCCGCTTCTCGAAGAGGACGAGATAGCGGTCTCTGTCGTAGCGCCGGATGATCCCGTGATTGCTCTCACACCACTGGTGAAGCTGATCCTCCACCGCGTCCCGCAGGTCGTTTCGCACCCGCTCGGGCTGGTTTTTGTTCAGCTCGTCCAGATTGTCGATGACGATGATCCCCGGGACGGGACGCGAGCCCTCATGCTCCAGCCGGACCTCTTCATACTCGGTGATGTCCACCCAATAGGTAATGCCGAGGAAGGCGCCCTCCTCGCCCTTTTCCGAGCGGACCAGGTTCCCGTGGACCTGATACTTCCTTCCGCCCATCTCCAGGACGCCGGGGTAGACCTTTTTCCCTTCGGTCAGCCATTTCCCGGAAAACTCCGGAACCAGATCGGTGATCTTGGAGCCGATCTGCTTCTTTTCCTCGCCGCACATGCCGAAGAACATGTCGTTGCCCCACAAGATCGTTGCATCGTCCAGGCGAAAAACGGCGATGGGCAGCGGGAAATGCACCAGGGTATTGTTCTTTGCGTTTTCCGAATCATAGGTCACCGATTCGATATACGCCGAGAGCTGCTTTTCCTTGGCGCGCCTGGCAATCAGCGAATAGGCCAGCAGCACCAGGATCACGCCGCCCTCCGCCGCCGCCAGCAGATACTGTCGCAGATACAGCGCGGCCAGAGCAAACAGAATCATGAAAAAAAGATGAATTCCGGTGCCGGGTTCGGATAGCCGCTTAAAACTCTTATCGGATTTCAAGGCGGCACCTCCTCTTTCTCAAGATTTCTCCCATTTAACCATTGAGATATTATACCAAACTCCGCTGCGCATTACAACTAATAATTTTCCGGAACCGGGGCATACTGCCCATAGAAAACACACCAATCGATCCGGAGGTGCCGCGTGAAAGCGATTGTATTGGCCGGCGGAGAAGGAACGCGCCTGAAAGCCGTGACGGGCGAGCTGCCCAAGCCCATGGTCCCCCTGCTGGGTCGGCCGCTGATGGAGCACATCCTCCGTCTGCTCGGGCAGCACGGCTATACGGAGGTCTGCGCCGCCCTGCGTTATCGGCCCGAGGACATTCGCTCCGTGCTCGGGGACGGGAGCTCTCTCGGCCTGTCCCTCCGGTATCAGGTGGATGAGGCGGAAACCGGAACCGCCGGAGCCGTGCGAAACTGCCTGGACTTTATCGACGGCGAAGACGTTCTGGTCATCTCCGGGGACGCAGCCTGTGACCTGGATCTGGCGGAGCTGATGCGGCGCCACAAGAAGCGAAACGCTGCCGTCACCCTTGCCCTCTATCGGGATACTGCCCCTCTGCGCTACGGTCTCGCCGTGACGGATGAAAATGACGCCATCCGCGCTTTTGTGGAAAAACCCCGCTGGGGCCAGGTGGTGACGGATATGGTGAACACAGGGATCTACGTGCTCTCTCCCCGCGCTCTTGCAGAGATCCCCGCCGGGAAGGTCTTTGACTTTGCCAGGGACCTGTTTCCCGCGCTGCTGAGGAAGGGGGAGCTGCTTCTGGGTGTCCCGCTGGAGGGCTACTGGTGCGATGTGGGCACGCCCCTCTCCTACTACCGCTGCTGCGTGGACGCACTGGAGGGAAAGCTCCGGCTGACGCCCGGGGAAGCCTTCGCCTCCGACCTGAAGGAGCAGGAGGAGCCGGAGCCGGAGGAACGGGGCTTTCGGATCGAGTTCCCCTGTCGGGATCGGGCAGCGCTGATGGGCGCTCTGTCTCAATGGATGCTGGAGCTACCCGCCGATTACAGCGACGGAATCCGCCTGCACAGCCCCAAGTATGAGCTGCATATCGCCCCGGAGAGCGGGAAAAGCGCCCTGCGGATCACCGTGGATGCCGCGGACGCAGAGTTTGCACGAACGCTGGCCTTCTCCGCCCGGGATCTGGCGAAGGCCCTGGAGGGCTGATCCAGAATTCAGTTGCAAAACTCCCGGCTTGATCGTACAATAAAGCTACCATCAAGCTGGGAGGGATGCAAATATGGATATCGAAAAGGCCATCCGCAATCTGCAGGCCAGGGGCTTCGGCGTCCGGCATTTTGCAAAGGGCGAAGAGGCCGCCGCCTATCTGGACGGACAGATCCGGGATACCGCCGTCGGGATCGGGGGCTGCAAGACAGCGGATCAGCTGGGGCTCTACGAGCGGCTCAGCGCCCGCAACACGGTGTACTGGCACTGGCGCGTTCCCGGGCCGGAGACGCTTCAGAAGGCCAACGCCGCCCCGGTCTATATCACCGGCGCCAACGCCATCAGCGAGGACGGAGAGATCCTGAACATCGACGGTCGGGGAAACCGTCTGGCCGGCCAGGTATTTGGCAGCAAAAAGCTCTACATTGTAGCGGGCGTCAACAAGCTCTGCCCCGATTTTGCCTCTGCCCTGGAGCGGGCCCGCAACGTGGCCGCCGTGCAGAACTGCAGGCGCTTTGAGGCCAAGACCCCCTGCAAGCTGGACGACCGCTGCCACGACTGCCGCAGCGCGGATCGAATCTGTCGTGCGCTGCTGGTGCTCTGGGCGCCGATGATGGATATGGAAGCGGAAGTCGTTTTGATCGACGACGATCTGGGCATGTGAGGAGGATGGGAAGATGGTCAGACATTTTGACGAGCGAATCCACGAGAAGAAAAAAATGTTCAACGGCGAGGGTGAGGCGATCTTTCACCGGGTCCTGAACGGCCCCGATGAAATGTACGGCAAGGGCCGGGTCTTTTCTCACCTGGTGCTGGAAAAAGGCTGCGAGATCGGCTGGCATGTGCACCACGGAGACGGAGAGACTTACCTCATTTTGAAGGGACTGGGTCTTTACAACGATAACGGTATCATGCGTGAGGTCGTTCCCGGCGACGTTACCGTTGTAGGCGACGGCGAGGGCCACGCCCTGAAATGCATCAGCGACGAACCGCTGGAGGCAATTGCACTGATCCTCTATACATAATCGGCCGCAGGGCCATAGAGGAGGCAGAAGAATGGGAAATCGAAACAAACGCCTGGTTTCCTTTCTTCTGCCTCCTTTTATGCTGTTTTCCTCTTTTTGGCTCTTCGCCGGCGTCCGGGACGCCGCTCCGGAAGCATCTGTCTCCCCGCAGCCCTCTCCGGCAGAAATCCCCGCCCCCGATCCTGCGCTTCCCTACGAGCGGGAGTTCACGCTCTATGTGGATGGGACCCTGCAGCCCTCCCCATGTCTTGCCACGGCCGAGGGGCTGCACTATGCGGAGGCGGAAGCGTTTCTCGCTTCGCTGGACGATGCCTTCTGGTCCGGCGAGAAGGACGCCATGACCTATATCCCTGCAAATCACCTGGGGCGGGACTATCTGTGCGTCGAGGACTTCTGCGCCCGGTGGGGCATCTCCACCTACCTGGACGCGGAAGGCGCCCGGCTCTGGTGTACCTCCGCCGCAGGAGACTGGACGCCGCCCGCGGGCTTCCGGGTGCCGGTGCTGATGTACCACGCCGTGGGAGACGACCTGCGTCCCGGCGCGGAGCTGGTAGTGAAAACCGAAGAGCTGGAAAAGCAGCTGCAGCACCTGCTGGACCGGGGCTACACGCCGATCTGGTTTGAGGATCTCAAGCACGTGGACCAAATCGAAAAGCCAGTGATCCTGAGCTTTGACGACGGATATCGGGACAACTACACGGAGCTTTTCCCTTTGCTGCAAAAATATGGGATCAAGGCCACCCTCTTTGTGGTCAGCGGCTATCTGGATCAGAGCACCTGCCTGAGCCCTGATATGATCCGGGAGATGCTGGATTCCGGCCTGGTCAGTATTCAGTGTCACACCTGGTATCACCTGGATCTGGACAGTCTCAGCTATGAGGAGCAGATCGAACAGCTCTGCTGGAGCAAGGTGATGCTGCTGGAGCTGACAAATCGGGAGCCCTATGTGATCGCCTATCCGCGCGGGCGGCAAAACGAGGACACCCTGGCCATCTGCCGGGACGATTACCGCTTCGGCGTCAAGATGGGCGGCGCGCCCTATGATACCGGTGACGATCCCCTGCTGATCCACCGCATTTCCATCCCCCGGCGGATGACGCTGGAGGAATACGCGGCGATTCTTCCCTGACAATTGAGCATAAGAATCCGGGCAGCCCTGCGGCCGCCCGGTTTCTTATGCTCATAAATCAAATTGCAGCGTGGCCTTGAACAGGTCCCCGTCCACTTTGAGGTCCAGATTCCCCTTCTGCAGGCGCATCAGGCTCATGGCGATGGCGAGGCCCAGGCCGTTGCCCTCCGTGCTGCGGGAGGCGTCCCCGCGCACAAAGCGCTCTGACAGTTCCAGTGGGTCCAGGTTCAGCGGCTCCCGGGAGATGTTGCGGAAGGCCAGCTCTGCCCTCCCCTGCTGTTCCGTCAGGCTCAGATAGACCCGGGTGCCGGGCTGGGCGTACTTGAGGACGTTGCTCATCAGGTTATCGATGACCCGCCAGAGGTGCCGTCCGTCGGCCCGGACCATAACGGGGTGCTCCGGCTTCTGGACCACCAGGTGAAGCTCCGCCTTTTCCAGCTTCTCCCCATACTCTCCCGCCGTCTGATCCACCAGGACGCTCAGATCGCAGGGGGCCAGCTCCACAGAGAGGTTCCCGGTGGAGGCCTTGGAGGCGTCGATCAGATCCTGGATCAGCTTTTTCAGCTTGTCGGACTGCCGGGAGAGGACTGCAATGTATTCCCGCTGCCGGTCCGTCTGGGGTTCTTCCTTTCCCAGCAGGTCCACATAGTTCACGATGGAGGTCAGCGGCGTCTTGATGTCGTGGGACACGTTGGTGATGAGCTCGGTGCGGAAGCGATCGGATTTCATGCGCTCCTCCACGGCGTCGTTCAGCCCGTCCCGGATGTGGTTCAGGTCGTGGGCGTGATCCTTCAGATCCAGGATCAGGTTTTTCTCATCCACGGCGTAGCTCAGATTGCCGTTGGCAATCTCCTTGGCGCCCAGGCGCAGGCGGCGGAAGGCCAGCACCGCATAGCAGGTGGCCGCAGCAGCCAGCAGCCAGAACAGGAACCAGAAGAAGGTGGTCCGGTTTTCAGAATAGACCGCATTCATGCGGAAGATGAGATCCACGAAAGCTGTTCCGGCAAGGCCAAGGCCCCATTTCCAGAGGATGGGCAGCTTCCGGGCCAGAACCGAAAGGCAGCGCCAGATCCAGCGGAAAAAGCGGACGACCAGGCAGCCGCTCCAAAGCGTGCCGAGCTTCACCCGCACGGCAAAGCTTACGCACCAGAGCAGGAAGGTCAGGCCGATCAGCAGGACGCAGGGAATCAGGGCGAAGAGAATCTCCGGCCAGTCAAAGCCCGCCATCATCGGCGTCATAAACAGAGCGATGGCGGCGATGACCAGGATGGTGAGCACATCAAAGGGTATCTTCTCCACGAAGCTGGGCACGATCTCCTCCGTATACTTTCGATGACCCGCGGCGCGAAGGAGAAAGATGAAAACCAGTACTCCCGCGAGGAAGCTCAGACCCGCGATCCAGAGGATGGCATAGCGCCAGCTGAAGAGAAAGTCGGCCAGATTCACCATATGCCAAAGATTCCCCCGGTGCTCCATCTCTTTGACCACGCAGCCCTTAACGGTGAGGGTCTTCTCAACGATCCAGTTTTCCATGTCTTCCCGACTGTAAAAACGGCGCCACTCACCGGTGCTGAAGTCCGAAACGTTCCAGTAGGTGGCACCCGGCGGCGTGAGAGACGGTGCGGCTGTGGGCTCGGCAAAATCTGTATTAGTCTCAAGCGTGGGCTGGGGCGTCGGTGCGGGCGTAGGGGTGACCACCTCGAAGTCCTCACCAGGCACAGGCATATCATCCCCGTCGTAATAGGTTGCGCTGTTGCCTTCCACATACTCCAGGCTGTAGTTGGGGGGGATGCGCTCCGTGGTCTGCCAGAACAGATCCTCATCCTCATAATTGGTCCAGAGAATCTCGCCGGCGGCGTCCAGAATGGTGCAGCGCAGATTCGGGTCTTCTACATAGACATCACCGTTGTCCCGATAGATGTAGCCTGTCTCCCGGATCATAGACCCGGCACGATCCGCCACCAGGTATTTGCGGAAGGTATCCTGGGATTCGGTATAGGCGTCCCATTCATAGAGCAGGCCGGCCGCAATGGCGGAAGACAGGAATGCCAGCACCAGCAGGCACAGCAGCACCACCGCGATCAGCTTGGCAGCAAAGCTGCCGTACAGTTTTTTCATGTTGCATAAACCTCCTTCTCGGGCAATTTCGCATCGTCCCTAGGCTTGAAATTTGTAACCCTGTCCCCACACGGCCCGGATATACCGGGGCGCGGCGGGGTCGATCTCGATCTTCTCCCGCAGGTGGCGGATGTGGACGGCCACGGTGCTCTCCGCGCCGAAGGGTTCCTCATTCCACACTTTGCGGTACAGGTCCCGCGGATGAAAGACCCGGCCGGGATGCTGCATCAGCAGCTTGAGGATGTCGTACTCCCGGGGCGTCAGGCTCACCGGCTCCCCGTCCACGGCGACGGTTTTGCTGCCGTCGTCCAGGCTGACGGAGCCGATGGTGATCACATCCTCCCGGATCGTTCCGCCGCCCAGCTGCAGATAGCGCCGAAGCTGGGAGCGCACCCGGGCCAGCAGCTCCACCGGGTTAAAGGGCTTGGTCACATAGTCGTCCGCTCCCACGTTGAGGCCCAGGATCTTGTCCGTGTCCTCGCTCTTGGCAGTCAGCAGGATCACCGGCACGTTGGAGCTTTCCCGGAGCCTGGAGAGCATGCCGATCCCGTCCAGCACGGGCATCATCACGTCCAGCAGCACCAGATGGATGTCCTCCTTGTCCAGGACCGCCAGGGCCTCTCGTCCGTTGTAGGCTGCGAAGGTCCGGTAGCCCTCCGCCTCCAGATAGATCTTCAGCGCCGCGACGATATCTTTATCGTCGTCACAGATGAGGATGTTGATTGTCATGTCGTTCTCTCACCTCTCGACAGCATTATACCCTCCCGGCTATTAAGAACCAAGAGGGTATTGTTTTAAGAATTGATTAAGAATCCCGTCTCACTCGTCCAGCTTGAGGACCGCCAGGAAGGCCTCCGTGGGGATCTGGACCGTGCCCAGCTGGCGCATCTTCTTTTTGCCTTCCTTTTGCTTTTCCAGCAGCTTCTTCTTGCGGGTGATATCTCCGCCGTAGCACTTGGCCAGCACGTCCTTGCGCATGGCCCGCACGGTTTCCCGGGCAATGATCTTGCCGCCGATGGCCGCCTGGATGGGCACCTCAAAGAGCTGACGGGGGATGTTGTCCTTCAGCTTTTCACAGAGCTTGCGTGCCCGGGGGTATGCCTTCTCCCGGTGGGCGATAAAGCTGAGCGCATCCACCTGATCGCCGTTCAGGAGCATATCCACTTTCACGAGATCGCTGGTCTTATACTCGGAGAACTCATAATCCAAAGAAGCATAGCCTTTGGTGCGGGCCTTGAGGGTGTCGAAGAAATCGTAAATGATCTCGTTAAGGGGCATCTCATAGTGCAGCTCCACCAGGCGGGAATCCAGGTACTGCATGTTCTTGTACTCCCCGCGGCGGTCCTGGCAAAGGGGCATGATGTTGCCCACATAGTCGTTGGGCGTGATGATGCTGACCTTCACATAGGGCTCATAGGCTTCGGCGATGGAGGCCACGTCCGGGTAATTGTGGGGATTATCCACCATGACAACACTGCCGTCGGTCTTGACCACCTTGTAGATGACAGAGGGCAGGGTGGTAACAAGCTCCAGGTCAAACTCCCGCTCCAGCCGCTCCTGAATGATCTCCATGTGCAGCATCCCCAGAAAGCCGCAGCGGAAGCCGAAGCCCAGGGCCACGGAGCTCTCCGGCTCGTAGCTCAGAGAGGCGTCGTTCAGCTTCAGCTTTTCCAGCGCATCCCGCAAATCGGGATACTTGGAGCCGTCTTCGGTGTAAATGCCGCAGAAGACCATAGGCCGCGCCGGGCGATAACCGGGCAGGGCCTCCGCCGTTGGCCTGGCCGCTTCGGTGACGGTGTCACCCACCTGGGTGTCCGCCACGTTCTTGATGCTGGCGGTGAAATAGCCCACGTCACCGGCGGCCAGCTCCTCGCAGGGGTCCAGGCCGATGGGACGCAGATGCCCCACCTCCACCACCTTGTACTTTGCACCGGTGGACATGAGCAGCACCTCGGAATCCCGCCGGATGCGCCCGTCGATCAGGCGCATGAAGACGATGACGCCCCGGTAGTTGTCGTACTGGCTGTCGAAAATAAGAGCCTTGAGCGGCGCGTCCGGGTCGCCGGAGGGGGCGGGCACATTGGCCACGATATCCTCCAGAACGGCGTCGATGTTGATGCCGGCCTTGGCGGAGATCTCCGGCGCGTCCTGGGCCGGGATGCCGATGATCTCCTCAATCTCGTCCTTGACCCGCTGGGGCTCCGCCGCCGGCAGATCGATCTTGTTCACCACCGGCAGGATCTCCAGATTGTTGTCCAGCGCCAGATAGGTATTCGAAAGCGTCTGGGCCTCCACGCCCTGGCTGGCGTCCACCACCAGCACCGCGCCCTCGCAGGCGGCCAGGGAGCGGCTGACCTCATAGTTGAAGTCCACATGCCCCGGCGTGTCAATCAAATTCAAGGTATAGGGCTCGCCATCCGCAGCCCGGTAGGTCAGGCCCACAGCCCTAGCCTTGATGGTGATGCCCCGCTCCTTTTCCAGATCCATATTGTCCAGGATCTGATCCTCCATAATGCGCTGCTCCACCGCGCCGCACTTTTCGATCAGGCGGTCAGACAAGGTGGACTTGCCATGGTCAATATGGGCAATGATAGAAAAATTCCGAATCTGCTGCTGGTCGATCATAGCTGTTCCCCCTCAATGCTGTTCAGAGTCGTCTCCGCACGGTCAATCAAACTGCGCAGCTGCGACAGGAAGGCCTTGGTATCCCGCAGGCTAACATCCCCCGGATGCGCAGAACGGCACAGCAAATAGTCCGCCGTTACACCGTAGTAATCACAGGCCCGGCACACGAAGCTCAAGCCCGGCTCCCGAGCGCCGTTCTCGTAATGGCTCAGCAGCGCCTGGCTGATTCCCAAGTCCGCGGCTGCCTGCCGCTGGCTGATTCCTCGGCCCTTGCGCAGGGAGGAAAGGGTTTCCGGAAAGTTTCGGTCCATGTGTTCTCTCACTCCTTTTGATAACAGGGAGTATTATAAAGGCCAAGTCGCACTTTGTAAACAGAAAATTGATTGAAAAACTTGAAAAATCTGCACCATAGTGGTAGATTATGTGTGCTGAACCAAAATACTTTTTGGAGGGTTACTCACTATGTTTGAAAATCTCGTAGAAATCCTGAAAGCAAATCCCCGCAAGATCGTTTACACCGAGGGTCCCGATGCCCGCATTCTGTCCTCCGCCGCCCGCCTGAAAAAGGAAGGCTTCCTCACCCCCATCTTGGTGGGCAATGTGGAGGAGGTCAAGGCCGCTGCCGCCAAGGGCGGTTTCGACATCGAAGGGCTGGAGATCATCGACCCCGCTACCTATGATAAGATGGACGAGATGGTGGATACCATGGTCGCCCTGCGCAAGGGCAAGATGACCGCCGAGGAGTGCCGTGCCGCTCTGCAGAAGGGCAACTACTTTGGCACCATGCTGGTGAAGATGGGCGTGGCTGACGCGCTGCTGGGCGGCGCCACCTACTCCACCGCCGATACCGTCCGCCCCGCGCTGCAGCTGGTGAAGACCAAGAAGGGCGCGAATCTGGTGTCCTCCTGCTTCATTCTGGTGAAGGAAGGCGCTCCCATGCTCTGCATGGGCGACTGCGCCATCAACATCGATTACCAGGATACCCTGGACAAGGAAGGCAACGTGGTCCTTCCTGCCGCCGCAAAGCTGGCTGAGGTCGCCGTTGAGACCGCCAAGACCGCCAAGGTCTTCGGCATGGACCCGAAGGTCGCCATGCTGAGCTACTCCACCAAGGGCTCCGGCAAGGGCGCCAACGTGGATCTGGTGCGCAACGCCACTGCCATCGCCAAGGAGAAGGCCCCCGATCTGGCCATCGACGGCGAGATGCAGTTTGACGCCGCCGTCTCCCCCGTTGTGGGCCAGCTCAAGTTCCCCGGCAGCCCGGTCGCCGGCTATGCCAACACCTTTATCTTCCCCGAGATCCAGTCCGGCAACATCGGGTACAAAATCGCCCAGCGTCTGGGCGGCTATGCGGCCTACGGCCCCATTCTCCAGGGTCTGAACGCCCCCATCAACGACCTGAGCCGCGGCTGCGACGCGGAGGAAGTCTACCAGATGTCCATCATCACCGCCGCGCTGGCGTAATCATTCTTATCTTTTGCATTGCGAAAAGGGCGGCCTCACGGCCGCCCTTTTGAGGATTATCCCATGAATCACGAACAGGACATGTCCGCAGCGCTTACGCTGGCCAAGGAGGCCTTTGCCGCCGGAGAGGTACCGGTGGGCTGCGTCATCACCGACAGCGCCGGGAGGATCATCGGCCGGGGCCGCAACCGGCGGGAGGAAAACGCCGACGCCACCGCTCATGCGGAGGTGGAGGCCATTCGTCAAGCCTGCGCCGCGCTGGACGACTGGCGGCTGGAGGGCTGCACCCTTACCGTTACCCTGGAGCCCTGCCCCATGTGCGCCGGTGCCATCATCAACGCCCGGATTCCCACAGTGGTCTACGGCGCACGGGAGCCGGTGTCCGGCTCCTGCGGCAGCGTGATCGACCTGTTCTTTGAACGCTTCGGTCACCAGCCCAGGGTCTTTGGAGGCGTGCTGGAAAAGGACTGCGCTGCCCTTCTGCGGGATTTCTTCTCCCAGAAGCGATAAAACATGCCGGTTTCCCCAAGGGGAAGCCGGCATGTTTTGTTCTCAAAACAGCTTGATGGCCCCGTAAGTCAGCACCGTCATAATGGCGGCGGCCAGGCACACACCCACAAAAATCACAGGCGTCGCCTTCCGGACCTTCAGGTTCAGCAGCGCCGCCACCAGCGAACCGGTCCAGGCGCCGGTCCCGGGCAGTGGAATCGCCACCAGGATCAGCAGACCCCAGGTGCCGTATTTCTCTACCTTCTCGCCCTTCCCCTCGGCCCGGCGCTCCAGCCTGGTGATCAACCCATCCAGCCAGGGCCAATGCTTCCGCAGCCAGGCGAAGATCCTGCGAATGTAAACGATGATGAAGGGTACAGGGAGCATATTCCCCAGGATCGCCGCAATCAGCGCGACTCCATAGGGAAGGCCAAGAGCGATGCCATAGGGCAGGCCGAGGCGCAGCTCCACAATGGGGACCATGGAGATGAAAAAAGTACTTATGAACTTGCCGACCGTTGTTCCGGTAAGCCAGGCGATCATGGTATGCTCCTTAAAATACTTTGTTTTTTCAGTATAACACAATTCATTTGATTGCGCAATCTGTGAGTGCATAAAGAATCATGAAGTTTTTCATTGACGCAATGGGCTCTCCGGGTTACAATATCATGCAGACGAGGCGAAAGGAGTGCTATCATGGCGAAAGTTGCGATCGTTACCGGCGGCAGCGGCGGAATCGGACGCTGCACTGCAGCGGAGCTGAAAAAAGCCGGCTGCACGGTTTATGAGTTTTCCCGGCGGGAAAAGCCGGCGGAGGGTATTGTCCACCTCTGCGCGGACATGACCGACGAAGCCCAGGTCAAGGCCGCGGTGGAGGAGGTCCTTCGGCGGGAAGGCCGCATTGATATTTTGGTGAACAACGCCGGTTTCGGCATTTCCGGCGCGGCTGAGACCACCGACACCAAGGACGCTCACGCCCAGCTGGAGCTGAACCTTTACGGCATGGATAACGCCACCAAGGCCGTGCTGCCCGCTATGCGCAAACAGGGCGGCGGCCGCATCGTGTGCATGAGCTCCATCGCCGGGATCTTGCCCATTCCCTTCCAGCTCTGGTACTCGGTCAGCAAGGCGGCGGTATGCGCCTATGTGCTGGCCCTGCAGAACGAGGTGCGCCCCTTCGGGATCACAGTCTGCGCTGTGATGCCCGGGGACATCGCCTCCGGCTTTACAGACGCACGGAAAAAATCCAGCCTGGGTGACGATGTGTACGCCGGGCGGATCGAGCGCTCCGTCGCCGTCATGGAAAAGGACGAGCGCGGCGGCATGACCCCGGCCTACGCCGGCGCCTATGTGGCAAAAATGGCGCTGAAGAAGAACAGCAAGCCCCTGGTGGCTTTGGGCACCGCCTACAAGGGCGCGGCCGTGCTGGCAAAGCTTCTCCCCCGCCGTCTCTCCAACTGGATCGTGGGGCTTATCTACGCAAAGTAAGGTAAACGATGATTCAATCGGCAAGAGCGAATTCCGAGAGAATTTGTGTTCTGATGAAGGCAGTTTTTCGCAGGAATACTTTGTGTATTGCAAGAAAAAGTGACGAAATCAGGGCGCAAATTC
>ODAJ012163719.1_pt1 | contig 23409 bp, 18 predicted proteins | sample 1539241 | NCBI WGS metagenome assembly ODAJ01 (sample SAMN02144231, study PRJEB22623) | gut metagenome | biome: sheep rumen | host: Ovis aries | place: New Zealand | reverse complement strand
CATCCGGTAGTCCGGGCCGTCCTGGTTGTCAAAGGTCTTATAAAGGATATCGTCGTCGTTGATCTCCAGAACCTTCGCTTCGATGGAACGGCCGTCGATCGTGTGGATGATGTCTTGGGCGAAAGCATTACCGCACAAGCCCAACAACACACAAATAAGAATCATTCTTGCTTTCATAAATGTTTCTTTTTTTTGTGGAACTGTGCAATAAACGTGCCCACAGGGTCGTAGAAGGGCGTTTTTGCGTATCAGATATGCTAAGTTCGTATGAATAAATACACTATAAAAAAACCCGTCCTGATGATAGGACGAGGATTTCAGAATGCGCCAAGGAAAAGTCTTGCTGGAATCGACCGTTCACTAGAAACGATATGTCAATGGGGGAGAGGCTGCGAAACTCTTTTATTCTTCCTTCAGATAAGGTTTGGAGCCGGGTGAAAACACGGGAATCTTCTTCCATTTCATCTCGTTCAGCTCGGTGTTGAGCTGCCGGATACGGATAAGGATTTCGTCAAAGGAAGGTTTATCCTTGCTGTAAATCATCCCGCGCATCATCTCATCGTAGTCTTTGCGCCATTCATCCACGACACTGTCAGGAGGGAGAATGTTGAAATGGCCTGGGGTTTCCGTGTTGTAGTCCACCCCGTCAATCCGGTTGTAGATAAAACGGTGCATGACAATCCCGCGGAAAAGCTCCTCGTTGGCGAGAGCCTTTTCGTTGATGTGCTTCTCGTTTATGCACATCATGAACAAGTCGTACAGGTGCCGCGACATACGATAACTCCGGATGTCGCCATGCGATTTGTTGAACTCCTCATGCAGAAGACACACTTTCTCGATAAAAGTCCTTTCGGGCTCTACGGTGACTACCATGAACGGGGAAGAGGAGAATGCGTTGCCAGGGAGCCTGTCGTCCATAAGCGAACGGACCGATGTCTCAGAAACGGCTTCCTCATACGACCGGCCGGACACTTCCAGCATTACCCGAGGCAAAATGTAACCGTCAGGGGGGAACGCGGAATCATAGTCAATGTATATCTGTACCGGATCCTGCGTAGGCACCCCGTTGTCGTTGTTTGACAATCGATACGCCTCACGGGGAATGCCGACGGACCCGAGCGCCGATGGCAGTTCATCATAGAACCGGCCGAAGGTGAATTCCTTCGCCTTTCGGCGGAGCTTGTCACTGACCTGGCTCTTGGACAATTCTCCCGGGAACCCGAGAAACACCCTGTCGATCGAAAGATCCACGTCCTCGGAAAAACGGCTGATGAGACCCCAGCCTTTGCTGAGGCTGGTACCGCCCTTGAACTGGACAAAATCACGATAATCGAGCGAGCGAATGGCCTGGAGGACCTTGGTCACCCACCAGTCTTTCTCAATGGCCTGAGGCGGGAGCGTCGTCCCCTCGGCCGCCTTGACGAAGAATGCCGTCCGCGCTGCAGGGGCGAGATTCAGGAAAGGGTCTTTCTGCATGACTGTACGATAGATCGGGTTTTCTGGGACATGAGCCTGATGTCATGGACAAAGCGGTCTTCCGGGACGGAAGAAAGCCGCGCGGCCAGCACATCCTGCCAATTCTGGTCGACATGGTCCATCTTCTCGCCGTGAAGCGCGATGGCCACGAGACGCATTGTCCCGTCCTTGAAAAGAGACAGCCGGGAGTCTTCAGTATGGAGGAGCGTGATGCCGTTCCCGATGCCGGTGTCGATGAACCTTGCTCGCCCGTCAGTGAGATAGACAGCGTTCATCTGGTTCTGAGTCGAGAGCCCCAGAAGGTTCTGGGCCGCGGTCTTGGAATGGTAGATGGCAATGCCCATTTTCTGCGAATAAGCGTTGACGATAGCATCATTAGTGGCCGGGATGACTCCGAGGCCCCATTTGCGGTCTATGACCGGATAGAAATAGATGCCGCGCCCATACCGGAGAATCTCTCCTTCGGTACATAACCTGGAAAGCTGCTTCCGGACGGCGGTCTGATTGTCAAGGTCGGCGAAGTCTGAGAGGAAAAAGACTTTCCCTCTCTTCCATGACCGGATGCGGCTAGATATGGATCTGGCAGTTTTCATCTTTACTCGATTCCGTCACAAAAATAGTACATTTATGTGACATTTCAAAAGATTATTACTTTTATTCGCTATTCCTTCCTCCAGATATGCTGGTTTTGTGCGCCGCCACATTACTCCTCCTTCAGAAAGATGTTCTGCATGTCACCCAGGACAGGGGTAGCCCCATACTTCCCGTGGAGATAGTTCTTCTCGAAGGCGGCATTCCCGCGGACCTTGTACTCGGCCAGGGAGAAAAGCTCCGACGCTCCCAGGCGGTCCTTCTGGGTGAACCAGACCTGGTCTCGGCGGAACTCGCCCGAGGATAGGAGGTTACTGTCATGGGCCGTAAGGACCAGCTGCGCCCCGTGAGGATTGGTCTCCCTGGAGTTGAAAAGGGAAATCACACGTCCGGTGAGGTTGGGATGCATCTTGGAGTCAAACCCGTCCACGATCAGCCTCTTCCCATGGTCAAGCGCGTCGATGATCGGGAAGGCGAGGGAGAAATACTTGACGGTGCCTTCCGATTCGTTTGCCAGGAAAGGGAAGGCGACGCTTCTCACCACCTCGCCGTTCTCTCCGTACTGGTTGTGACGGCTGATTACCCGGTCGCCGGTCTTCTCGATGTCTTCGATGCCCAGGTCGGCATACTGGGAGAACCGGACGATGCGATTCCGCATCCTCTCGTCATCGAAATGACGCAGGGCCTCTTTCCAGTTGTCTTCGTCCTCGGAACAGGAGATAATAGCGGTGTCATCCAGCCATCCGATGATCTCAACCGCCGTGGGATCATTGAACTGTGCGGCAGCCGAGAGGAGCAGCGCATTGGGCCGGACCATCTTCCTGTTCACGATGTCCTGGATGAGTGACATCGTAGGATGCACCTGGAACCGGCCGTCTTCACGGAAGAAAAGCTCCACTTCCTTCGCCCGCTTGCGGCAAAGCTTCCGATACAGCCATTCACCTTTGACCTCATCCCTGGATACGGTGAATCCGTAGCGGAACTGATTGCCGGACGAGATGAAGGTCAGCTCGAACGAACTGGGCTCGGAAGCGGACTTCACATCAAGACGGAAGCTTTCTACCGGAATCACCTCCCCGGCCTGCACATCCTTGAAGGAACCGATGATGAAACGCTTGAAGAAATCTAATGCCTTGATCACATTCGACTTGCCGGAAGCGTTGGACCCCAGAATGAGCGCACTCTTGAGCAGCGTCACATCCGTATCGGCCACGGGAATCTGGACGTTCTCCGTCAACGTGGCGTCCTCACGCAGGGGAGTGGACACCATGGACAGGATGTTCTGACTCTTGAATGAGAGGTAATTCTTTATTGAAAACTGGATAACCATAAAATAAACTCCGATATTTGTCAATCTTCTGCAAGTTTAATGGTTTTCTTTTGAAAATACAAAAGATGTCGATACCATTCCTCCTGGGGAAAAAGCAATGATCCGACATCGTTCTTATCAATCTGAGCGCCACGTCCGGGGCTGCTGCATCAGATAGTCATTCAAGTCGTTGTAGGGACTGAACCTGGTGGACATCTCAAAGATCCTTCCCGGCATGAGTAGGTCAAGGGTGTCGAACGCCTGCTTCCCGGCGAAATCATTGTCAAGATAGCAGTAGGCGATATGATAGACTCCAATGAACGGAATCGCCCGCTGGATGATGCTCGTGGAGTTCAGGATGATACAGTCGTAGGGAAACGACTGCACGATGTCCGGTACGCCCTTCTCCTCCAATACCATATAGGAAAGGAAATCCATGAACCCCTCGAAGACGCAGCAGCAACTTGTCCGCTTCGTTTTCTCCACGCTGACGACACTCGGGGCCTTCACGCCGTGACAGCCCTTGAAGGAACGGTTGCGGATCTCCATCCCGCCGAGGATATTCAGGAAGGCGACGCCGTAGTATTCGCGGTCCCGGACGGTGTAATGCGCCTCCTTGCAGTAGCGCTGGCCGATGGCAGCCGGGATTCCCCTTGACTCCAGGTATTCAAGAAGCCGCGGACTGGTGAGTTCCTCCACCCGCATGTTGCTGATGCCCGAATGGCCGGAGAGCCGGGACATATGGGCGTCGTCATACCTGCTGAAGTCTTCGTACAGGATATCCTTGTGGAACCATCTCGCCTGTTCCTCCAGCCAGGTCACGGCCTCGCTGAAGGTGCAGTATCCCTTCAGTGCGATGGCCAGGTCGATGACATTGCCTCCCTGTGACGTGCCGAAATCCATCCAGAGGTTCTTCCGGGTGGAGACCGAGAAGGAGGCGTTCCGGTCGGGCCGGAGAGGGGAGTGGTACATCAGCTGCGCGCCCCCGCCCCTTTTGGAGACCGGCTCGATGCCCAGATGGGACAAGAGTTCCCAGATCGGGATCCTTTTCAATTCTTCTATCTTCATTGTAATGTACGGCTTTATGACATGATAATTAAAGTGACGATTGATGCACATGATGGACATCGCCGCCCACCAAAAGTGCCAGGGAAAAGCAAACCGTATAGTTACTTTTTCCCTATAGGCACCCTTAACTAACTATACCGTTTTGGTCGGACTCGTCCTGGACATAGTGGAATTCCCGGTTGTACAAGTATTTCTTGTTCTCCTTGATGATCATTCCCTTCTCGACGAGGAACGTTTTCAGTTTGGTCAGGATCGAGTACGACCGGCCGAAGCCGAGGACTTCATAACCCGCCTTCAGCCTGTCGATCAGTTCGCTATATCCCACCTTGGAGGCTCCTTCAAAAGCTTTGTCCAAGGCCTTGCGGTGTTCTTCTTCAGGCATCTCCTCATAATTGAAGGACTCCCTTTTAGGCTTTGGAGCGAAGTCGTAATTCTCTTCAAGCACAGGTATCCCTTCCTCGTCGATGCTGAAAGCGAAGGGAGGGAACTTGCGGTCCCGGACAAGCGAGGCACTGACCTCGCTGATGTTCTCGTCTTCCTCGCTTACCTTGATCTGCAGGATGGTCTCAGCCTTGTGGTTGAGTTCTGTGCCGATGTGGCCGCGCAGATTGTCATCACCCTTGTTCAAATGAAGGACGGTATGTATGTGGACATTGTACTGGCTGCTCCATCTCATCAGCAGGCCAATCACTTCTGCAGCCTCAGTTGAAGAATTGATATCAAAGAGAAGGTCTCTCAGGCCGTCAATGATGACCAGACCGACCTCCGGCTCCGTGTTAAGGGCCAACTCAATGATTTCACGCCGCTCGAGGGTAGACCTCTCCCGCAGGAAGGCAAAGCTGATACGGTCATCATCCATCTTTTCCGGGTAGCCGCAGAGCTTGTTGATGCGCCTGAGGATGGTCCGGCAGTGGTTGGGACTCTGCTCCGTGTCAAAATACAGTATCCGCTCCTTCCCTTCGGGGAAACTCGCTTCGTAATTAAGGATTTTCCTTCCAGTCAGGGCGGAGGCGACGATCGCGCTGACATTGAAGGACTTCCTGGACTTTCCCTTGCCGGTGGACGCACTAAAGTTGCCCAGCGTGCTGATGGTGGTCCCTTCGATCCTGATTACCTCCGGCGGCGTTTCGTACTCGTCCGATGCCTTTATAAGTATGGACTCCCATATCTTTCTGAACTCTTCTAACGTAAGTCGTGTTTCCATCTTCTGCGCATTTATCGGTGATTGTTAACGTAACCTATCGACTCTTCAACCACTTCATCACTTGTTCTGTGATAACCTTTTAGAAGCCAGGCGTCTATCTCGGAACGGCTGAACCGTATATGCTTGCCTTCCTTATGGTATGGGATCCTGCGGATGGCCACCCAGTGATAGACCGTTTTTTTGGAAGGATGATTGGGGTGATAGGCGCACAGGTCGCGGATGTCCATCCATTCGTCGGGTTCGTACGCATCCTTTTGGTTGCGGATAATGAAGTTCTTGATCTCCTTGACGTCCTTCGACAGGGAGGACAGAATCCTGGGAAGATGATCGAAGGGGATGTGCAATTCATCTGATGACATGACATTCTCATGGTTTTTTAGTGAATAACAGGTTCCGGAGTCGCGGCCGCTAACAGGAAACCATGGCCCTACCTGGACCACGGCACAAAAATACCGGCCCTTTGAGGGGCCGGGGTAGGATTGGGGGAACGCAAAAGTATCCCCAAATTACCGTTTTCGCTACCGTTATCTGCTGTCCCGTTCTATCTTGGCGGAGATTGAGGGGAACAACTCCCTCATGCAACCGGAGACGATGCGGAGGTCCTTCTGGGTCTGCAGTTCTTCGAACTTGAAGTACAGCCGGTCCTTGATATTGTCACGGCTTCTTCCGGTGACGCTCTGTATGAGCCTGATCCAGGCCGCCTTGTCCGAGTTGCCGAAATTCACGCCGAGGGAATCGAAGAGATAGTAGAAGAAGATGACCTGCTGTCCAGTCGTCATGCCCTTGTCCTTGTCACCGGACTTGGCCCTGCGCTCCTCGTTCCTCTGCTCAAGCGCCCGCCTGGTGGAGCGGATCCTGTCCAGCTCAGACCCGTTCGAGCGCGAGACAACGTACTCCAGCGCGTTCAAGATGCCCTCGCCATCCTTAAAGAAATAGTTCTCCGTGGCATACAGGAGGGCATCGATGCTCACGTATCCCTCCGGCGGTTTGCTGGAAGACAGTTCATTCATCGCCTGCTCGGCCCGGAGCTTGAGTTCAAGGATGACATCCTGCCGCGGATCGTAGTCGGAGTGCTTCCCGCGGTCCGTGTCGTCGTCACCGGACGGTTTCCTGTCGAACGGGTTGAAATAGGGAAGGGCCTCGGCGCCATAGACAGCCTTGCTCTTGACCGCCTCCAGGCAGCAGCGCAACTCGGGATGCTCGGACGACATAACAAAATAGACCGCCCCGAAGATGACTGTGGCCTCCTGAGGGCGGTTTACATGGTAATCATAGTAGTTGAAATCAAGGAAACGGAGCAGCCGGTGCTCGGTCCGGGGCTTACGGGAACGGTATCTAAGGCTGTCCCAGAGTTCAGCCACCCCCAGCTCGGGATACTCCCGGCCGCACAATTCCGACAGGATCGTCTCCATGGAATTGAACAGGGTCAGAAGCGGCAGAGAGGATTCCTTGATCCTCTGGGCCCCTTCGACCTCGCCGTTATACAATTTTGTCACGATCGGTACAAGGAATTGTCTAACTCCTTGCATCTTGTCGAGATCTGATCTCGACCTGTAGAAGTTACGGATCCTCATATCTGAAAGTGTTATTCCTTGTCCCCGGCCTCGTCCTCTGTTTTGGGCTCTTCCCTGATCTTGATGCGCTCGACAGCCTCACGCTTGCTCTTGTCAACGATGTCGGCGTAGATCTGGGTCGTACCGACGTTGGCGTGGGTAAGCAGATGGGAGACCGTGTAGATATCCGTGCCCTCGTTCACCTGGAGGGTGGCGAAGGTATGGCGGAAGCAGTGGAAGGTGATGTGCTTGGTGATGCCCGCGGACTCGACCCACTCCTTCAGCGGTGTGTGCGTATAATAGCGCCTGAGGTTCTTGAAAACCAGGCCGGTGGACGGTTCCCCGCATAACTGGTAGGCCTCATCCGTGAGGGGGAGCGTTGCCTCGGTGTCGGTCTTCTCCGTCCTTATCCGAATGCACCAGCCGCCGTCCTGCGCTTTTACTATATTGCTCCAAGTAAGAGCAAGTATATCGCTGATACGCAATCCGGTAAGGCAACTGAACAAAGAGGCGTTCTTCAAGTCGGGGACGTCGCAGGGTGTATCCGCCAGCATGCGGACTTCCTCCAGGGTGAGGAACTCCCTGCGGCCGCTCACGGCAGCGATGGGCTCCAGGAAATCGTTCAAGTTCTCCTTGAGCAGCCTCTCATGGTACGCGATCTTGAGGCAACCGCGGAAGGTGGACCAGTACCCGGCGGCGGAGTTCTGCGACAGGTCCTTTTCCTCGTCCCTCAGCTGCTTGGCGTTCAGGAGATACTCCCGGAATCCCTCACAGAAAGGGACGGTCAGGTCGCCAATGCGGCACGACCCTTCACAGTAGTTGCTGAAATGGTCATACACCCGGATCCATTTCTGGTCCTTGGATTCAAGTTTCTTGCGGAAGTAGGCGAGGAAATCCATCTTCGGCGTGAGTTTGTCCAGGAACTCGTACTGTCCCCGGATGATCGACAGCTCGCGCTGGGAGCGGATAGCCTCGGCCTGATGAAGCTTCTCTTTGTTCGCCTCTTTCTCGATCGCGAACTTGGGATTCTTGACGAGATAGATGCCGAGGTACTCGTGCCTGATGTCCTTCTTCGTCACAGGATCCTTGAACGGTGGATAGAAATCCAGATACAGCGTTATCTTCCCGCTATTCAGAAGACGCTGCCTGAGGGTTACTTTAGTTGCTTTCATTGGTCGCTTATCTTATTGAATAGTTTGTCCAGCTCTGATTTCTTGTACCAGACGAAATGACCTTCCGTCTTGACCTTGGTGACTCCCGCAGCCTCAGTCTCTTCAGTAAACCGCTTGGTACCGATATGATAATGCTTGATAGCGTCATTGCGGCGAATGTAGTACCTGCGGATCTCGGGAGGGATCTTGGGCGTCTTGTCCTTGAACAGGCGGTCGAGTTCCGACTTGGGGTAATACATATAATTATGCTGGCGGATCCCTTCGAGACCGGCAGCATGAACCCCGTCGTAGAAGGCCTTGTTGCCGATACGGTAGAGTTTCCTGGCCTGATCGACGGTGAGATAGTTCTTCTCAATGTCTCCGCGGAGAAGCTTCGCCTTGTCCCACTCCTCCTTATTTATAAGCAGTGTCCAGCCCTGGCGCTGGCAGGTGATGCCTTTCCGGCGGATGAAGTAGGAAATGTACTTTCGCGTCAGCCCGTCCCTCTGCATCAGTTCCGCCGCATCGTACCACTCGTCTGGATTGTAGTGCTTCCTGAGGGGGAGAATCTTGTCGAGCTCCTTCCGGGGGAAATAGTTCTTTCCCTTGATGATCTTGGGACGGATACCTTCGTCCTTCATCCTCTTGTATATCCAACTCAAGCCGACATCATAGCGCTCCAGGGCTTCTTCTTTAGATATGAGGATCGAGTAGTCGCCCTTGTAGGGTTGGGGGAGACGGGACGAATCACTCCTGAGCTGCTCGATGGGAATGCGCTGCGTCCGCAAGGAGACACGCACCGGGACAAGTTCGCCCTCACGGATCCGGGCATAAATGGTGGGGCGGGTGACCCCAAGGTATTCCGCAGCCTCGGAGATGGAGAGCAGCGCCTTGTCATTAAGGACGGAATGGATCTGATCGATCTGTTTTACAGATGTAACCGAGTTTTTCCGGAGGCGTTTCGTGCGTTTATGGTACTGTTCACGGCAGGCCGGAGTACAGAAAACCTGACGCCCGAACTCGGGTGTAAAAAGCTTGCCGCAGCACTTGCACTTCCTCGTCGTCTTGTACATAGTTTTTACATCAATTACAAAAATACGAAATATAAGAGTTCCGCGACGCCAAATAAGCCTACTGATTGGGGACAGTTTGTAAAATGCTGTAAAATGGTGTAAAATTTTCCATTTTGGCGTACAACTATGAAACCCTTGAACCACGCGTGGTTCAAATGTGGTTCAAATATAATGAAAAAATCCGGATATCAAAAAGGAATATCCGGAAATATTTGTCTATGTATTTAGTTGATTATTAGACAATTCGTACTTTTTAGTACAGATTTGGTGGAAGTTGTTACTTTCTATTTACTTCCCGATGCAATGATTCCTGAAGATATTCTGCAGGAGGGATTCGGGGTCGATGAGGTCAGTGCCGAGGATTTGGTTGAGGGAGGAGATGGCGCGGCGGAGGTCTTCGGCGACGAGGTCGGCAGGGATTCCGGAGGTCAAAGCCCGACGGGCATCGGCGAGGGAAGCGGCCGTGTTCCGAAGGGATTCGTAGTGACGGATATTGGTAACAAATGTCGAATCCGCGTTGGGGATCAGGTGAGATTCAAGTCGCGATAGGGTAGCGCGCAGTTCGGAGAGGCCCAAACCGGCCTTGGCGGCGAGTTTTATAACGACAACCTCTTTATCAAGTGATGCAACAAAATTGTTAATTGTATTAACATTTTTGTTAACCACCGAATCCGGAGCTTTATCTACTTTGTTCAGACAGATAACCAGCTTCTGCGTCCCGAGATCGACCTTGGAAACCATCAGTTCCAGATTGGACTTAATGGTAGAATCCTGCTCCGTCACATCCAGCATTCCGATCACGATTTCCGCCTCGGAGATCTTCCGGAAGGTGCGTTCGATGCCCATCTTTTCCACCGTCTCCGCGGTCTCGCGGATGCCGGCGGTGTCGATGAAACGGAAGGGGATTCCGTCCAGGTTGATGACTTCTTCGACGGTGTCGCGGGTGGTGCCGGCGATGTCCGAGACGAGCGCGCGGTCCTCGCCGACGAGCGCATTCAGCAGAGTGCTCTTGCCGACATTAGTGGCACCGACAATGGCAACCGGAACCCCGTTGCGGATCGCATTGCCATACTTGAAGGTATCGGCCAGTGAACTGACATGTGCACGCGTCTTGTCGATCAGCGCGACCAGCCGTTCCCGGTCCGCGAACTCGACCTCCTCCTCACTGAAATCCAACTCGAGCTCCAGCAGGGAAGTCATCTCGACCAGTTCACTCCGGAGCAGGGCAAGCTCGTTCGAGAACCCACCGCGGAGTTGGTTGTAGGCAACCCGGTGAGAAGCCGCCGTCGTGGACGCGATCAGGTCCGCGACCGCCTCGGCCTGGGCCAGGTCCATCTTGCCGTTCATGAAGGCCCGGCGGGTGAACTCGCCCGGTCCGGCCAGGCGACAGCCGGCCGCCAAGAGCCGGCGGACCAGCTCGTCGGCAATATATCTCGAAGCGTGGAAAGAGATCTCCACAGAGTCCTCGCCGGTATAGCTGTGCGGGGCGCGAAAGACCGATACCAACACGTCATCCAGGTTAGAAACTTCTCCGTAATGGATGGTATAACCATCACATTCCGAAATGCTTCCGCGCTTCAATTGAATGACTGCATCAGCAAAGCGAAAGCAGTCCGGACCGCTGACCCGGATAATAGAAATTGCTCCGGTCCCAGGGACGGTGGCCGGAGCAACGATGGTATCGGTGGCGGTATTACTCATACCGGCTGAACTTGGACATGTTGTCGATCAGGTCCTTGTTCGTCTTGAATTCGTCCATGTGCTGCTGCATCCAGGTCATGGCCTCGACCGGGTTCATGTCCGCGAGGAGCTTGCGGAGGATCCAGATGCGGTTGATCGTGTAGGGATCATACAGCAGGTCGTCGCGGCGGGTGGAGGAAAGCACGAGGTTCACGGACGGGAAGATGCGCTTGTTGGACAGGTTGCGGTCCAGCTGCAGTTCCATGTTGCCGGTGCCCTTGAATTCCTCGAAGATCACGTCGTCCATCTTGGAACCGGTCTCGGTGAGGGCCGTGGCCAGGATGGTGAGGGAACCGCCGTTCTCGATGTTGCGGGCCGCGCCGAAGAAGCGCTTGGGCTTCTGCAGGGCGTTTGCATCGACACCGCCGGTCAGGACCTTGCCGGAAGCCGGCTGGACGGTGTTGTAGGCGCGGGCGAGACGGGTGATGGAGTCCAGGAGGATCACGACGTCGTGGCCGCATTCGACCAGGCGGCGGGCCTTGTCCAGGACCATGTTCGCGACCTTGACGTGGCGCTCGGCAGGCTCGTCGAAGGTGGAGGCGACGACCTCGGCCTTGACGCTGCGCTGCATGTCGGTGACTTCTTCCGGACGCTCGTCGATCAGGAGGACGATCTCATAGACCTCGGGATGGTTCTCCGCGATGGCGTTGGCGATGGACTTGAGGAGCATCGTCTTACCGGTCTTCGGCTGGGCGACGATCAGACCGCGCTGGCCCTTGCCGATGGGAGTGAACATGTCCACGATGCGGCAGGAGGGATCCTTCTCGAAACCGTGGCCGAGGAGGTTGAACTTCTCCGTCGGGAAGAGGGGAGTGAGGAAGTCGAACGGGACGCGGTCGCGGACGAACTCCGGCGAGCGGCCGTTGATGAACTTGATCTTCACGAGCGGGAAATACTTGTCGCCCTCGCGCGGGGGACGGATCTCGCCGGTGACGGTGTCGCCGTTCTTCAGGGCGTTCTGCTTGATCTGCTGCTGGGAGACGTAGATGTCGTCCGGGGAGTTCAGATAATTATAATCGGAGGAGCGGAGGAAGCCGTAGCCGTCCGGCATCACTTCCAGGACGCCCGTGGCCTCCACGGAGCCCTCGAACTCGATGCGCTGGGGCTTCTGCGGCTGTTGTTGCTGTTGCTGCTGCTTCTGCTGGTCCTTATGGCCCTTGCGCTGCTGGCGCTCCTGGGCCTTTTCCTCCTGCTGGGCGGTATCTTCGTTCAGCTCGCTGAAGAGGTTGTGGATAAACTGTTTTCCGTCCACGGAAGGAGCCTCGGCGGGAGCAGGGGAGGCGGCCTCGGTACCCGACGCCTCTTCCACGTTCACCGGTTCTGCGGTCTTTTTCACGCGGGAGCGCTTCTGCTTGGCAGGCTTCTGTCCATCCTGCTTCTTGGCTTCCTCGGACTGCTTCCCGTCGACCTTGGGAGTTTCCTGGTCCTCAGCCTTGTTATCCTTCGGAGCCGTCTCCTCCGCCGGCTTGGAGGCATCGGCATTCTCCGACTTCGGCTTGCGGCTCCGGGTGGATTTCTTCGGGGCGGGCGTATTGGTGGGGGCACTTTCGGCGGGGGCGGCGGCCGTTTCCTTCACCGGCTCGGCCGGAGCCTCCTGCTTGGGCTGCTCTTCCTTCTTTTTGGCGGGACGGCCGCGCTTGGTGCGGGCCTTCTCTTCCACGGGTTTCTGGGACTCGATCCGGGCTTCCTCGTCCAGGATCGCGAAGCCCAGTTCCTCCATGCTCAGTTTCTTCGCATTCTTGATGCTCAACTTCTCTCCGAGTGCTCTGAGCTGCTCTTCGCTCATCGCGTTCAATTCCAATAAACTATGGGGCATAGAAAAATAAATGTAGATTCACATGCAAGCCTCTCCGACCGGAAAGGCAGTGCAAAGGTACGAAAAAAAACAAACAATCCAAATACCGCCCTTACCGTCCCAGCAGATTGTCCATGTAGCTGGAACTCTTCTTGAAGCGGAGGAGGTCCGCCAGGGCGGAAGCGTTGGCCGCGATGCGGAAGCTGTAGGACTTCCACTGGCCGGTCGGGACCCAGTTCACGGAGATGTTGAAGCAGTGCAGGTCATAGGTCGCGTTGATCTGCGTGGTGGTGATCTTCATCGCCATGATATCGAAACCGGTGGATGCGCTGATGTTCAGCCGCGGGGTCAGCTTGATATTTCCGTTCGCGTTGATCGTCTGGGTGTAACGCTTGTTCTCGATGAGCTGGTTGTTCGTGTACTGGTACGTCTTCGCGTAGTTGAAACTGTAGCTGAAACTGAGGGACCACGGCGAATTCGGATTCATGTAGTACAAGAAGCCGCCGGGAATGTATTCTCCCGTGATGGGGTGGTAGTAGATCCGCTGGTAGGAACCCGCGTCGACGGCGCCCGAGGAGCCTTTCCCGCCGCCTGAACCGGAGGCGGACTTCCGGCCGTCATTACCGTTGATGGCACCCTTTCCGTTGAAGGAGATGGATGCGGACAGGCTGGCGTTCGTCAGCCGCAGGGGCACGCCTTTGACAAGCACGTTGTACTTGTTGATCCGCTGGCCTCGCTCGTCGATGGCATACGGGTCGAAATTCAGGTTGCCGCTGAGATTGATCTTGTTGAACAGGTTCGTCGATGCGCTCACGCCGATGTTGGACATCTTCAGGGAGTCCGCCAGGAAGTTGTAGCTGCCGTTCAGGTTGAGCTGGTCCAGGATCTTGACCTTCTTGGAGCCGGATCCGGTCGTGTCCCGGAGGTTCCGGACTTTCGCTTCGAGGTTGTTGCCGATGGACACGCTCATGCTGCCGGTCTTGCCGCGTCCGGGCGGGGAGACGGAGTTGTGGTGCCCTTGGACCGTATAGATGTTGTACTGGGTCTCCGGATGATAGGTGCCCTGTTTGTCATAAAAACCGTCCAGCGTCCGCCAGCCATTGAAAGCCTTGGCTTTTTCCGGGCTGAACGACATGGATACGGAAGGCGTGATCACATGGCGGACCGCCTGGACCATCCGATGCTTCCCGAAATTGAACATGCCGTAGATACGGGTGCTCATGGACATGGCGCCGGAATAGGTCTGGGTGATGCCGAACGTGTTGAAGGCGCGGCCCGGGTCACTGACGACGCGTTGCGCATGGACCAGCTGTCCTTCCTTGCCCGTAACCATGACGGGGTTCCCGTCCTTGTCATACTCGTCCTCCAGGTACTGCCGGCCGGCATTGAACATCCAGTTCATGCCGTAGGTCACGCTGGGCGTGAAATTGAGGTATTTCAGCAGGGTGAAGTTCGGCAGGCCGATCTGGAAGTTGTGTCCCATGCCGTTCATGAGCCGGTCCAGCGCCTTGACCCCGAGCGAGTCGCCGAACTCCTTGACCCGTACGCCGGTCACCGGGTCCACCTGGTAGGATCCGTCACTGTTGTACACGTAGTCCTGCATGTCCCGCATCTTGAAGCTCAGGCGGTTCTGGAAGGAGGTCGAGTAACCGAAGGAAATCTTCTCATAGGCCTTCTCCTTGCCCACGCGGTTTTTCTGCTTGAAGGGATAGAACCGGGTGACGGAGAAGGTGATGTTCGGGAGCGTGAAGGAATAGCTGGAGTCGCGGGAGTTCTGGTTGTGCAGGGCGTTCACCGACAGGCTCATCTTGCCGTTCCAGTTGCGGGCATAGGAGACTGAGGAGGAAACCTGGTTCTGCAGGGCTTCGTCCACCGACCGCGAGTTGTACTTGCTGTTGGACGGGCTGGAGAAGTTCACCGAGGCGCTGAAGCTCGTTCCGGGATGGGCCTTGGGATCCTGCGTGTGGGACCACTTGAGGCCGAAGTTCTTGGACTGGTGGAAGTCGGCGCTGCCCTTTTCGCCCGTCTGGTCGTTGGAGTACGTCAGGGAGAATCCGCCGTTGAACTTGTAGTTGACCTTGTAGCGGGAGTTGATGTCCACGGCATAGGAGCCCAGGGTGAAGTAGCTGCCGGTCAAGGAGAGGTCGAAGTATTCTCCGAGGACGAAATACATGCCGGCATCCTTGACAAAGAAACCTCGGGCGACTTCCTCGCCGAAAGTAGGCATCAGGAGGCCCGTGGCCCGGGTGGGCTTGGACGGGACGAAGCCGAACGGCAGTCCGATGGGAATCGGGACGTCGGCGATCACCGGGTAGGCCGGTCCGAAGACGGTCTTCTGGGAAGGCCGCGTGACGACCTTCGCCATGGACAGTTTCATATAGTAGTGGGGATGCTCCAAGTCGCAGACCGTGTACATGCCCTTCTGCATGTTCACGGACTGGTCGGGCATCATCTTGATCTTCTCGCCCTGCAGGAGACCGTCGGACTCCTGGGTGATCATGTTCGTGATGAAAGATTTCCGGGAGTCGAAGTTGTACCGGAGTTCCTCCATCTTATAGGTGTTCTTGCCCTGGGTCATCTCGGGCTGTCCCACCCATTCCCCGGTGGCTTCGTCATACCGGCCGCGGGCGAAGACGGTGTTCGTCTTCATGTCATACTCGATGTAATCCGCGGTGAGCTTCATGTCCTGGTAGGAGACCGTGGCGCCTCCGTAATAATAGACTTTCCGTTCGCCCCCCGTGAACTCCGTGATGATGGAATCCTTGGCGGTGGAGAAGGCGGGGCGGTCCAGGGAGCTCTTCTCGAGCATGTCCAGGGAGTCGCGCCGGGCGATGGAGTCCGCCCGGTGGCGGGCGATGACAGAATCGGGGAGGACCACCTTCGCGGTGTCCACGGGCTGTTGTGCGCGGCCCCGGTTACGCCGGAAGAGCTGGGCGGAGGAGACCCCCTGTCCCAGGATCACGGCCAGTGCGAACACCACGATATATTTCCAGATTCTGTCCAAATTTACTATATTTGTAACCGACAAAATTACGACAATTTTCAGTCAATTCAAAACGACACGTCCATGAAGCGCAACATACGTCCCGTCCTGGCCGTTTTGGCCGTCCTCCTTGCAGCAAGCATTGTGCCTGAGCAGGCGGCCGGACAGGACCGTCTGAAACTTTCCACCATCGTCATCGACCCCGGCCACGGCGGCCATGACCCGGGCTGCATCAGCGCGGACAAGAAAACCCAGGAAAAGAATGTCGCCCTGGACATCGCCCAGCGCCTGTCCAGGAAGATAGGGGAGTCCCTGCCCGGCGTGAAGACGGTCCTGACGCGTTCCGACGACAAGTTCGTCACCCTGAGCGGCCGGGCGGACATCGCCAACGACCTGGGCGCAGACCTGTTCATCTCCATCCATGTCAACGCGCAGGCGAAGGGAACTTCGGCGAACGGGTACTCCATCCACTGCCTGGGCCAGTCCAGCCGGGAAGGGAACGACCTGTTCAGCAAGAACCTGGACCTGATCAAGCGGGAGAACTCGGTCATCCTCCTGGAGGACGATTACAAGACCCGCTATCAGGGTTTCGACCCTTCGGACCCGCAGTCCTATATCCTGTTCAGCCTGATGCAGAACGCGCACCTCGAGCACAGCCTCGTCTTCGCGGAGGAAGTCGCCAACGCGATGAAGGGCGGTCCCATCGCCCACAACCGGGGTGTCTCCCAGGATCCTTTCTGGGTGCTGTGGCGGACGACGATGCCGGCGGTCCTGGTGGAAGTCGGTTTCATCACCAACGCGAACGACCTCAAGTCCCTGCGTTCCCCGGAGGCCCGCGACCGGATTGCGGATAACCTTCTGAAAGCCGTGAAAGCGTTCAAGAAGCGGTATGACAACTCCACGGCGGCGACCGCGGTGCCGGAGCGCGCAGAGAGGCAGGAAGCCGCCCCCGCCGTGGAATCCAAGCCAGACCCCGAATCGAAACCGGCTCCCGAGACGGTCACCCCGACGTCCGGAATCCTATATGGTGTCCAGGTACTCGCCACCACAAAGAAGATGAAACCTTCCGACGCTTTCTTCAAGGGCTATGCTCCGCTCGAGGTCCAGTCCGGGAAACTCTATAAGTACATCCTGGTCGCCGGCGACGACCTGGCGTCCGTCCGCAAAAAAAAGAAAGAGCTGGACAAGAAATTTCCCGGCTGTTTCCTGGTCTCAAAGGAGGGAGAAACGATCACCCGCATTCGCTGATTTTCCCGCCTTGCAGGCGGTTCTGAAAGGACTTTTTCCGCAAATCAATAATTTGGAAAAATTCTAAATAAGAAACTTAAACGGACGCATTGTATAAAAGTTCAAGGAAAATAAGTGGTTGATTTTCAGTACTTTGATTAGCGGTCATTTCCGGAGGTTCCCAACTAAGAATTAAAATAAAAAATTCTGAAAAAGCAATAGCAAAATTAATTTGTTATCATTTATTTTTCCTCCATCTTTGCATTACAAAACCAAGCAAATAAACCCTCGTGACCGGACTGGACAGACATATCGCCGTGTGGAATAACTGTCTGCAGATCATTGCCAACAACATTGATCCGCAGAAGTTTGACACATGGTTCAAGCCCATCCGTCCGGTGTCGCTCGTGGACTCCACCCTCACCGTGGAAGTCCCCACGGATTTCTTCCGCGACTATATCGAGGGCGCCTACCTGGACCTCCTCAAGATGACGCTCAAGCGCGCCATCGGCGCCGGCGCCCAGCTCCATTATATGGTGCGCCCGGTCCAGGTGGAGAAACCGATGGTGTTCCCGGCCTCCCATGGCCTGGCCCCGACCAACAAGACGGTCGCCATCAACACCGCGCAGCCTTCCGGCAGCCCCAGCCCGTTCGTCTTCCCCGGCGTCCAGCGCCTGAAGATCGACCCGCGGCTGAACCCGGTCTATTGCTTCGCGAACCTCGTGGAAGGGGAGTGCAACAAGCTCGGCATCAACGCCGGCGGCAACATCTCCAACGCTCCGGGCAAGACCGCTTTCAATCCGCTGTTCATCTTCGGCGGGCCGGGTCTCGGCAAGACGCACCTCGTGCAGGCCACCGGCATCGCCATCAAGGAGAAGTTCCCGGACCTCGTGGTCCTGTACGTGACGGGCAACGAGTTCAAGACCCAGTACATGGACGCCATCAAGGGCAACCGCCTCGTGGACTTCATGGCCTTCTACATGAAGATCGACGTCCTGCTGGTGGATGACATCCAGGATCTCCTGGGCCAGGGCTCCCAGAACGCGTTCTTCAACGTGTTCAACCACCTGCACCAGAGCGGCAAGCAGCTGATCTTCACGTCCGACCGCGCCCCCGTGGACCTGCAGAACTTCGAGGAACGCCTTCTGTCCCGCTTCAAGTGGGGGCTCTCCGTGGAGCTCTACAAGCCCGATTACGAGACCCGCCTGTCCATGCTCAAGGCCCGTGCCTTCCGCGAAGGCGTCGCCATCGACGAAGAGGTCCTCGCTTTCCTGGCCTCCCGGATCAAGTCCAACTTCCGCGAGCTCGAGGGCACGCTTATCTCCCTGATCGCGAACGCCACGCTGGGCCACAAGGAAATCACCGTGTCCCTGGCGGAAAGCATCATAGGCAAGATCGTGGGCGAAGAACAGACTGACGTCTCCATCGACCTGATCGTGGATACCGTTTGCGAGTACTTCAACATCACCCGTGACATCCTGCTTTCCAAGTCCCGCAAGCGCCAGATCGTCCAGGCCCGGCAGATCGCGATGTACGAGTGCCGGAACCTCATCCCCAACTGCTCGCTCTCGACCATCGGCGCCGAACTCGGCGGCAAGGACCACGCCACCGTCCTGCACGCCTGCACCACCGTCCAGGACCTAATGTCCACCGACAAGACCTTCCGCCAGTACGTCACGGACATCGAGAACATGGTCTCCGTCCCGGTGGAACGGTAAGAAATCCTGACATATACGGGTAAAAACGGGACTTTGTTCCGTTTTTTTGTGTATCTTTACGCAACAAAACACGCAAGGATATGACCGCTGATACCGTATTGGACATTTTCAAGGACATCACCCGGATTCCCCGCGAATCCGGACATGAAGGTCCGATGACCGCTTACCTGCAGGAATTCGCCGCAAAACGCAACCTCGAGTGCCGGACTGACAAGACCGGCAACGTGGTGATTGTCAAGGACGCCGCCCCCGGAAAGGAAAACGTTCCGATCCTCGTTCTCCAGGCGCACCAGGACATGGTGTGCGAGAAGAACGCCCACTTCGACTTCGACTTCCTCACCCAGGCGATTCCCTATGTGGTCGAGGACGGCTGGATGGTGGCGAAGAACACCACCCTCGGCGCGGATGACGGCATCGGCATCGCCGCCTGTCTCGCCCTTTTGGACAGCGATCTCCCCACCGGGAAACTCGAGTGCCTGTTCACCATCTCCGAGGAAACCGGCATGGACGGCGCCTTCGCGCTGGAGCCCGGCTTCTTCGAGGGGAAGACCCTGATCAACCTGGATTCCGAAGACGAGGGACAGCTCTTCGTGGGCTGCGCCGGCGGCATGGACACCACCGCCACCTTCGAGTTCAAGCGCGAGGCCTTGCGCAAGGGCTACCGGACGCTGAAAATCCGTGTCACGGGCGGCCGTGGCGGCCACAGCGGCGACGACATCAACAAGGAGCGGGCGAACGCCCTGCGGCTCCTCATCCGCTTCCTGTACACGGAACTCCAGTATGATTTCCAGCTCCTGACCCTCGGGGGCGGGAACAAGCCCAACGCCATCTGCCGCGAGGCGGAGGCCGTCATCGCCGTCCCCGCGGCGGACATCGACGAATGGAAGGCCGACGCCGAGGCCTTCGAAGCCCTCATCCGGGCCGAATACAAGTCCAGTGACCCGGACCTCAAGGTCGTCTTTGCGGAGGAAGTCTCCCTCATCCGCCCGATCGAGGAAGGGGACGCCGCGAGCATCATCATGACCCTCCTGAGCATCCCGCACGGCGTGGAGAAGATGTCCATGGACATTCCCGGTCTTGTCGAGACCTCCTCGAACCTGGCTGCGGCGCACATCCAAGGCGATGTCCTCAAGGTCATCACGAGCCAGCGCAGTTCCGTCGTTTCCGAGCTGCATGCGATGGCGGAAAGGGTGGAAGCGGCCTTCTTCCTGGGCTCTTTCGACGCGGAACACCATGGCGAGTATCCCGGCTGGAAGCCCAACCTGGATTCCCGCATCTTGAAGGTCTCCGTGGACTCCTACAAGCGCCTCTTCGGCACCGACCCCGAGGTCAAGGCCATCCATGCCGGCCTCGAGTGCGGCTTGTTCCTGGAGAAGTTCCCGGACCTGGACATGATCTCCTTCGGACCCACCCTCCGGAACGTGCACGCTCCGGGCGAGAAGCTCGAGCTCGCGTCGCTGGACAAGTTCGTCGCGCACCTCACCGATGTCGTCGTCAATTTCTCGTAAGATGCTCATCGCCCCATCCCTGCTGGCCGCCGACTTCCTGCACCTCGCGAAAGAGGTGGAGACGGTCAATGCCCATGCGGACATCTTCCACCTGGACATCATGGACGGCACCTTCGTCCCGAACATCTCGTTCGGCTTCCCGGTCGTGGAAGCCGTCGCGCGGGAGGCCCGCAAACCGATGGATGTCCACTTGATGATCGTCCATCCGGAAAAGTATGTGGAACGCTTCGCGAAGGCGGGCGCCGCCATGATCAGCTTCCACTATGAAGCTGCTTTGGATCAGACAGATACGGTCATCGACCTCATCCATAGCTTCGGGGTGAAGGCGGGCATCGTCATCAACCCGGACGTCCCGGTGGAGAAGATCTTCCCGTATCTGGGGAAAGTGGATTACGTATTGCTGATGAGCGTGTTCGCCGGTTTCGGCGGACAGAAGTTCATCGAGGACACCTATGCGCGCGTCCGGGCCGTGAAGGCCGAGCTCAAGCGCATCGGCAGCGAGGCCCTCATTGAGGTGGACGGCGGTGTCTCGCCGAAGAATGCCGGCCGCCTGGCGAAGGCCGGCGTGGACATCCTGGTCGCCGGAAGCGCCGTGTTCCGGGCGGAAGATCCCGCCGCCGCGGTCGATGCCCTGCGGAAAGGATGATCAAAGGATATAGCCGACTTCCTTGAAGCCGAAGGTCCGTTCGCGACCTTCGGCTTCCATGCGCAGGAGGCCTTCGGGCGTGATGCCCCGGATCGTGCCCATGAATGCGTCTCCGGTCGCGAGATCCCGGTAGCGGGCGAGGATATTCTTCTGGAACAGATCCCTTTCGTAGGCGTCCCGGAGCGCGTTCCGGGCTTCCTGGTCAGCCAGGGCAGGCAGCCGGGCTTCCAGCCTGTGGCACAAGTTCTCCAGGAAAGCCGCCGGATCATAGGATTTCCCCGTCAACCGCTTGAGGGAGGTCGGATTCAGGACCCCGCCCGGGAAAACCGTCTGGTTCAGGTTGATGCCGATGCCGATGACGGACCAGGCGATGTTCGCCCCATCGAGGCCATTTTCCACGAGCATCCCGCAGATCTTCCGCTTGCCCACGTAGATGTCGTTCGGCCACTTGATCACGGCCTCGACACCTTCCGCCAGGAGGGCATCCCGGACCGCGAGCGTCGCGAAGCAGGTCAAGGCCATCACCTCCCGGGCCGGGAGGGCTTCCGGCCGCAGCAGGAAAGAGAAAGTCAGGTTGTCACCCGGAGCCGAAATCCAGCGGTTTCCCCGCTGGCCGCGCCCCGCCGTCTGGTTCACGGCGGCGACCACTGACAAATTGTCATAGTCCCCGACGTGCCGCAGAAGCTCGCTGCTGGTGGAATCCAGCTCCTCGAACCACTTTATCCGCATGACATTTTCCATTGGTTCGGATTTTGTGTATCTTTGTATTGCAAAATTACAAATAATCCCGATATGATTACACACGACCTTCGGCTGATTGCCGATGCGATCTTGGACAAGAAGGGACAGGACGTGGTCTCCCTGGATATGCGCAAGATGGACGGTGCCATCACGGATTTCTTCGTGGTGTGCGACGGTTCCAATACCACCCAGGTGGGCGCGATCGCCGACAACATCGCCGAAAAGATGCAGGAAGAGGGCCACAAGCTCTGGCGTTCCCAGGGCGAGGGCAACAATTTCTGGATCATCCAGGACTACGGCCATATCGTCGTCCATATCTTTCTCAAGGAATACCGCGAATTCTACCGTCTGGAGGATCTCTGGGCGGACCTTCCCCGCAAGGAATACAAGGAGCGCAAGAAGCCCGCGGCCAAAAAACCCGAAGTGTAGATGGCTGAAAACAAGAAAGATCCGAAAGGCGGGAAGACTTTCCGCGTTTCTTTCAACTTCTCCTGGCTGTATCTGCTGCTGATCCTCGGCATCGGCTGGCTCTTGTTCTCGAACCAGCAGTCCTCCGAGCCCCAGAAGATCGAGTGGCAGCAGGTCCAGACGATGGCCCAGTCCGGTGACATCGAGGAGATAGTCTTCGTGCGGAACGACATCCGGGGCGAGATCAAGGTCCGTCCCGAGCGCCTGGCCAAGTACGCCGACCAGTTCCCGGGCGGGGCTGTCCCGCGCCGGGCGCCGCATTTCTACTTCCTGGTCTCCGCCCGGTTCGACCCGGAGGAGAACTTTGCGAAACTGAATGAAAACCTGCCGGTCGGGGACCAGTTCAAGGTGGTCATCCAGAACGCCGACCATACCTGGGCCGAACTGGCCCAGTGGATTTTCCCCACGCTGCTGCTGATCCTCTTCTGGGTATGGATGTTCCGGAGCATGAACCGGGGCGCCGGCGGCGCGGGCGGCGGCATGGGCAACCCCTTCAACGTGGGCAAGGCCACCGGCAAGCTCGCGGACAAGGACGAGGTCAAGGTTACTTTCAAGGACGTGGCCGGCCTGTACGGCGCGAAAGAGGAAGTGATGGAAATCGTCGATTTCCTCAAGAATCCGAAGAAATACACCGCCCTCGGCGGCAAGATTCCGAAGGGCGCGCTCCTGGTCGGTCCTCCGGGAACCGGCAAGACGCTCCTCGCAAAAGCGGTCGCCGGCGAAGCGAACGTCCCGTTCTTCTCCATCTCCGGTTCCGACTTCGTGGAAATGTTCGTCGGCGTGGGCGCGTCCCGCGTCCGCGACCTCTTCCGGCAGGCGAAGGAGAAAGCCCCGTGCATCGTCTTCATCGACGAAATCGACGCCGTGGGCCGCGCCCGCGCGAAGAACGGCGGTTTCACCTCCAATGACGAACGGGAGAACACCCTGAACCAGCTGTTGACCGAAATGGACGGGTTTGGCACCAATTCCGGCGTCATCGTCCTGGCCGCCACCAACCGGGCGGACATCCTGGACCAGGCCCTCATGCGGGCCGGCCGCTTCGACCGGCAGATCCATGTCGAGCTCCCGGAACTCAAGGAACGGGAGGAAATCTTCCAGGTACATCTGCGCGGCATCAAGGTGGATCCGGACTTCAACGTGGAGTTCATGGCCAAGCAT
>ODAJ011795858.1_pt1 | contig 23410 bp, 31 predicted proteins | sample 1539241 | NCBI WGS metagenome assembly ODAJ01 (sample SAMN02144231, study PRJEB22623) | gut metagenome | biome: sheep rumen | host: Ovis aries | place: New Zealand | reverse complement strand
TGTGTCCGCGTGCCGTCTGGTGCCCTGGCATCGTTCAGGGCGTGCCATGTGTCCGCGTGCCGTCTGGTGCCTTGGCATCGTTCAGGGCGTGCCATGTGTCCGCGTGCCGTTCTGGTGCCCTGGCATCGTTCAGGGCGTGCAGCTTGCAACCGCCAGAACCCCGCGCCCCCTTGTGTGTTCATTATTTATGTACCCGCGCCCGTGTGTTATAGAAGCTCCGAAATATCACCGATCTTCAGAACTGTGAAAAGTGTGAGTTTTTCGATGAGCAGCCGCACGTCTTACTCGTTATAGTATTTATGAAAAATCACCGAAATTTGTCGCCAAATAGACGAAAACAAAGGAAAAGCAAATTTTTTTCAAGAAAAAACAAAATTTTTCGCGAAAAAATTTGGTAGTATCAAAATAAAGCCTTACCTTTGTACCCGAAATCAAGTATTAACCGCCTCAAGTGAGGCACAAAACAAATTAAATTATGAGTGCTCCAAATTTTAACACCCGCCACAACGCCCGCCATTTATATGCTTTTTGCATTTGGGACGATCACGACGCTTATGTAGAAGAAACTAAAAAGGAATACGACGAGGACGAAGTAACGCCCGCCGATTATTCGGACTGGTACGACGAAGAAAAACGCTATTATCTTAACTGGCTGGAGGAAGAACTTACCGCTAAATTTGGCCGCGCCCTGGATTTTGGTGCCGATGTTTCAAATGTTTTCGACGGTTCCGAAGTTTGCACTGTTGGCCGTTGTTTCAAGTTTGCAGGGCAAGAAATTGGGTTCCGCCTGGGTGTATATTTTCAAGCTGGTTATTATTGCGGCTTCGCTCTTGATTGGGATCTTAAAGACGTGGAAAGTTACGACTGTTTGCCAGATCTCGAATGTTGTGCCGATATTCTTCGCGATGAGCGATGGACGGGTACCCGTTACGCGCCCCGTGGCTTGAATGCTGGATTATCGAAGGCATTGGCACCGAAGTTCCGCGCACGTCTTGAAAAGGAAATTAAAGCCTTGGGCGATGATATTTCCGACGTTCTGGAAAAGATAGCCCCGCACAAGTGGGAAGGTGTAGTCGCCAGTAACGGCGAAGGATTCTATTTTGATGCAGCTTAATTCACGTTATATATTCTCAGATTATTCACCGATATTTCAAATATCACAAAACCCGTTTCAATATGTCACACTATGCACAACTTTACCGCGATGAACTTCGCGAACTGGATCACCCGTTGAACCGCTTACAGCTGCGTTTCTTTATCGCTGGCTGTGTCTGGATGGAAAAGCACCCGAAGATCACAAACGCTATTCTTGTGGTGATGGCCTTCGCCTTTGTCCTTGAGGTATTCTTTTATGCTCCTATTGACTAAAAGTACGCCCTGTTATAGTATTACAATTCATTCACCGATTTTATAAAAATCACAAAACATTTTCCGCATTATGAATACACAAATAAATAAACCCGCGCCCGCCGCCGTCGTTGAAGCCAAGACTGGCCGCCGTTGTTACACCTACATTATTGCCGTCTCTGGCCGTCTCTGGAGCCTCTGTGCCCGTGAGTGGTGGGGAACACCTGAAGGAATGCTCCAGAACGCCGCGAGTATGGCAACCGCCGCCCGTATCTTCCGCCACACTGCCGCCGTCGCTGTCTATGAGCTGCGCGATGATGATTATTACTACTATGTTCACGGCTGCCAAATGCCACAAGAGAACGACGCGCCCCGCACGTTCCACCGTTACGACTTCCCCGTGATCCGTCGCCAGTCTGTCAGATAACATCTATTATACCCTTTGCGAAATTTCACCAAGTTAGTAAAACTTTCAAAACATTTTTAGCGTTATGAATACTTCAGTAAATAACCCCGCGAACAATAACCGAGTAAACAACAAAATCGAGGACTTTGGCCAAAAGATAGGCGGTGCTCGCAAAGACTATGCGGCGCAAACTATTGAACTGGTCGCCCTCTTTGCTGGTGTTACTGTTGAACAATTAAAACAGCTTTCACTTTCAAAAGTGGTGAAGTTGGAACAGTTGCAACGTCTGGCCGTTGCTGGTGCCATTCCCGCCCCTGCCGCGTGTGCTGCCTGGGCACTCTGGCGTACTATCGAAACAAAACCAAGCATGAGCCGCCGTGTGGCTCAGTGGGCAGACAAAACGGCTGGCATCCTTGCTGAAATTTCCGCTATTATAGGCGGTGCTGAAATCACAGAAAATGTGAAAAATCTGCCTGAATATCGTGTTTTGATGGCTGCAAATTATCCCGCCGAGCCTTTCACTTTTGGTCATTATCGCGTTACGCCTTATGATACGGCCTACTGGATGGAATCTTACCGCCGTAAGGGTTTGGCCGTTTGTTCTGGAAGTTATTATAAATTCAAGAGCACAGAAGGCGACGCTGCCGCTTGTGCTGCCTTCATCCGTCAGGCTGTGGCCTCAGATGCTGCACGCCGATCTGAGGGGGCAACATTTGAGCTGCACAGTGGCTCCGGCCTTTATTGGGCATCCCCAAAAGGAAAAGATAAAATACATGTCCAGACGTGGAAAACACGTTCCGAGGCCATCGAAGGAATGAAGAACGTGGACGCACTGCGCGAACTGTGGGCAAAGATACGCGAGACTCCCGCCTTACGCCGTGCAACAAATCGCCCCCGCGTTGGTGCAGACTATCGCCAGGGCGAAAGCATTACACCTGAAAAGTTTGCCACTGCTTTCCCCTTCCGTGGCGTTGAGTTTGGGAATTGGCTAACTCAGGCAGACCGCGTGATCCGCTTAAACGAAACTTTCGATTCACTGCATGACCTTTGCTCCCTTTGTGGACTTTCTGCCTATGCTGCAACGCTGAAGAGCTGGCTGGCGATGGCTTTCGGCTCCCGTGGCATCCCTGGTGCTGCCGCTCATTTTGAACACGATCACCGCGTTATAAACCTTACAAAGGAACACGGTGCCGGTTCTTTGGCCCATGAATGGTTCCACGCTCTTGATGCTTTCACCGCTGCGCGTTTCGATGGTTCATTAGGACAATTCGCCGTGAAGGATTGGGGTCGCCTTCCTGAAGGAGAACTTCGCGAGGCTTCCCGTGCTCTTTATAGCGCACTTGTGAAATCACCGTTTGCCCGCCGTTCCGAAGATCTTGACTACTTGAAGGGAAAAGACTATTATGGCACTATTCAAGAACTGGCCGCCCGTGCCTTCGAGTGTTACGTTATAGAGTTGGCGAAAATTCAGGGCTGGCAACTGGATTTTCTGGCAAACGTCATCACCCGTGAGGAATGGCTTTCAATCGTTGGAAATGCAGACCGCTACCCCTATCCTACTCCTGAAGAGGTTGCAGAACTTGCTCCTGCTTTTGCTCGCTTTCTTTCTATTGCTGCCGATGCTCAGGAACTCAATCGCGAGGCTTCCGAACTATTTGCCGAAGGTCGCGCCATCATGCAGCAGCAGCGCGAACAACAGCAAGCTCTGGAGGCTCAGGCAAAGGAAGAACAGGCACAACTTCGCAAAGAGGCATTAGACGCTCGAAAAGCCGAAATGGAAACGAAGGCCGCCGCCGTGTGTGCTGAATGTGGAGCCACTTGGCACTTTGTCTTTGACTCTGCCAGTGCTGTCTATGCCATTGGAGGCGGTGCCGGATTTATCTTCGTTATATGGCATAGTATGCGTGTTGGCTACCGCGTTTGTCAATACAATAATCGTCTGAAGAAAAGCGTTCGCCCTTGCTGGCAATATGTTCTTCAGGTGAAACCTGGCACAGATATTGAAGCGTATGCCCGAAAGGATCTCAAATATGGCTTCTCTATGTGTTCCGTATTATACGAGGTGTTCAAAAATACCTATTCTTCCACTTGGCAGGAGTTCAACGAGAAACACGCCGATGAGCTGAAAAAAGCCGCTGCCGAGTTCGCACCGGCAAAGGCTATCGATGAGAGTGCGGAGAAGGCACCAGAAACGCCCGCAGATAGCGCGAAAATCTCCCGCACGTCCAAGGATAAGGCCGAAGGTTCAAAGGCCGAGAAAACGAAGGAAAACGGGAAAACTAAGGATGTGGATATGAATGCCGCACCCGCCGCCGGACTCCATCTTGTAGAAATCGCTGGAGGCGTGGCCGTCATTGGCGATGACTGGAAAGATACCTATTATCACAAAAGGGAAATTAAAGCACATGGCGCGACGTGGAATAAGGATGCTAAACAGTGGCAAGCTACCGATCCCGCCGCCGTCGCCTCTCTCCGCGCTTGGTTTTGTGTGGATGCTGATAAGCAGCCAGCCACCACTGCCGATGCGTCCGCTGCTTCTACTTCGGATAATTCTACGGATCACGTTATAGAGGCTCCGAAAAATCAGGCTTCTCTTGTTGCCGAGGAATTGCCTGAATGGTTCCGTGTTGGTGCCATTGTCCGTGTTGGCCCATACGCTTGCAAAATAGATGCTTTTGACCTCATGGCTGACTCTGTGACGTATCATTGCAACCCTGATGAAGATTCCGAGGTCGTGACTGTTCCTGGTATTCGCCATTTTATCCATCAAAAAGATATCACGGCTCATCATCTTATCGACATTCCCGAATGGCTAACGTCTGGCGTGAGCGTCCTATGGGGTGAAGATGGTAAGGAGTACACTGTTACTGAGGTTTGCCCCGACTCTCTTTCTGAGGTTGGCTATTGTGTAAAACTTGCAGAGACTTCCGATTGGGCTGATCCCCAATATATTCGTCGTGCTCCAGACACTCCGCATTATAGTTCATCTGAGAAATCACAGCCCGCCGAACTGTGGGCTTTTTCCACTGCTGCACGATGGGCAAAGCCCTTTATGCAGTTCACCGACGAGACGGCTGCACTGGATTACCTTGACAAAGTGAAAGGCAAAGAAGATGGTCGTTATATGGAAGAAGGTGTGATGCTTCAGGTCATCAGAACTAACCCATATTGGCACATTCTTTTCAATCCAGAAACAAATGTCTATACGATGATATTTGTTTTGCGTCAGGGCGAAAATAATGTCCTTCAGACCGAATCGCTCCGGCATCTTCTTTTGCAGACACGAGAAAATCATATCCGTGAGGTTGTAAAAGGGTGTATCGAACGAATTGGGGAAAATCAAGTCCTTGCCCTGTCTGCTGAGGGTTCACGGGTAACTGTCGAACACGATTTTCAGAACAAGGGCAAATACCGTGTGACGTGGTTCTTCGGTTCTCGAATCGACGAACAACATACAGACTGCAACATAGAACAGGCTACAGTGATGCCGGCTCTATTCCTTGACCATTATAATGGCTTCTCTGGAAACATCGTCGCCATTACCTATGAGGAGTTATCACGCCTGGCTGCTTTCAAATAGCAGCCTCGCGTTAAAACTCTTGCGAAAAATCACCGTTTTCATAAATTCATCAATTCATTAAAATATGAAATCTCTTACTTGCAAATTGATAGGTTTCCAAATTGTAGGCATGGCTGCAATTAACCTTTGGGGAGGTGGCGAAGGCACCATCCCTATGTACCCTACCCGCATCAACTCAAACGAGCCTCCAACTTTGGCACAGATTCAAGCTGCCGTAAATGATGGTGGCTTCGGCTGTGAGTCTATTCTTGGTGCAGTGGTTCGCGTAGATGCTCTTTACGAGCATGGCGCAAAAACCTATGGTGAAGCGCAACTCATCAATAATGCTCATGCCGGCTCATGGACAGTCCGCCTTGGTGAAGTTTTATCCTATGGACATCCTGAGTCAGATGTCAGCGTTTGGGACCTTCCTGAGTCTGAACTGAAGCACTTGCAACTTCTTTAATTCATTTTTTCATTGATTCATTGTTTCATCAAATTATGAATGCCAAAGTTAAAAAAGTCCTTTCTTGGACGATTCCTTTCTTCGGGAATGATCATATCATGCCTTATGGCTCATTGCTGGTCTCTGACGGACAGACAGAGAAGATCTGCCATACCAAAGGCGACCGCTATTATGATAATGATGGCTATCAGTATATCACATTCAATCGCCATCGATACGAGGTTATTTGTAGTGGGCATCCTGCTAATGGAATGAAAATATCTCTTCGCCCTGTTGCGTAGTTATAAATGTAAACTTGTTCATCAATTCATTAAATCATACATTCATTAAGTTATGAAAAATGTTCATTTTTATATCACACTTGAAGTAACCGCTCAACTGGACGGTGATTTCGTGAAAGACAAACCAGAGAATAGAGAGAAAATTCGTGGTAAGATTGTAGAATATATCCAGTCTGCAAAACGCAAACTTGATTACAACTGCTATCTTCACAGCGAACATATTATGAGTATTTACGACGAAAAAGGAAAAGAATTATGAATACAACATTTAACGATATTCAAACTGCATTTGTCACGGCATACAAAGAGCAGAAAGCACGCCGTGACGTTTTTGAGGCCAAGGCAAATAAAGCGCGTGAGATTGCAAAGCGTTATCAGCGTTTAGCGGCACAGAAAATGGGTGAGTATTACCGTTTTAGCCATTATTCGTATGGTGGCGATGTTCATTGGACTTCTCATCAAGTTGTTCCACTTCTAAAAGAGGTTAATCGACGCACAGGACTTAATTTTGATTATTCCGATCTCAGAACTTTTGGGCTTGGTTGCGAGTGCCCCGTTTTTGCACATGATGATAATAAAAAGGTTATCGCTTCTCTAACTTTCACACCCTCATTTGGCCGTGATCTGAAACTATACATATATTCTGGCGAATATACTGATAATTATGCTTCAGGCACTATTGCCGAAATGAATGGGTTTAATAACGTCAGAGAGGAAGTGACGAGTATTGAAGCAATTATAGACAATTTACGCCGTCGTTTCCCTGAACTTAATCTTTAACTTACAAAACAAGATAATTATGTTATTCTCTTCAAACTCCGACTTCTACCCTACCCCTTCCAACGTCATTGATAAAATGATGATGGATGAAGATGTTTCCGGCAAGGTTGTATTGGAACCTTCTGCTGGTTCTGGCAACATTGTTCGCTGGCTCCAGCATAATGGTGCCGATGTTATTGCGTGCGAAAATGACCCGCACCTTCAACAGTTGCTTCGTCCTCTCTGCCCGTTGTTGGCATCCGACTTTCTGACTGTTACCTCTGAACAGATTTCTCATGTTCAGTATATCGTGATGAATCCACCTTTCTCTCGTGGTGCCGAACACATCCTCCATGCTTTCGAGATTGCTCCTGCTGGTTGCACAATTATTGCTTTGTGTAATAGTGAGACTCTTTCTAATCCTTATAGCCGGCAACGCTCACAGCTGAAGGAACTGATCAATCTTTATGGAAGTGACTCTTTCCTGGGACATGTTTTTGAAGATTCAGAAAGAAGTACCCGTGTTTGTGTCTCATTGGTGAAACTGTATAAAGAAGGTGAAGGATCCTGTGAGTTTGACAATTATTTCTTCTCAGCTTTCGATGAAGATGCAAACAAGGGGACTACTGAAGGACTGATGCCTTATAACTTTGTGCGCGAGATCGTCGGTCGTTTCGTTTCTGCCGTCAAGATGTTTGATGATGTCCTGAAGGTTTCTAAGGAAATCAACGAGACAGCTGAGTTTATTGATTATCGTATCGAAGTGGATGAACAGGGGAAAGAACGTCAAGTGCAACAACACTATGGCTACCTCCCCATCAAGTTCGGTGCTTATTCAACCTCTAAGGACATACCTTCAGAGGTGACACACCAACGCTACAAACGTGAACTCCAGAAGTACTACTGGCGCATCATTTTCTCGAAGCTGAATATGGAGAAATACGCAACACGTGAACTGCGTGAACAGATTAACCGCTATATTGAAAGCCGTAAGGCTGCACCTTTCACAATGGCTAACATCTATCGTGTTATTGACATGGTAGTGCAGACCAATGGCCAGAGAATGCTTCGTGCTCTCTCAGAGGCTTTCGACCATATCTGTTCCTTTTCTGCTGAAAATTCCACGGCTGGAGAAACATGGAAAACTAATGCGAATTATATGGTCAACCGTCGTTTTATTGTTCCCTGGATGACTAATATAGGTGTTTGGGGAAAGATGGAGGTTGAATCCTATTCTCGTTCTACGGCCTCTGAGAAAATAGAGGATGTTTGCAAAGCCCTATGTGTTCTAACAGCTCGTAATTATGATGAAATTGGCTCTTTGCGCGATTTTGTCTATAAAAACACCCCTGAATGGGGCAAGTGGTTCGAGTGGGGTTTCTTTCGTTGCCGTGGCTACAAAAAGGGCACAATGCACTTCGAGTTTTTGGATGAAGAGGTTTGGTACCGCTTTAACTATGAAGTTGCAAAACTTAAAGGCTGGAGATTGCCCAAAAAGACTGAAAAAGCATCAAAACAACATTAAAACCAAATTATTTTCAAGAAAAAGCGAAAATTTTTCTCAAAATGTTTGGAGGTTTCGCAGAAAAACCTTACCTTTGCATCGTCAATTTAAGTTTAACCGAGCCAAAAGGCTCACAAAACACAGTTCAATTATGACAATTTCCGATTTCAAACAAGTTGCAAAAAGTCGTGGTGGTTTCTACGACAACAGCCATAAGGCTGGTGAGAATTGGGCACGTACATGGGGCCTTACTTGGTGGCGTGATGTATGGTTCTACAAAGAATTTCGTTTGAATAATCTCGTGTATCGTACTGGTAAGGTATGTATGCGCCACTCTTCGCATTCACGTACAGAGTGCATCATTGATGACCGTGAAGTTACGGATAAAGATTTTCGTCGTGCCATTGCAGATATTCCCGTTCCCGCATTAACTCCTGTTGTGCATCGGTTAGGTGGTGGCATGTCTGCTATTGCTTCCCGTCCGGCTCCCGTACAACTTTGCTTCGAGTTTCCATCCTGAATTATAAACCGTTTCACTAAAAAACGAAAATCAATATGAAGAAGAAATTTAACTTTGGCGTTATTCGCCCCTTCCTGCGCGATGAGCAACACCTTATCCGCTATTATGCTAACGAGCATGAGAACACTTTACCCATGCTTTCACGGAGCCATTACAAGTTGAATCATTCAGACACTATGACTGTGGCCTCTGTTGTGCTACGTGGTATGATTCTGAATGGATGGACGTGTCAACAGACTTATGCCTGGTGGCAGGATTATCGTCGTTACATTGCAGACACTTGGGGAACTTGCTCTCGTGATGTCCTTTGCGGTCCCAAAATCTTTCAACGTGCTTGGACTGAGATTGCCCAACTGTTACCCGCTTATCAAGAGAGGATGAAAGAGTTTCCGACTCAGTGGTTCTACATGAACATTATCGATTGGACGGGTACACCTCGTAAATGGTTCTTTGACAGTCCAGATGTCGCCAGTGCTGTGCATTATTACAATCTGCACCGTCGCTCAGATCATTTCAATCAGGAATATCGTTCTTTATATTCTGTCACTTGGGATGGTCAGAAATTTATCAATCCACGTCGTGTTTCACTATCTAAAGCTGCATAACTATGGGAACCAGAGCTTATGTTATTATTAAGGTAAAGGAGGCTGACAAAGGGCGTAGCCTTTCCTTCGACACAAAAAAACTGGATGCTGGCATGAAGCTGCTTGATGACCAAAAATTCGAGAAGGGACCAGATGGCTGCTATTGTCAAGGATTACTTACGGATGACATCTTTAGAACCACAGAGAAAGTCTTTGCTAACTATCTGGCAATATACGTGCAAAGTGATGGATATCCTACTGGTCTTGGTGCCTGTCTGCTTGAGCATTTCAATTCCCATGAGAAGGCTATGAACCTTCTGGCAGCTGGTACAGCTGAAGCAATCTACGACGAGAAAATGATATATTGTGAACCTCGTCGTCGATCTCTCGAAGAAGATGGTTATGGCAACGCCTTTACACCCATCCAGTGTGCCAATCCTACACCATGTGAGTCTTGGCAGTATCTCTTTTATGAAGGTCGATGGTATTGCCGTCAGTACGGTTCACGTTGGTACAATTTGGAAGAGCTTTTGAATAAGAAAGGAGAGAATGCAGACGCGGATCTTCCAGATATGAAAGCGTACAAGTCAATTCCTTCATGGTACAAATATCCAGAGGCGCATGATAAGGCATACAATGAGTTTAAGCAGATATGGAATAATATGCTTCCCGTCGGTCGTGGCCTCGTTCATCTTCGAGTTAATTCATAAATTCATTCATTCTTCATTTCATAAATTCATTAAAATATGGCAAAGTCTAAGTACACATTTCAAGTTTCTGGTGTGATTGGCGAACATGGCCACCACCTTTGCATTCTCACATCTAACGAATATCCCTGGATGAACTGTCAGGTCATCCCTACCCCACCCGATATGCGTGACCAAATTCTTTCAGATCTGAATGAACGTGACGAAGATGTTGTGTTCGCTGCTGGTCGCACAGATTTCTGTGTTATCCAAGCAGGAGGCGGCACGCCAGAGCATCCGACTATCGAGATTACCGATGAGAATATGGAAGAGGTGGATCACGCACTTTGCGAATGTATGCAAGCTGCCGCTGATTTTTGGGCTGAAAATGGCGAAAAAATAACTAAAAGATAATTATTTTCAAGAAAAAGCGAAAATTTTTCTCAAGATGTTTGGAGGTTTCGCAGAAAAGCCTTACCTTTGCATCGTCAATTTAAGTTTAACCGTGGCGATAAGCCACACAAAACATTGTTCAATTATGACACGTCAAGATTATCTCGCTCTGGTCAATCAGGCACAACGCGCTTCTTTTGAGTACTATGTCCTCTCTGCTCCTTCTATGAGTGATGCAGACTTCGACATCCTTTTCAATCGTATCACCGAAATGGAAAAAGAACATCCTGACTGGATTGTTCCAGACTCCCCTACTCAGTGTGTGGGTTCAGATCTTTCGGCAAATGGTCGCCGTACAATTCTCCATCGTACTCCCATGTTATCATGCCAGAAGGCACAGGACACCGAAACCGTACAGAAGTGGCTTGATAAAACTATCAAGACGGTTGGAAATGATAAATTCAGCGTCACACTGGAATGGAAATACGACGGTATATCCTGCTCTCTGGTCTATCAGGACGGACAACTCATCAGTGCTTCCACACGTGGCGACGGCTCCGAAGGTCAAGATATCCTCGCACATGCCAGTCTTATCACAGGCATACCTCAGAAACTTGGAGGCACACTGAATAGCGGACGTATCGAGGTACGTGGCGAAATAGTATGCCCGAAGAATCGACTTAATGAACTGTCAACGGTTTATACGGACTGCCGGACTGCTGCCGCTTCTCTGTGTAATCAGGCAGAACCATCATCCGACTGCTCTTTCCTTTGTTTTATGCCTTGGGCTGTGGATGCTCCTTGTTATGATCATAATGTTTCCACCTATGAGGCAATTTCCTTTGCTAAATGGTCTCTCGGTTTTGATATTCCAGTCCTGCCATCAGTCATAGATGCAAATTGGTTGGTTGGTGTTCTGGACGAAATTGCTAATATGGAAAAGCATCGCGACACACTCACTTTTCCCACGGATGGAATAGTTATCAAAGTTGATAATAAGTCACTCTCAAATTCGCTCGGATTCACGGCTCATCATCCCAAGGGTTCTATTGCTTATAAGTTCCCTCCAGCCATGACCATTACTCGATGCACACGCATCGAAATCACAACTGGCAAATCAGGCCGTCGTACTCCTGTTGCCTACTTTGAGCCTGTCACCATCCTTGGTCGTACTGTCAGCTGTGCAACACTTTATTCTGAGTCTTGTGCTGCAAAGCTCGGAATCCAACCTGGTTCCACTATTGAAGTGGGTCTTTCCAACGACATTACACCGAAGGTCTATCGTGTTATAGATGCTCCAAATAATCAAGATCTCACCGAAACTTCTACGTGTGTTGATGTGATTGACACGCCCGAAGCCTCTGTGCCGGTCGATGTTCCAACTGTTCAAGAAGAGGAAGAGGACGATTCTCTCTGGATAGCTCCTTCTCTCTTTCCTGAAGAAGAACTTACTCAGTTAGCAAGTGACCAAGATAGTGACCAAGTTGTTCCGTTGGATGAAGTAGTATGTGATGATGGAAGAGATACCGAACAGACTCTTACTGATTCCTCTTCTGCTCCAGTCACATCCTTTGCTGCCATCGCAGCTGCTACGCTATCTATTCTTGCCATTGTTCTATTGGTGCCAGCAGCTATTGCAGCTATTGCCTTTGGCTTCCCTCTTTTCAATGGTTCATTCAAAGTTTCATAAATTCATCAATTCATTAAATCATACATTCATCAATATGGAAGAAAACAAACAACTTCAATCCCTTCCCATCTGGGACGGAAACCTCTCTCAGTATGCTATGGCATTTACTACTGGTATGCAGTTTCACGCGCCATTCATTGTGACACAACACCAACAGCGTAGTGACCTTGGTCAATGTATCATTAGCACTCGTGCTCCTCATTTTGTTTGCAAGGTGCATTCTTTCAAAACTCACTTCGAGGCAAAGCCAGGTAAGGAAGGCTATAATCAGAAGTTCTACGATTTGACTCAACGCGAAGAGGAGCGCAGACACGATTGGCTTGAACAGCGTGCCCAAGCATTCCAGAACGAAGAGGATGCTGCTCGTCTTGGGCTTTCAATCCGTCAGTATATAGAAGAACAAAATCGCGTATATGACGAAGAATTTGATGAGCCGCGCATTATTGTGAAGGTGCCTGGCCTGAATGCTTACCTCGAATTACTTGGCTGTCTGGATGCCGTGGATGATGTCGATTGGGTAGGGGAGTATGGTGTGCTTCAGACGCTCGACCGCATGGCTCTATGGGCACAGAACATTTGGGATCGTCAGGACCGTCGCCCTCGTGCATCCACCATTATGGAACCGCAACCGCTTCCCGAATGGGAGGAGGACTATGATCCCGAACTTCGTCCTATGATGCCAAAGAAACGTGGTATAGGACATACTTATATCGACCCTTCCCGCCGTCCAGAGCTTCAACACTCATTGGCTCCATCCTTTGACCGCGAAAAACATGGTATGGTTAAACTCATCAAAGCCACCACCGCAGATCTCGCAGCTCAGGGTATAGCACCTGAAAATTATGGTGAAGGTGACTTCTCTCAGCATTGTGCCGAAATTCGTGCGGCAATGAATGGTGATGAAGCCATGAGACGCAAGCATCCAAACTATAAGGAGGCATACGAACAGTTATCACAACTCTTTAAGAAATAATTTCTCGTTATAGGACCTCAAAAAAAATCATAATTTTTCATTATTTCATCAATTCATACATGAATTTATGAGTGAATGAAGAAATAAATGAAAATATGTATTGTCAATTCAAACAAAAATAGTACTTTTGTACTCGAAATCAATAATAATATGGCACGATTAAAAGAAGTACTGGCTTTCGCCAATAATAAGGGTGGGGTAGCAAAGACTACTACCGTACAGAATGTAGCAGCTGGACTGCTCAGACGTGATCCTTCACTACGCATCCTTTGTATTGATCTTGATCCGCAAGGAAACCTCTCTTCTCTTCTGGGATGGCGTGAACACCTTAAAGAGTTTAAGGGACATTTATACACTATTGCCGATTCTCTCCGTGATGGTGATAACAACCATTTACCCGTGTTCCGAAGCTCTGATGGCATATTCTATGTGCCAGCTTCTCCCATGTTGGCAGAGATAGATCCTGACCTTCATCGCCAGATGCAACCTAAACTTGTGTTGGCATCGCTGTTTGGCAATGATATTCATTATATGGACGCACTTTACCTCAATGCTGAACCATTGACAACGGAAATAGGTGGTGATTATATTGAGGACTGTTTTGACTATGTGCTCATTGATTGTGCTCCAGCACTGTCGGAACTTACTTACAATGCCCTTGGTGCTGCAACTGGCGTTATTATCCCCGTGCAGCTTGGTTCACTTAGTGTGGATGGTATTGGCCGCATGATGGAGGCATTTAAGGCTGTTAAGCGGAAGCTAAACAACGACCTAACAATGCGTGGTCTCTTGATTGTTATGGCAGACGAACGAACTAATTTGGCTCGTGAGACATCGGATTTCCTTCGTGACACATACGATGCTGATATGTTCAAAACGCGCATCCGTCAGTGTGTGAAGGTTGGAGAGAGTCAATTCCAGCATCAGGATATATTTACTTATGCTCCTGACTGTACTGCTGCCCGTGACTATGATGACTTTATCACAGAATTATTAGAACCTCAAAATGAAAAATAACTATGGCTACAAAATCATTTAAGAAGAAATCTATTGTGGCTGGTTCTCCTGCCATTCAGGAACATGAGGCCATGATGTCTCAAGTGCTTACAGAAGAGCAACCTTCTACAACTCCGGCTCATACACCATCTGTCTTTTCATCGGCTCAACTTGAACCAATGAAGAATGTGCAGACTCGTGTGCCTCTATCCATATACGAAAAGTTGAATCGTATGAAGTATTTTGCGGGACAACGAACATCTATTGGTGATATAGTGGCAACCGCTATTCAGGAATATGTAGAACGGCATCCTGTTCAGTAAATAGTTACCATGTTTTACCAAAACATAAACAGGTTGTGTCGTTTGTTGTTCAAAGCATACAAAAGTGGAAAAGTTACCATGTTTTACCAAAACGATACCGCCATTTACCGTTCCTATTACCTCTTTCATCCAAAATAGTTACCATGTTTTACCAAAAATAAGGCATATTTATCTATTATTCTTTGATATTCAACTTATTCAATGGTATTACGCATATTTATGGAGTATATAAAAGTATATTGGACTGTAAAAAACGCCTACAAAGCCCATTGTAGCGAGGTTTCTACAAATTATTTTGGTAAATCATGGTAACTGTTTTGGTAAATCATGGTAACTGTTTTGGTCAAACTCAGTAATAACTCTTGTAAAACGTAGTATGGAAGATAATAAGGATAAAGAAAAGGGTAAAAAAGGTAAGAAACTCAAGAAACAGGCGAAGCAAGATAAGTTGATGGTTTCGTCTAATTCCATGTATTCTGAATTACGTGATGTGCGCTGGCTTTATAATCCAGTTGTTTATTCTCAGCTTTCAGGTGATTTTACGCTGATGCAGCAACGCATTCTTGTTGGTATCATTGAAAAGCTGCAACAGCGTATAATAGACTCTGTGGATGTGCAACATAAGGAAAAGTCCTTCCCTGCCATCTTTGAGGACTCTGAATTGATGAATCAGGACACTATTGATCTCAATATCTCTGCTGCCGATCTTGGTGTCATCCCTGCGCATTATGACCAGTTGGAACAAGCTGCAACAGCTCTTAGCAGTATTACCATGAAGTACCCTATATATGATTCTAAGGGTAGGGTCTCTCGCCATGTTGCTGCCTCTCTATTTCCAAGAATTGAGATAGCCCATACGGAAAGTGAACTTCGTCGTACTGGCATCCTTCGCGTAGTAATGCTTACAGAGAACATTCGTGATATATTTACTATGCAGCATGGTTTTGTTAAGCATGTTTCTCACATCGCTCGTATTGCTCTGAAGAAGCGTACACCACGATTATATATCTATCTTTCGCGTTTTAAGGAGATAGGACATAAGAAGGTGCCATATAAAGATCTCGTAGAGTTCCTTGGTCTTACAGACGAATACTATTATGAGACAAATATAGGCTCTAATCCTTATACATCATGGGCAAAGGTGAAGCAATTAGTGTTGGAACCTGTTAAACAGGAAATGGACGAACTGGCCGCCGCTGGAGAAATCAACTTCTCATTTGAGTATGAACCTATATTTCCTAATGGAAAGACTCGTGGTATTCCAGATGAAGTACTTTTCAAAATGAAAAACTCCTCAATGGGTGAACAGAAGGCTGCTGAAGATTATCGCACGAATAGTATATATAATTTTATTGATACATACGTTGCATGGTGTCCTGACCTTTCCATCCATGCTCTTCAGGAACTTGTAAAAAATATGAATGATGACACGCTCAAGCAGTTCATCGATTTTGCATTTAATGATGTGCGCCGTATTGTAGAACGTAAGCAGCCGGACGATGTGGCTTCATACGTGATGGGCATACTGCGTAAATGGAAACGTGAACACCTACATCCAGTGCAGCAGACTCTTTTTGATGAAGAGAAACCCAAGGAACCTGAGAAGCCAGCGGAGATACCAGGGCAGTATGCTGACGAATGGAAAACAATTCTATCTCGATACAATGGCATACTGAAGCCTTATCTCCTTAAAGCTCGACATTTTGGTACGTCTCGTGGTTTTATCTTGATATATTTCCCTTCACAACAGCTGCTTGATGAATTTAATAAGGAGGAACCGAATGACAAAAATGTTTTGCGTGATTTAATGAAAGAGGTTTTGGGTATGTCTGGTTACATCCTTGTTCGTGGTCTTGATCCTGCTGTCAAAAAGTAGTGTCCCGCTATTTATAGACCTTATCTCATGTGCTCACTGACAAACAGTGGGCATTTTTTTGTTCCGTTCATATTATTCGCATGTCCTATATTTGCATCATAAAACAAATTCATAATTATAGCCATGCGAATAAAATCACTGTTTTTCGGATTTCTGTTCGGCATAATTGTTGCCGTTATCTCTTCATGTGCTTCAACAAAATCTTCTACTTCTCATAGTGAAGGACACGAAAGTGATTCAACAGCAATCACTACTATTGTTCATGGTGGGGTGGGGCAGACCTCATTTAATGTTGACTCCCTATTTCGTTTATGGGTTGCTCGTGATTCGTTGCATCAGTCCACATCAGAGACTTCTACAGAACATATAACAGAAACTATCACATCCTATATAGATTCGTTGGGTCGTGAAGTACGTCAGGAACAGCGTACCATTGACCGTAATGAAGCACGTCAACAGGAATTGCGTTTTCAACTATGGCAACAACAACAGGAGCAACGTATAGCATCCGAATATGCTCGCATAGATTCTCTTTATGCCATGTTCCAACAGATGCAATCTACGCATCAATCTGACAGTATCAGTCATCTGGATCAGAAAGAACCTGTTGAAACACTTACGTGGTGGGGTAGGGTAGAGCAATGGATTGGTAGGCGTGCCATAATCTTGATTATAACAGTAATCATTATGTTTGTGATTTGGCATTATGCAAAGCCCATTCATGCTTTCCTCTCTAAATTCATCAAGAAATGACAGCTGGCTCGCTGTATTCATAAATTCATTCATTCATCATTTCATTAAATCATCAACACATGAAGAAGTTTCTCATTTTTTGTATGTCAGTCTTGCTTTTTGTAGGCATGGCTGCATGTTTCTCCTCGTGTAAGCATAACAAACAAGAACCTCCACCTGACATCGGCTATGTCTCGCTTGGCACCACACAGGGTTCTCTTGATGTGGATAACGTCATCAGTACCGATCGTGAATATATGTTCATCCACTATGGCGAAGATTACCGTTGGTATGAGACGTGCATGGTTCTGACGAATTATCTTGATGCTGAAACACAGGATGGGTCTCTTACAGAAGTTACCAACGTGTTCCAGAGTTATGATAAGATAACGTCAGGAGGTGCAGACACTTACGTTATTCTTGCCTATCATCCTGCTTACGGAAATGCTTATCTTGAAGTAGAACATGGTTTCTGGATAGAGGATTTCACATTGAATGGTGAGGACATTAAAGTATCGTTTACTGAAGCATTTGAAAAAGTGATGGCATCTAATTACGTCAAGCCTCACTCGCGCCATTGTGTCCTACGAAAACAGGTTGGGCCTATACCGGCTAATCCTCAGTACATCTTTGGTAATACTCATTCGCAGCTTTATGTCGATGCTGTCACGGGTGCTGTATCGGACCAGAATCCCGCCTTCAAAGGATCCCCTTTCGCCCTCCCCCTTGGTGAGTGGCCCTGACCATGTGGTTGTGATGTAGATTTCACAACCACATCCATGAGCCAGCTGTCATAAATAAAGGAACCCACCGAAATAGTGGGTTCCTTATTCTTTTTGGTATTCGTCTTGTAGTCCATATTCTTCTAAATACCTTTGACACTTGAATCCTTTTCTTGGGGTGAAATCCGCGAAACTATGTGCCACGAAGTGCGCTTTTTTGTTCACCCATCCTGCCATGTCCTTTTGCCATTGAGGAATAATTTGCTTTGGATTGTTAGGGTCTCTGTAAGGCTGTGCGTAGGCATATACAGGACGGCCTTTGCCAGCATCCCTTACGGCTCGCATTTTAATCCACCAATGTTGTATGCGTTCATAGCTCTCTTTGAAGTCGCTTTTTCCTCCTATCATGGTATAAAGAAAATACTGTCCTGTGAACCCATATCGATTTATCATTTCCATCGCTCGTTCACATTCGATTATCTGACCTTTGGTGTCACATCCGAAACGGATTCGGTTGTTGTCTAACCATTTCACTTTTGCCAGCAGCTTTGCAATCTCTTCAGTAACCAATCGTGCATCAAGTGCCTGGTTGAAATCTACTTTATAACCTCTCTGGATAATTTTCTCTAACTGTTCTATTGCATACGTTCCTGCTGCCAATATGTTATTATCCATCAGAACTATTTTCCTGCGGCCTTCAATGGCTATTTCGTCAATATCCATATAAGGACGGATGGCTCCTTCTTTTCGCGGTACCACACACCAAGGACATTTGTTGGGGCATCCCCGTGTGAGGAACCCGTAGGCTGTATCTTTAGGTACATTGGGATAGATAGAGTAGTCTGGTTGCAGCCTGTCTATTTCCTCTGGTAACTGTCTTTCCACATCGTAACCAGTTCCTCCTTTGATGATTACATCTGCATCATAAATACTTAAATCGTCTGGTGTGAAGTTGAACACTTTTGACATATACAAAATGTCATAGTGCTGCATGGGCGTAGCCCATTCAATGTGCCCCCCCCTGGTTATGCCAGTATCGGGCAATTTTCGCCAATGCAAGATTGGGGTATATGGTTGCTCCCCATTTCTTTTTCTTGGCATGACCGTCAACATCAACTAAACCGATTTTCATCATGGCTCATTCAGTACTACATATTTTCCTTCAATGCTACACTTCCTGAGTCGTGAATCACATTCTCTTCCCCATGCCACCAGACATGATCCAAAGAACGGATGCCCGATTTCTCCTCCTGGACGTAAGAATTTCACTCGATGACGCATGAAGAGCATACTGGCAGCGGTTGGAAAGATAACATCTTGAAAGAGAAGATTGTCCTGTCGATTCACCAATAAAGCAATACCTCGTCCATGCTTGGCCATCTTCTCTGCAAATTGTCGTAGTGGCGCACGACTGTAAGGCGGATTCATCCATACGACTGCCGTACTTGGCCAATCGTGTGCCAATCCGTCTTGTTCTTTGTTATAGCTGAGTGGAGCAATGGGATAGGGTGGTTCCATCGGCGCACAAGGATCTAAGTCAAAAGGTCCTAATTCGTCGATTATCCATTTGGGCGTGTACCATTCATCGCTTGATACGACTGCATTCTTCTGTTGCCTCGTGTCCATGTCTATAAGAGTAATCTTTTTCGTCCATCACCACGGCATTTATCCCTGGCATCGGTTCTCCGTCGCCAATGGGCATTGGTGTGAGTGGAATATAAACGGCTATTTTCTTTTTCATAATCCTTTTAGTTTATTCTTCATTTTCTCCATGAGCCTATCAGTTTGTATTTTTATAGATCTATGTATAATCTGACTGAATGGTTCAACATTGATTATGTTTTGTAACTCTGTCATCTGATCTTTGGTCATTATGATTTCTGGCCTTCGTTTTGGCAGACTGTTTCGTAGTAATGATTCACACTCTGCCATCGTTCTTGGCATGTCATTGATACTCAACTTTGGAGCATGAATGACAATAGGCTTATCGTCGTATTGATAAGTGAGCATTCCTGAAGGGAAACCTTTTTCGTCCATATCTAAATATCATATTCTATAAAAACACATTGACTGACTTCTCCGGCCATAAGTGCAGATGCTATCTTTCCGTCCTCTTTGACTCTTGCGCGACGAAGCTCAGAACTTGGGTAGGCTGCATCGAATACTCCTCCAGAACAGCAAGCGATATACCCCGCTTCTGTTGCCTGTCTGACTAATAGCCACATTTGCCCCCCCTCGTTTCAAGGGCAAGGAATGGCCTCGTGGTGCGGAAATGTCGTACTTTACTCATTCTAATTGAACCATTTTACTACGGTGTCACCTTTCCATCCTTTTTCCCATACGAACCATGCGTAAGCGGTTGCACTTCCACTTATTTCATCAAACTTACCATTCATGGCACACAATAGCCGTGAACAACTGACCCATATTCGTTTCGGTGGCTGTGTGAGAAAGAGGTGTTTTCTACCTTTGCCTTCCAGAAATGTTAGTTTTAGGAACATGCACACCTTCTTCCCCGTAGGGATGATAGATAATGCTTTTTCCACGAACTCTTGAGCGTAGGCGTAAGGTGGATTGGTAACGATATGCCCGTTCCATTCTTGGTTGTCGATGGAGAGGAAATCGGCCACTTCGCCAAAGCCACGGTCGATAAGGTCGCGTGAGGTGACGAAATACCCCCCCCTCGTAAGCACTTTGGAGATATGACCTTCTCCACATGCGGGTTCAAGGATAGGAGCATCAAAGTCCTCCAATTTTATCAACCATTCTGCGGCTTTCGGCTCAGTGGCATAGTAGTCAGCCCATGCTCGATCATGGTCTGCATGGTTACTGGCTCCAAGAGTTTTGAAAACGCTTGCTTTACCGCCTCTCCAGTCTTTCTTGCGGTCACTCATCGGTTATCTCCGTTTCCGTCTATGACTCCACGTTTTTTACGGTCGGCTAACTTCGCCAGATTGTCCTCGGCGATGCTTTCCAGTTTCCAACCCATGACATCACAGAGTCCAGCTAATTGCCAAAGGATGTCGCCGGCCTCCTTGCGTAATTCAGGGATATTGTCGGTATGTGCCTTTGCAGTCGGATAGGTAAAGTCGTTGTTGTAGATGCTGCCATCTTCTTTGCGGATGCTCTTCGCTATCTTTCCTGCGAACTCTCCCACCTCTGCTACGAGGTTAAGCATCATGTAGGAGAAGTTGTTACATGCTTCCATGCGCGTAGTCATGGCTTTTGCTTGATATTCGTTCAGTGTCATAATGAATTTGTTTGTTATGAGGTTATGAAAAATCACTTTATTTTCGGATATGGCTTTGTCTAAGTATTTCTTCAGGCTCGATTTTACAACCAGTTTCTTCGCTCATACTGTCGGCAAAGTAGGTGGCTGCTTTTAGCAACCTATTGTATAACTGTTTACGCTTCTTCGGGTTCATCAGGAACGCTAAATGTCCCCGCACCCCCTTAGCTCTTTTGCAGCGCGTAGTAGCGTTTTTCCTAAATTTCTTCATGGGGCGGTTCTATCTTTTTAAGCATACCGGCATTCACGAGCTTTCTGATGAGGTTCTTTTCATTGAGTGCCATTCTGTAGATGCACCCTTCTTTCATGTCAACTCGTCTTGGACTACCCAAATTGGTGATTTTGCCAGTCTGGATGTTAATCTCAAAAACGCATTGTCCTGGTCTGCGTCTGAGTCTTGCTATATGTTCTTGTTTCATTGTTTAATGAATGTATGATTTAATGAATTGATGAATTTTCAATCTTCAAACTCTAACCAATACTGGAGAAATCGGTCTGCATACCATCGTTTATAGCTTTTGCCGCTGATCCACCAGTCGTAGATATTCTCGGCTATTTCTTTTTCTTGCTCCTCGGTCAAGCCGTCAGACGAGGAGCTACCAGAAAACCCGCGTTTCCCTTTCCAATGTGTCGGGTCTGGGTGTAGGATGTACCCGTAATCGTCGATGGTCTTTTGGGGATAACGGTTTGAAGTTGGTTCCAATACCGTACCACAGGGTTCCCGTTGGTAGGAATTTTGAGAAATCCCCCCCCCCATGTCGTATAGCGATAATGGCTTTTATCCAGTTGCGCTTTACATGGGGCCATCGCTCATTCTCTATGCGCTTTTGGCGTGGGCTGCTCATCGGGCACCCTATGCAGCCTATACGATGAAAGCCCTGGTCGTAGAGTTCGCAGTGTGGCACTCTTACCACGTCATTCAGGAACTTCCACACATCACGCTCCGTCCAGTCGATTATTGGTGATATCAGCAGGCTCTCTTTGCCGCTGATGCAGCCAATGGTGGTTTCCTCGGTGGCATTGGTGATATTGATGCCATTTGCCTTGCGGTATTCATCCAGACCATCTAAGGTTCCGCTGTATTTTCGGCTGTCTATTTCCACCTCATTACGTTTCTTGCGTCGGTTGCTCTCCTGCCTTCTGATGCCGATGAGTGTCACCTTGCCGGCTCCTGCATGTTCTTTGTATTCCTCACAGCACCAACGTACTTTCTTCGTTGGTAGTAGTTGCTTGTGCTCTGCCACATGATAGATGCTGTCCTTGGGCTTTATCAGTTTTACTTCTGGATAGTGTTTCCTGACGAAGCGGATTACCTCTGGTGGATCTACTGAAGTAAGATTCATGTGTCCCTCGAAGCGTACACCGGCCAACTGTGCAATATGGTAAAGGGTCTGACTGTCTTTGCCTCCACTGAAAGCAAGAAAATACCCCCCCTATTATCGTAGGCCAGAGCCAGCTTCTCGGCTCTCTGCAAAAGACTGATGGAATACTCCATTTTCTTTCGCAGCCCCTCACTTGCTCTTACATACGCTTCCGCTATGGTTATGTCTATGTTCATTGTTACTCGAAGTTTAATCTGCCTTGCCTTCCTGCTTCTTTGATGCGTTCTACGGCAATGTTGTAGTATTGGGTATCTTTTTCTACACCGATGTATCTTCTTCCTTCCTCGATGGCGGCCACGCATGTCGTTCCGCTTCCCATCGCATTATCAAGAATTAGCCCCCCCTGCTCGCTATACGTGCGAATGAGGTGGCGAAGTAGGTTTACCGGCTTTTGGCTTGGATGTAGCCATCCTCCCTTGTGGTGTTCCTTGGGGTAGGATAGGATGCTGCCAGGGTACTTCATTCGGCTCACCACCGTCTCTGTCTTATTGAAAGTTCCGTAGCAGCTATTCTTCACCTCTTTTTTTAGTCGGCCACGTGAATGGCTGGGTTCTCCAACTTTCATCTGAGGGTGATAGATGGGTAGCTGTTTATAGAACACGCAGATGTCCTCATGCTGTCTCAATGGCATCCGTTTCGCATTCAGAAAACCAGAACAGCGGGCCTTATCCCAAATGAGATTGTACCTCCACATCTTTGGATTACTCATCATCAGGTGTGCCGTAAACATTCCTTGTGCGAAAAGAAGAATGGCTCCTCGTGGTTTAATGATTCGCCTATACTGTTCCCATAATGGTTCAAGTGGTATCACACAATCCCATTGTGCGGACTTGTTGCCTTTATTGAGTACACCGTATGGCAGATCGCAGATGATAGCGTCGATGCTTTCGTCTGCAATGTCTGTCATTACGTCTAAACAGTC
>ODAJ012185566.1_pt1 | contig 23412 bp, 23 predicted proteins | sample 1539241 | NCBI WGS metagenome assembly ODAJ01 (sample SAMN02144231, study PRJEB22623) | gut metagenome | biome: sheep rumen | host: Ovis aries | place: New Zealand | reverse complement strand
ACCATCGGCACGAATGATGGCTGTCAGCATGTACTTCTCGTCGTAGTTCCAGTTTGCACGGGCAAAGAATGAAGCGATAGAACCTTGCATCGGGTTGTCATAACCACCCCAACCCTGAAAATACTTGCTCTCCTTGTAGTTGGAGGGGATGTTGTAGTCCCATCCTTTCAGCACAAGCGAGTTAATGTATTCCTGCGGCACAGCGAAACTCATGTTCATGCTAGAGCTCCAGTTTGAGCGCTCAAAGGACTGTCCCACCAGTACGTCAATGGTGTGCTTGCCAAGTTGCGGCAGGATATAGCTCAGAGTGTTCTCTAATGAGAAGCTGCTACTCTGGGTTTCGCTCATGCTGAGGTTGTAACCGTCGCTGGCACTGGTGTTGCTCGAAGAATAAGGCAGTGAGCCGCTGCGGCTGTTGCTTGCACTGTAACCAGCGTTGAACTGTCCGCGATACTTCAGGTTCTTGATAGGCTCAATAATCCAGTAGAATGTGCCGCCCACACCAAAGTCACGGTTCTTGTTCATAGAGTTGAAACCACCGTTGAGGAAATGGTTCAGAGGGTTGCTATAGATCATGCTGCTGTAACCAGCTCCGTTATTTGCATAGCTGGCCAAGTTGCCGTTAGCATCGTATGGTTCAACCAGAGGAGATGCTACATAGGCAGCCTGCATAATGTTCCAGTAACCATTGCCTTCAGCCAGATCGTGGCTCCTGTGATACCAGTAGCTTACGTTCTCACCGATGGTAATGAGGTCATGGTCCTCACCGAGCAGGTCCTTGCCCTTCAGCAGTACATGTTCAGAGTTGATGCGTGCACCAAAACGCTTGTAGTTAGAAGCGTTGCTGCCACCCATGATACCCTCGTTAGAGCTGTAGTTGAGTGACATAGAGAACTTTGAACGGTCAGTACCACCCGTCAGGCTGACAGCGTGGCTGAACTGCAGGGCGTTCTTGTTCTCATACTCTTTGAACCAGTCAGTACCAGCCCAGCCATTGTTCACCTTGTCAAGAATAGCCTGAGGAACAATGCTTGACCAGTTGGTCGGAGTTCCGTAAGTGTTGAAGTTGGTCTCGTTAATCAGCTGCATGTACTGTTGAGCAGTTACCAAACCAGGTACTTTATAAGCGTTTGACCAGCCTACGAAACCGTCGTAGGTCAGCTGCAGCTTACCGGCCTTACCCTGCTTGGTGGTTACCAAAATCACACCGTTAGCAGCACGGGCACCGTAGATGGCTGCAGAAGCAGCGTCCTTCAGTACGTCGATAGACTCGATGTCGTTCGGGTTCAGGCCGTTCAGACCGTCGTCAGCAGTACCGCTGTTGATACCGTCGATGATGAGCAACGGTGAAGAGTTACCGATGGTACCCACACCACGAATGTTTACCTTGAAACCCTTACCAGGCTGTGAAGAGCTCTGGGTAATGTTCACACCAGGAGAACTTGCCTGCATGGCGGTCAGAGCGTTGGTGGTGTTCAGCTTGGCGATGTCCTCACCCTTTACCTGAACCGTAGCACCGGTAACCAGCTTCTTCTTCTGGACACCGTAACCTACGACAACCACTTCTTCGAGCGACTCACTGTCCTCGGCCAGTTCCACGTCGATGACCGACTGGCTTCCGACAGCAATTTCCTGAGTGACGTAGCCGATGTAGGAAATCACCAGCGTAGCACCAGGCTTCACGTTGATAGAATAGTTACCGTCAATGTCGGTAATCACTCCGTTACTGGTATTGCCCTTCTCTACCACAGTAGCACCGATAACCGGACCCTGAGCATCAGATACAGTACCTGTAACCTTCTTCGTTGACTGCTGGACACCATCTGTGATGTTCACAGCAGCGGTGGCGTTAGGCGAGTAGCAGAGTCCCATCAGGGCCAGTGCACTCATCAACAGCGCCGTCTTTCTGATTCTTTGATTCATACTTAGGTATTTACTTTGATTGATTTGAAAATATATATATTTCTTCATGATTTGGCATTCTCATGCTATTTGACCGTGCAAAAATAACACATTTTTACGAAATAACGTGATATTATTATGACAAAAATCAATACTTTTTTGCCAAAGTAAGGGTTTTTGCCAATAAAATTAACAAAATATGCACTTTTTAGGTCAATAAGTGTTAATTATACACGCCCTATCAAGGCCACTTTTACAAGTATCTTCACGCTTTTTCTCGCGCGCGTACCTTCTTATATTAAGTAGTTCCGAGGTGTGGGATAAAGGGGGGCTTTATAAACATTACCTCCGGCTGCGCTATTGCAAGTTTGCTCTTTCTTACCGTTTTCCACGGTGGGAAAGCATGGTAACCCACCGACTTACGGAGGTTTCCCACCGTGGTTCAGCCCAGTACGTCCTGTTGTGGCAGTGTGGCAGTGAAAATAAAAAAATAAAAAAATTTTTTCCAGCATGTGCTAAAACTGAGGGCCGAACCGACTGGAAAAGAAATTGAGCGATAAGTTTGTTTATGTCGCAACTAAGTAGTACCTTTGCCACCAGAAAACCAAAAAACTTCAAGACGATGATTTCATTCGACAACGACTACAGCAACGGTGCGCACCCCAAGGTGCTGCAAAACCTTATAGACCATAACGGGGCGACACCGACGCCCTACGGTTTCGACGAATTCAGCGAGCGGGCCAAGGAGCGCATACGTCAGGCCTGCGGACTGCCCGACGCAGAAGTGTTCTTCCTGACGGGTGGCACACAGACTAACGCCACAACCATAGACTCCATGCTTTATCAGTACGAAGGTGTCATCTGCGTTGACAGCGGCCACATCAACGTTCACGAGGCAGGAGCCGTAGAGTTTACGGAACACAAGATCATCACGCTGCCCGCCGAGAAGGTGCAGGCGGCAGGAAGCAAGGGGCAGGAACGCAGCAACGGCAAAATGTCGGCCAAGGTGCTCGACAAGTATCTCGACGACTTCATGCACGACGGCAACAACGCGCACGCCGTCTTTCCAGGACTGGTCTATATCACCTTCCCCACCGAGCTGGGCACGCTCTACTCCGCCCGCGAACTGGACGACATCTACCAGGTATGCCGCCGCTACGAGGTGCCGCTCTACATTGACGGGGCACGCCTTGGCTACGGACTCATGGCCGACGAGGGCGACATCACCCTGCCCTACCTGGCTCGCCACTGTGACGTCTTCTACATCGGCGGCACAAAGGTGGGCGCACTGTGCGGCGAAGCCGTCGTCTTCACCAACCGCCGCGCCCACAAGCATTTCTTCTCCATTCAGAAGCAGCACGGGGCGGTCATTGCCAAGGGCGCACTCATCGGCCTACAGTTTGAGGCGCTGTTTACGGACGAGCTCTACTTCAAGTTAGCGCGCCACGCTGACGAAAAGGCCATGCAGATGAAGGACATCTTCCTGCGCAAGGGCTACGAGTTCTACTTAGACTCGCCGACCAACCAGCAGTTTGTCATCATGAGCAATCAAGAGGTGGAGCGCCTCGCTCAGCACATCGGCTTCACCCACTGGGGCCAGGCCGACAAGTACCGCACCATCTGCCGCTTCGTCACCAGTTGGGCCACTACCGACGACGACCTCGCCGAGCTGAGCAAATGGGTTTTTGCCTGAACCACACTGACCGTAGGCTTCTCACGCGATGATGATGCTCATAACCGTTCTGACGTACTTCCTGGTGCTGTTTGGCGTAAGCCGCTGGACCAGCAGGAAGGCAACTAACGAGACGTTCTTTCGGGCCGAACGCCGGTCGCCGTGGTACATGGTGGCCTTCGGCATGGTGGGTGCCAGCATCTCGGGCGTGACCTTCGTCTCCGTGCCCGGCATGGTAACGGCCATGGGCATGACCTACCTGCAGACGTGTCTGGGCTTCATCGTGGGCTACTTTGTAGTGGCTTTCGTGCTGCTGCCACTCTACTACAAGCTGAACCTGACCTCCATCTACACCTACTTGGGACAGCGCTTAGGGCGCAGGGCCTACAAGACGGGAGCCTGGTTCTTCCTGATTTCGAAGATGGCGGGAGCCACGGTGGCCTTCTACGTGGTGTGCATGCTGCTTCAGCGCTTCGTGTTTGAAGCGGTCGGCGTACCATTTCCCGTGACGGTCGTCGCCATGGTGGCACTCATCTGGCTCTACACGCGCCGTGGGGGCATCAAGACGCTCGTATGGACGGACACCCTACAGACGCTCTGTCTGCTCACGGCGCTGATTCTCATTATCTTTCAGGTAACGACGGCCTTAGGCCTGACGGTGGGCGAAGCCGTCAAGGCCGTGGGCGAGAGTCGCCTGTCGCGCATCTTCGTCATGGACGACTGGGCCTCGCGCCAAAACTTCTGGAAGCAGTTTCTGAGTGGTGTGTTTATCGTCATCGTCATGACAGGCCTCGACCAGGACAAGATGCAGAAGAACCTGACATGCAAGACGCTGCGCGAAGCCCAGAAAGACATGTGCACGTACGGTTTCGCCTTCGTGCCGGTCAATCTGCTGTTTCTCGGCTTGGGCGTCCTGCTGGTCATGCTGGCCGAGGCTCGAGGCACCACGCTGCCAGCAGCCGGCGACGAGCTGCTGCCGCTCTTTGCGGCTACCGGCCAGTTAGGCACCCCCGTGGTGGTGCTGTTTACGCTGGGCGTGGTGGCAGCCTCCTTCTCGAGTGCCGACTCCGCACTGACGTCGATGACCACCACGTTCTGCATTGACATTTGTGAAAAGACCGACGACGAACACCTGCGCAAACGTGTCCATTTGGGCATGAGCGTGGTGTTTGCCGTCTTCATCCTGTTGTTCCGGCTGCTGAACTCTACCAGCGCCATTGACGCCATCTACATCCTCGTCAGCTACACCTACGGCCCACTGCTGGGGCTGTTTGCCTTTGGCCTGCTGACCCGCCGCATGCCGCGCGACCGCTATGTGCCCTACATAGCCATAGCGTCACCGCTGGCGTGTCTGGCCATTGACTACGCCGCCAAGTCGGCAGGCTACACCTTTGGCTACGAACTGCTGATGCTGAATGGTTTGCTGACGTTCGGCCTGCTGCTGATTTATTCAGACAGGACCACCGTCTTCTCTAACAAACCGTCGTAAGTCTGAATGGAAAGCCGCAACGTGTCAGCCTGAATGCTGTTGAGCGGAATGCTCAAGTAATGTTGCGAAGAATAGTATTGGGGCACGTTGCCCTGATCGTGGAAGAGGCGATAGCAGGCAGTACGCTTGCCGTCGGCATGCTCCACCAGCGAGTCTTGGACGAGGGCTACCGTCTGTTGCAGCTCTTCATCGTCGGCCTTCCCCGTCAGCACAATGATGCTCAGGTTCAAGTAACGGCGATTAGTAGCCAGCCAGAGACTCTCAAACTGCAAGGGGTCGGTCTTCACGGGCACCTGCATCTCGCCGACGGGCACCGCCGTCAGCGTAGGCACTAACGACAGGCCTTTAGGCTCGGCCACGTAGGTGCCGTCAGTCTTCCTTACCTTATTATAATAGAGCATGGCGCGGTAAATGGTGTCTGCCGTCTCGACGCCCTTGGCGCTAAAGAGCGGGGTGGCCGCCAGCGAGTCGCCCTCGTCGGTCACGACGTAGTCTATGCGCTTCTCGCCGTCAGTGTGGGCCTCCACGAAGTCGGCCCGCATGAGCGAGTATTCACCCTCGCCCTTGTCGTAGTTGTCGGCCTCGCAAGAGAAGAGTAACAAGGCAAGAAGGGATAAGGGCAACCACTTTTTCATACTTCCAAGACGGCTGCTTGATGGTTCTTCACTGGGTTGGCATACATGGTAAGCATGCACTCTCGGAGAAAAGCCTCGTCCTTATTCGGCAGCTGGACTTTGGCTAACTGCCCCTTCAAGTAGTCCTCAAAGCGCTTCACGTCGGCTTCCGTGTAACGGTCTTTGAATGTAGGATTCCCTTTGCTCAGCTTATCGCAGGCTATGTAGTTGCAGGGGTAGAGCCGGTAGTTGCGGTGCAGCTCACGGTCCATGCGCAGGCAGATGGCCTTGTAGTACTCGTTGCGTGGCAGTCCGTCAAGCTGGCCCACCCACGTGTTAATGGGTGCCGCACAGCTGTAGTGTACGCGCCCTTTATAGCCAAAGATGCCGGTCTTCATGTTGTCCAGATCGTCCTGTCGGCTTTTCTTAAACTGCGGGTTGTCGCGTTTCTGCTGCATTTCTTGTGCCTTGAGGTAGTCGCAGGGGTCATACTCGTAACTGATGGTGAGCGGCACGATGTTCAATTCCTGCAGCGGTCCGCCCATGGCGAGCATCTTCAGCACGGCCTCCTGGGTACGGTCGTCCGAATCCTTGGCACGCCCCTCGCGCTGGGCAATCCAGATGTTTTCCCGTTTCTGGGTCACTGCGTAGTGTATGTAGCTGCTCATAAGCTGGCTGGAGCGCATCATTTCGTGAGCCGTCAGTCCACGCCTGACGGTGAAGGCTTTGTTCATGCGTACAAGCCGCTTAATCCAGGGGTAGATGAGCAGGTTGTCGCCGATGCCTATCTCAACCGTGGTGGGATAGCCGTTCTCGACAAGCATGACGTCGAGGAAGGCCGAGTCAAGCACGATGTCACGGTGGTTGGAGACGAAGGTGTATCTTGATTGAGAGTTGAGAGTTGAGAGTTGAGAGTTGAGAGTTGAGGATTGACAATTCTCTCTTCTTAATGATGTATCATCAAACGAGCATCCGTCCGTATGCTTACGGATAATCCACTTGACCACTGGTTTCATAAAGCGCAGCTGGAAGTCAAGCGGTGTCTTCACACCCGTAAAGGCCAGACGGAGCACCCCATTACGTACCCATTTGGGCAGCCACGGGGCAAAGCCCTTCAGTACTAACGAGAACTGCCGGTCGTTCAGCAGTTCCTCAAAGGCTTGTTTCATTTCGCCAGCCTCATAGGGGCGGATCTCGTCGAATTCATGCCCTATACCCCCTCCTAAGTTAGGGGGCTGGGGGTCTGAACAAGCAGACTGAATTAAATTCTTTGTATCTTCCATAATCATCGGGTTCTTCAGACCCCCAACCCCCTAACTTAGGGGGTGACAGGGGAATTGGTTTTCTACGATGTCTGTCAGCACGTCCTTCATGTCGAGACCGGCGGCACGTACCTGCTGGGGAATGAAGCTGGTGGCGGTCATGCCCGGCGTGGTGTTCACCTCGAGCATGGTGATTTTGCCTTCAGGCGAAATGATGTAGTCAATGCGGATGATGCCGTTGCAGTGCAGGATGTCGTAGATGTGGCTGGTAATCTGGCTGACGCGCTGAGCCAGCTCGTCAGAGATGCGGGCCGGAGTGATTTCCTCAACCTGGCCGTTGTACTTGGCATCGTAGTCGAAGAACTCGTTGCTCGTCACCACTTCGGTAATGGGTAGGAGCACCTGCTTCTCGCGGGTCTTATAGACTCCCTGGGTAATTTCGGTACCCTCTAAGTACTGCTCGACCATGACCTCGGGGCTCTCGAGCATGGCCTTGCGAATGGCCGGGGCCAGCTGGTCCTTGTTCTTCACTTTGCTGACGCCAAAGCTGGAGCCGTCGGAAGCCGGCTTCACAAAGCAGGGCATGCCGATGCGTTCCTCCACCTCGTCGTCGCTGACCAGTTGCTCGTAACCCTTGCGGATAAGCAGCGAGTCGGCCACCGAGACACCATAGCTGCGCAGGTACTGGTTCAGGACGAACTTGTCGAACGTCATGGCCTCGACCAGCACGCCACTCGTAGAATAAGGCAGACGTATCAGGTCGAAGTATCCCTGCAGAAGTCCGTTCTCGCCCGGTGTGCCATGAATGGTGATGTAGGCGTAGTCGAAGTATTTCGCCTTACCGTCCTCCACGAACGAGAAGTCATTACGGTCAATAGGCGTGGTGATGCCGCCAGGCAGCTCTACCTTCCAGTCAACACCTTTCACATCAACAATATATACGTTATAGCGTTCCTTGTCGAAGAAGGAATAAAGTCCTTGGGCGGAACGCAGCGAGACGTCATGCTCTGACGAGTCGCCTCCACAAACAATTGCAATATTCTTTTTCATATTCTTTTAAGATAGTTTCTCCATTTCTCAATCAATGCCTCCATGTCGTTGGGCAAAGGGCTGGTAAAGTCCATCTGCTCATGACTCACGGGGTGAACAAAGCCCAAGGTGCGGGCGTGCAGGGCCTGACGACAGCAGAGCTTAAAACAGTTCTGTATGTACTGGCGGTAGCTGGCCGTGCGTTCTCCACGCAGTATCTCCATGCCGCCATAACGTTCGTCGGCAAAGAGGGGGTGACCTATGTGGGTCATGTGGGCACGTATCTGGTGGGTGCGTCCTGTCTCGAGGATGCACTCTACAAGCGTCGTGTAACCGTAGCGTTCCAGCACGCGGTAGTGGGTAACGGCCGGCTTGCCCACCTCTGAGCCAGGGGGGAAGACGGCCATGCGCAGACGGTCCTTAGGGTCGCGCCCTATGTTGCCCTCTATGCGTCCGCTGTCTTCGCTAAAGTTTCCCCACACCAGAGCCACGTAGCTGCGGTGGGTCGTCTTGTTGAAGAACTGGGCGCCCAGTTCTGTCTTGGCTTCGGGGGTTTTGGCTATGACGAGCAGTCCACTGGTGTCTTTGTCAATGCGGTGTACGAGTCCTACGCTGGGGTCGTTGGGGTCGTAGGTAGGAAGATTCTTCAAGTGCCAGGCCACGGCATTGACGAGCGTGGCGTGGAAATTGCCCACGCCCGGGTGAACGACCAGCCCGGCTGGCTTGTTGATGACCATGAGCTGCTCATCTTCGAAGACCACGTCTAACGGTATGTCTTCAGGCTCTATAGTCGTATCGTAGTGCGGGCGGTCCATCATGAGCGTCACAACGTCGCCCGCGCGTACCTTATAATTACTCTTCACCGGGCGGTCGTTGACGTGAACGAAGCCGGCGTCGGCAGCTTTCTGAATACGATTGCGTGAGGAGTGCTGCAGCTTCTCGAACATGTACTTATCGACACGCACGGGCACCTGCCCCCTGTCCACCTCGAAGCGGTAGTGCTCATAGAGCTGTGCGGGCAGCTGTTCGTCTTCCTCGTCAATAAGCTGAATGTCTGTAATCTCGTCTATCATGGCTCGGTCTGATTCTGGCCTGTTGGTTCTACAGCTTCTTCATAGGCGGACTCAGCATCAACGGTCGCCATGTCGCCCGTAGGGTCGCTGCCATCCATGACTTCAGGGTAATCCTGCATGTCCTCGTCCTCACCCTCATAGCCGCCGTCGCCCACAATGAGGGTTAGCGGCGCGTCGGTGTTGACACGGTCGCCAGTGCCGATGCGGCGTCCTCGGCTGATGATGCCATAGACCCAGTCCTTCTCGCCGACGATGCGTTTCGGCGGCAGCAGCTTGAAGCCCATGGCAGCCAGCTTGGCCTCAGCTTCCCGCAGGCTGCTATTGTCAATAAGATCGGGTATAGTGACCGTTGGCGACGACGGCGAATTGACCGTCACATAGACCACGTGACCACTCTTTACGCGGGCCGAGGCACCTGGCGTCTGAGCCAGAATGCAATCGGCAGGCATGCGCTTGTTGAAGCCCGAGTCGGCCACCTGAATACGCAGGTCGTACTCGTCGAGCAGTAGTTTCGCCTTGTCAAAATCCATGTTCACCACGTTAGGAACAGGCACCTCCTCTCCATGACGCGTATAGAGGTCAAGACCGAACTTGATGCCGATGCAGAAAAGCAAGAAAACCAACAGCATGGACAGCAAGTGGGCCCATAGCCGCCAGTCGGTAAATTTCCCTATTAGCTTACCTTTACTCATTTCTTTTAGAAATCACGTTAACTAACCGACAAAAGTACGAATAATAATCGACAATACCAAAAAAAAAGACAAAAAACAAGAAAACGGGATGAAACACACGTGCTCCATCCCGTTATTCTTTACCTTATTCACATCCTTGGAGTGATTACTTTCCGTGACGCTCGTCAGATACGGTAAGCTTCTTGCGGCCCTTAGCGCGGCGTGAAGCCAGTACGCGACGACCATTCTTTGTTGCCATGCGTTCACGGAAACCGTGCTTATTCACGCGGCGGCGATTGTGGGGCTGAAATGTTCTTTTCATCTTTGTTATCTTTGTTTTTTGTTGTTATAATTCACGATTCGGGCTGCAAAATTACACATTTCTTTTTAATTACGCAAGTTTCAGACAAAAATTTTCCTTTCTGCTTTCCACTTTTCACTTTTTTTTGTACCTTTGCACCCACAAATTTATATAATAACAGCAATTTTTTCGTATGATTAATTCACAAGACATCAAGAAAGGAACCGCCATTCGCATGGACGGAGCCATTTGGGTTTGCATTGACTTCCAGCACCGTAAGCCCGGCAAGGGAAACACTATTATGAACATTAAGCTGAAGAACGTCACTGACGGACGTGTGCTGGAGCGTCGCTACAACATTGGCGAAAAGCTCGAGGACGTGGTCATTGAGCACCGCGACTACCAGTACCTCTACGAGGATCAGGAGGGACGCATCTTCATGAATCAGGAGACCTTCGAGCAGATTCCTATTGCCAACGACCTGGTTATCGGCCACGAATACATGAAGGAGGGCGACACAGTATCAGTTGTCAGCGACACGACCGACGGAACCATTCTCTATGCCGAAATGCCCGTAAAGACTACTCTGCGCGTCACTCACTCTGAGCCCGGCATCAAGGGCGACACAGCCACCAACACGCTGAAGCCCGCCACGCTGGAGACTGGCGTCGAGGTACGTGTGCCACTGTTCATTAACGAGGGCGACCTCATTCAGGTTGACACACGCGACGGCTCTTACCTGGCTCGCGCCAAGGAGTAAATATGAAGTATTCATTCATCGTCCCCGTATTCAATCGACCTGACGAGGTAGATGAGCTGCTGACGAGCCTCTGCTCGCAGACGGCGAAAGACTTTGAGGTGATTATTGTAGAGGACGGTTCTAAGAAGACCTGCAAGGATGTTTGCGAAAAGTACGCAAGCATCCTTGATTTGCATTATTACTACAAAGAGAACTCCGGCCCCGGCCAAAGCCGCAACTACGGCGTTGAGCGCGCCCACGGACAGTGGGTCATCATTCTCGACTCTGACGTGGTGGTGCCACCCAATTACCTGGAGAGCGTGCAGCAGCAGACTCGCCCCCAACAGGTCTGCTGGGGCGGGCCCGACGCGGCACACCCCTCGTTCACACCCGTGCAGAAGGCCATCAGCTACTCCATGACCTCGTTCTTTACCACGGGCGGCATACGGGGCGGCAAGAAGAAGATGGACAAGTTCTATCCCCGCTCCTTCAACATGGGTATTCGGCGCGACGTCTATCTTGAGCTGGGCGGTTTCTCCAAAATGCGCTTCGGCGAGGACATTGACTTCTCTTACCGCATCGTGGAGGCAGGCTACGAGCCGAAGCTTTTCCCCGAGGCCTGGGTGTGGCATAAGCGACGTACCGACTTCCGCAAGTTTTTCCGTCAGGTATATAACAGCGGTATTGCCCGCATCAACCTGGAAAAGCGCCACCCAGGCACGCTAAAACTGGTCCACCTGCTGCCCACAGTGTTTACCATTGGCGTCATACTGCTCATTCTGGTCGGTGCCTTCGGGCGCATCATGATGGTCTATGGACAGCCCGACGACTTCCGGCTGTGGTACTGGGTGGTAATAGCTGCCCTGTCGCCCATCATACTTTACGCCCTGCTCATCCTCATTGACTCCACTCGCCAGAACCGTAGTCTCCACGTCGGCCTGCTTAGCATACCCGCTGCCTTCACGCAGCTCATGGGCTACGGTCTGGGGTTCATCGAGTCGTGGTGGAAGCGCTGCGTGCTGGGACAAGACGAATTTACGGCGTTCGAGAAAAACTTTTATAAGTGACAAGTGACAAACTAACCATTGCCCATTGGGCAGAAGAAGACAGGCCTCGAGAGAAGCTGGCTGCGTTGGGTGCCGAAGCACTCAGCAATGCAGAGTTGTTAGCCATACTCATCGGGTCAGGCTCTACGTCAGAGAGTGCCGTTGACCTGATGAAGCGCGTCCTAAACGACTGCAATAACAACCTGAACACGCTGGGCAAGATGTCCGTCCGCGAGTTGATGGCATTCAAAGGCATAGGCCAGGCGAAGGCCATTACCATCCTGGCGGCCTGCGAACTGGGCAAACGGCGCCAGCGCGAACAGCCCGAGGAGCGCCCCGACCTGGGTACAGCCACCAGAATATACAACTACCTTCACCCACGCATGCAGGACCTGGACGTGGAGGAGGCCTGGGTGCTGCTCATGAACCAGAACTACCGGCTCATCAGGAGTCTCCGGCTGGCCCACGGCGGCATTACCGAGGTGGCGGTCGATGTGCGCCTCATCATCAAGGAGGCCGTGCTCTCTAACGCCACCATCATAGCCCTGGCCCACAACCACCCGTCGGGCAGCGTCAGGCCAAGCCGCACCGACGACCGTCTCACCGACAGCGTGCGTCAGGCCTGCCAGCTCATGCGCATTCACTTTCTTGACCACATCATCGTCGCCGACGGCTGCTACTACTCGTACCACGAGGAGGGCCGGCTCTAACGGCGCACCCACACAGAACAACCACATCATCAAAACACTATGACACAAGAAGAAAAGACACTCATTGAAGAACATATCGTCGATGTACTCAAGACGGTCTATGACCCCGAAATACCGGTCAACATCTACGACCTGGGCATGATATACCGCATTGAGGTGGCCGACGACCACTCCGTCGATGTCGATATGACGTTTACTGCCCCAAACTGTCCTGCCGCCGACTTCATTCTGGAGGACGTCCGCACGAAGATAGAATCCCTCTCCGACGTCACGTCCGCCAGCATCAACCTGGTCTTTGAACCCGCCTGGGACAAAGACATGATGAGCGAGGAAGCGCGTGTCGAACTGGGCTTCGATTAAGTCATACATCCCTTACCACTTATGAAAAATATTTATTTTCTTTCCGATGCCCACCTGGGCTCCTGGGGCATACCCCACCCGCGCACACAGGAACGAAGACTCGTTCGCTTCCTCGACAGCATCAAGGACAAGGCTGCCGCCATCTACCTACTGGGCGACATGTTTGACTTCTGGTACGAGTACAAGTACGTCGTGCCACGTGGCTGTACCCGCTTCCTGGGCAAGCTCTCGGAACTCACTGACCGGGGCGTTGAGGTTCACTACTTCACGGGCAACCACGACATCTGGGCCTACGACTACCTGGAGCGCGAGTGCGGCGTGATACTGCACAAGCAGCCGCTGACCACGGAGCTCTACGGCAAGATATTCTTCCTGGCCCACGGCGACGGACTGGGCGACCCGAGCAAGGTCTTCAAGCTGTTACGCTGGGTGTTCCACAACCGGCTCTGTCAGGTAGGCTTCTCGGCCATTCACCCCCGCTGGGCACTCTGGTTGGGCAACAAGTGGGCACGCCATAGCTACCTGAAGCACAAGGATACGGGCGTGCCTCCATACATGGGTCCCGAGAAGGAGTATCTCGTGCGCTACACCAGGCAGTACATGCAGAACCACCCCAACATTGACTACTACATCTACGGCCACCGCCACATAGAACTCGACCTACAGTTGACGAAAAAAGCTCGCGTCATGATACTCGGCGACTGGATAGACCAGTTCAGCTACGCCGTCTATGACGGAGAACACATGTTTATGGAGGAGTATATTGAGGGAGAAAGTCAGCCTTAACGTTATTTAACGCTAATAATGTTACAGTTTATGGAAATTTTAATTAAATTTGCAACGAATTAAGATTACATGCCAATGACAGTGATACTTTCAACCTATAAATACTAACAGTTATGATAAAAGAGAAAATTGACCAGTTCCTGGCAGCACAAGCTGCTAACCTGCCTGCAGAGGCAATGACGGAAATTCGTGAAAGACTGGAAGCTGCCGACGACAGCAAGTTTGACGAGCTGCAGATGCTGCAGTTCAAGAACCCCACCACCATGATGCTCATTGCATGGATTGTTGGCTGCTACGGCGTTGACCGTTTCATGCTGGGCGACACGACCATGGGTATTGTTAAGCTCTGCACCTGCGGCGGCTGTGGCATTTGGGCCATCATCGACATTTTCACCGCCGGCAAGCGTACCCGCGAGTTCAACATGGCGAAACTCACAGAGATTCTGTAATCAAGAGAGAAGAGACCTAAGCGACAACACATCAAGCATTGCTTTAGGGCATTGCTTGATGTTGTCGTTTTATTTTTAACTACAAAAAAAACAACTTTTTTCGTTATGGACAATCAGACAAGCGCACTGCTCATCAACTGCGCAAAATACTTCCCCGAGGAGTACTTACCCGCCATACGCCAGACCATTGAGGAGATAGGTCCACAACGTGCCCAGCAGGCACTGGCCATGGAGTACAAGGACCCCACCGTGGCGCTTATACTTTCGCTCATCTGCTTCCTCGGCATCAGCGGCATTGACCGCTTCTACATCGGCGACATCGGCCTGGGCGTGGGTAAGCTCATCACCGGCGGCGGCTGCGGAATATGGTCGCTCATCGACCTGTTCCTCATCATGGGTGCCACCAAAGAGAAGAACTACCAGAAGTTCATGCAGAACGTCAGCTACTTCTAATTCTTCGTGCGCGTGATAACCCGCCGACATCTTATTATCTTATGCACCATCGCTATAGCCTGGGTGCTGGTATCTGTTGTTACCCAGCACCTGGGCTATAATCTTGTGTCGTGCCCCTCGCGCCTCATCTACGACATACCCTGCGCCGGCTGCGGCGGCACGCGCGCCTTTCTGTTGCTCGTCAAAGGTCACCCCCTTGACGCTTTCTTCATGAATCCTAACGTCTATCCCGCCGTCATGCTACTGGGGGCCGCAGTCGTACTGGCTCTCTACGACGCCATGAACCATACCGACCGCCTGAACCACTACTGCCAGCGTTTCAGGCAGTTGGGCAACCGGCCACAGGTCTATGTGCCCGTGCTCATCTGCGAACTCGCCATCTGGGCGTACAACATCTGGCGCTACACGCGGGGCGAGCTGTAGTATTTTTCGAGGTGCGAGAGTTTTTCGAGGTACGAGGTCGAGGTACGAGGTACGAAAAAAATGGCCGTACCTCGTACCTTGAATTTACAGCAGATTCATTGTGTCGGTAGCAATCATCAGTTCCTCGTCGGTAGGAATAACCACCACTTTGACCTTTGAGTCATCGGCCGAGATGACGGCTTCTTCGCCACGCACGCCGTTCTTCGTCTCGTCAAACTTCACGCCAAGGAACTCCAGTCCCTTGCAGACCTCAGAACGCATGCTCGTCTGGTTCTCACCGACACCAGCCGTGAAGACGATAACATCAACGCCCCCCATGGCAGCAGCATAGGCACCAATATACTTCTTAATACGGTAGAAGTACATGTCCTGAGCTAGCTGGGCACGCTTGTCGCCCGCCTTAGCGGCATTCTCCACGTCGCGCATGTCGCTTGAACCTCCCGTAATGCCGGCCACGCCGCTCTTCTTGTTCAGCAGGTTCGACATGCCGTCGGCATCCAGACCAAGCTTTTTCTCGAGGAACGTCACGGCACCACCGTCGATGTCGCCCGAACGAGTGCCCATGACGAGGCCCTCCAGCGGCGTCAGCCCCATAGAGGTGTCAATGCACTTGCCATCGACCACGGCAGCTATTGAGCCACCATTGCCCACGTGGCAGGTGATGACGCGCGACCCTTCGGTCTTCATGCCCAAGAACTCCAGTGCACGGGCCGAAACATAGCGATGGCTCGTTCCGTGAAAACCGTAACGGCGCACGCCGTACTTCTCGTAAAGCTCGTAGGGAATGGCGTACATGTAGGCCTTAGCGGGCATGGTCTGGTGGAAGGCAGTGTCGAACACACCCACCTGGGGCAGACCGGGCATCAGCTCCTTCACGGCATTAACACCCTTCAGGTTGGCAGGGTTGTGCAGCGGAGCCAGGTCGCAGACGGCCTCGAAGGCTTCGAGCACCTCGTCGGTAAGCAGCACAGACTGGTTGAACTTCTCGCCTCCATGCACCATGCGGTGGCCTACGGCGTCAATCTCGTCGAGACTCTTAATGACGCCAATCTCGGGGTCAGTAAGCAGTGAGAAGATGAACTTCACGCCCTCTGTATGTTCGGGAATGTCGTGCATAATCTGCTTCTTCTCACCGTTGGCCAGCTTAACCTTTACAAAGGCGCCGTCCAAGCCTACGCGCTCAGCGCCGCCACTGGTCATTACACTCTTGTCGTCCATGTTGTACAGTGCGTACTTGATAGAGGACGAACCACAGTTAAGAACTAATATTTTCATGCTTTCTTGAATTTTGAATTACGAATTTTGAATTACGATGTGTTGCGCTGGAAGCGCAAGTATGAATTTTGAATTATAATGTGGAGGGCTGCCGCATTTTCTTGGTTATTGTTGTCAAGAGTTTCTTGAGTTCCTCGCAGTCAGCAAAGATTGAGTCAAACTGTTGCTGTGTCAGTTTGTTAGTCCTGCGAAGTAACTGCAACCAGAAGAGTGACTCGTTGCATTCCTTTAAAGCTATGTACACTTTGGCTACGAAATCGTTACGGCTTATAGCACACTGGGCTTCACTATAGTTTGCACCGATGCTTGTGCCACTCCGATAAAGCTGGTCGGCTATCTTGAACTCTTGCTGTTCCTTGTTAAGAAACTCGCACAGATTAACTATGCGTACTGCAAAATTCAGACACTTGTCCAACATCACGTCGCCAAAGTCACTCATCTGTTCTTTATACCTCTTACTTCTAAATTAAACCTTGCGCTTTTAGCGCAACACATCAACCCTCATACTTCAACCTTCAACCTTTTGCATCCATCGCCTGACAGGCCGTAATGGCTACCAGATAGTAGATGTCCTCAACTGAGCAGCCACGGCTCAGGTCGTTCACCGGGCGGGCTATACCCTGCAGGATGGGGCCTATGGCAATGGCATCACCCAGACGCTGAACGAGCTTATAGGCAATGTTTCCTACTTCCAGGTTCGGGAATACCAGCACATTGGCGTTGCCGGCAATGTCAGAGCCGGGAGCCTTCTTCTTGCCTACGCTGGGCACGAGGGCTGCATCGGCCTGCAGTTCGCCATCGACCTTCAGCTCGGGGTCTAGCTCTTTAGCCAGACGGGTGGCCTCGATAACCTTATCGACCACCTCGTGGGTGGCGCTGCCCTTCGTCGAGAAGCTCAGCATGGCTACGCGCGGGTCAGTGAAGCCTGCCACCGAACGTGCGGTCTGAGCCGTGCAGACGGCAATCTGCGAGAGCTGGTTAGCATCGGGCATGGGTGTTACGGCCACATCGCCAATGACCAGTACGCCGTTCTCGCCGTACTCCGGTTTCTTGGTAATCATGAGCATCGCACCGCTGACGCACGTTATGCCGGGAGCACACTTAATGATTTGCAAGGCGGGACGCAGCGTTTCGCCTGTTGTAGAAAGTGCACCGCTTATCTGGCCGTCGGCACCTTCGGTCTTGATGATCATGCACCCCAGATAGAGGGGGTCCTTCACCAGTTCGCGGGCTTTCTCGATGGTCATGCCTTTTTTCTCACGCAGCTTTGTCAGCAGCTGTGCATACTCCTCGCTCTTCTCGCAGTTCAGCGGGTCTATGAGCGTGGCCTTGTCGATGTTGGTCAGTCCGCACTCCTTTGCCAATGCATGTACCTTGTCGGGGTTACCAATAAGGATGAGGTCGGCAATGTCCTCAGCCAACACGCGGTCGGCTGCTCTCAGGGTGCGCTCCTCCTCTGCCTCGGGGAGCACGATGCGCTGCTTGTTGCTTTTGGCACGCGCAATGATTTGATCGATTAAACTCATAGTCTGTTTTCTCTTTGTTACTTATTATTTTATTTGTTTTAGTTATGATGTGTGCAAAGGTACAACATTTTAGTGAAGAATGAAGAATGAAGAGTGAAGAATTTGCTGCCGCCTTAATGTTTTTTATCATTTCTCCAACAGCCCGACAACTAAAGGTCTAAGGCCAAACCTCAAACCTCAAACCTCAAATCTCAAACCTTAGGCCAGCTCCTGCGTCAAGATGCTTTCCAAAGCCTCAGCCGTCAGACGCAGCCGGAAAGCACCACGTACGGCAACCGATATGGCTCCCGTCTCTTCGCTGACAACAATGGCCAGTGCGTCGCTCTCCTGCGAAATGCCCATGGCAGCCCTGTGGCGGAGTCCCAGGTCCTTCGGTATGTCCAGGTTGTGGCTGACAGGCAGAATACAGCCTGCAGCCTTGATGCGCTCGTGGCTGATAACCATGGCGCCGTCGTGCAGCGGAGAATTCTTAAAGAAGATGTTCTCTATCAGTCGCTGGTTCAACGCTGCGTCTATCACGTCGCCCGTCTTCACAATGTCGTCAAGCGGCACCGACTGTTCGATGACGATGAGGGCTCCTTCGCGGCGGCGGCTCATGTTCATACAGGCCATGACCACCGCCATGAGCCGGGGCTTGCCCGGAGCGTCGTGGCCATGACCGGCACGGCCGAACGTCAACAGACGCGCCAGGAAGTGCATGCGCTGGCGGGAGCCCACGTCGTAGAGGAACTTGCGGATGTCCTCCTGGAAGATGATAATCAGACCGATAACACCCACGCTGATGAGCTTGTCCATCATAGAGCCCAGAAGCTTCATCTCGAGAATCTGCGACATGATGAGCCACATGACGACAAACATCATGATGCCTAAGAACACATTGAGCGAACGCGACCTCTTCATCAGCCGGTACATGTAGTACAACAGCAGCGCCACGAGCGCAATGTCAACAACGTCTTTCCAACCGAAATCAATTATTTCTAACACCTTGTTTTATTTACGATTTACTTATTTTCTATTTACGATTTTATTATGAGTTAGCATTCTTCCCTCACGGCCTTCCACAGCCGGACACACTCGGCAGCCTCCTGCACGTCGTGAACGCGCAGAATCAGGGCGCCTCGCTCAAGGGCCATCATGTTCAGGGCGGTGGTGCCGTTGAGGGCGCTGGCGGGGCTACTGCCCAACAGCTGCCACACCATGCGCTTACGCGACACGCCCACCAGCACGGGCAACTCCAAGAGCGAGAGTTGCTCAAGGTCACGCATCACGGCAAAGTTCTGCTCGAGCGTCTTGCCGAACCCGAAACCGGGGTCAATGATAATGTCCTTTTGCCCCATGTCGCGCAGTTGCTGTACGTCGCGGGCCAGTCCCTTCAGCATGTCAGCCATGTCGGCCGCATGCGACGTCAGCACGTAGGGCACGCCCAGCCGCGCCACCATGCGAAACATGTCAGACCTGTCAGCCTGAACCTCGCCCACGTCGTTAACCAGGTCGGCTCCCCACTCCTCGACGGCCATGCGGGCCACGCTGGGGCGAAACGTGTCAACACTCAGCGCCACATAGGGAGCCGCGCTGCGTACCACGGGCAGCGCCATGCTGAGGCGTTCCAGCTCTTCACGCTCAGTAGCCGGCGTGCTGCCGGGCCGCGTCGAGCAGGCTCCCACGTCAATTAGCGTAGCACCCGCGCCGACCATGGCCTCCACCTTCTGAGCAATGGCGCGGGGCGTCTCGGCTCGCGAGTCGGCATGAAAGGAGTCGGGCGTCACGTTCACGATGCCCATCACCTGAGGTTCCGCCAGCTCAAGCAGCCTGCCGCGTATGTTTAGCGTATAGTTCATAATCGCCGGCAAATTTACATAAAAATTTTGGATCTATAAGCCTGTCAGGATAAAAATCTGAACAAACTACCCCGAAAAAAAGACAGTTTACTTTAAGTTTAGAAGCAGCTATCGCTTTCTCTTATTCACGTATCTTGTTCCTCTTTACCTTCATATACTCATAAAAATACCAGCACAGCAGCGGCACGAAGAGAAGTGCGGAACTGGCCGCCACCACCGTGGGGGTGAAGCCTAGAACGGCACTCAGCGTCATGCCGAGGGACATGAGCGACATGAGTACGGCTGCATAACGTAAAAACCTGACCGTCACAAGGAACAAGCGGGCTGGTGAGTCGTCGGGGATGTTGAACGTCTCTGGCTTATAGGCGAAGAAAAGCATCAGCAAGACACCTAACCCTACAGCCCCCGTCTGAACGAGCATGCCAACACCTGCCTGGCGCACATTGAAAAAGAGTATGATGCTGAGTATAAGGGAAATTAGCATCAGCAATAAGCACAGCAGTTCGACGAGTGTGCTCTCCTTGGTGCGATGCACCTGGAAGTTGATGTTATTCTTGTTCATTACCGGTTCCTTTCTTTTTCTTCGGCAGCCGCTTCGCCTTGCGCAATGCCTCGTTGATGATCCATTGCAACTGGCCGTTGGTGCTGCGGAACTCGTCCGCAGCCCAGGCCTCTATCGCGTTCATCGTCTCAGCGTCAACGCGCAGGATAAAACTCTTTGTCGTCTTTTCTGCCATTCGTCACTTATCGTCACATTCAAATCTTTTCACCACTTCATCCTTTAATGGTTCAACGTCCCAGTATTAACCACCGGCTGGGCGGAATCGTCGCCACAAAGCACAACAAGCAGGTTCGAGACCATGGCTGCCTTCTTGTCGTCGTCCAGTTCCACGACGTCCTCGTTCGACAGCTTGTCAAGCGCCATTTTCACCATCGAGACCGCGCCCTCTACAATCTTTTCGCGTGCGGTGATGATGGCCGAAGCCTGCTGGCGGCGCAGCATGACGGCAGCTATCTCGGGAGCGTAAGCCAAGTAGTTGATGCGTGCCTCAACCACCTCGATGCCGGCCAGTGCCAGCCGCTCGTTGAGTTTCTGCTCCAACTGGTCGTTTATTTCCTCGCCACCGCTGCGCAGGGTCAGCTCGTCGCCTCTGTTATCTTCATCGTCGTAGGCATACTGCCCAGCCACCTGGCGCAGGGCAGCATCGCTCTGCACGCGGACGAAACGCTCGAGGGCATTCATGATGCTGCGCACGTCGCCACCTATCTGACCCTGTACCGAACCGGCCATGGTTTGTGAGTCAACCTCAAACAGAGCCTTGTACGTATCCTTTAGTTTCCATACCAGCACCAGGCCAATCATCACGGGGTTACCCGTCTTGTCGTTCACCTTGATGGGTTCAGCGTCTAAGTTGCGAGCACGCAGGCTGACCTTCTTGGTGCCATAGAACGGGTTTACCCAGTAGAAGCCCGTCTCCGAGAAGGTACCGCTGTACTTGCCGAACCACGTCAGCACCTTGGCCTCGTTAGGTTCCTGCTGCAGGAATCCACACGAGCAGATGACGTTCACCACCAGCAGCAGCGCACCGCCGCCCAACAACAGGCCGCCCAGCAGTTCCTGACCATTCTCCTCGGAGAGCAGGACAATGCCATAAATCATAGCAATCATGAGGGCCACATAGGCAAAGAGATTCACGAACAGCATGACAAAGCCGTTCCACACACTTCCGTTAAACTTAAATTCCTTTGTTTCCATTTCCGTATTCATTTAATGGTTTATACCTTTTATCTACAAATCGCACATCAATAACGATGATATCGTTTTGATATCGCAAAGATATACCAATAATTTCGAACTACAATGAATTCTACCTTGGATTTAACAACGTTTAACAGCAACCCGCCTCTCCTTTTTAGTTGGATAAGTAGTGGGCCCTTGGAGGGGGGCGAAGTGTATCTTGCAAATTCTTGGCAGAATAGTGAGGTTGAAGCAACAAAGTAGTCGGACCGCCTTTCGGCAGACTTTTTACAAACAATGGCCAGCATTTGTCGTTTATTTCTTTGTTTATCCAGAAATAATTTTTAATTTTGCAACCAGAATCAATAAATAATGAATGATTATGGAAACAAAGACATTGGATGTAAAGGAACTTTACAAGCTGTACCAGCAACATCCGTGTATTACCACCGACTCGCGCAACTGCCCCGAAGGCAGCATCTTCCTGGCACTCAAGGGCGAGAAGTTCGACGGCAACCAGTATGCCCTGCAAGCCCTCGAGAAGGGCTGCAGCTACGCCATCGTAAGTGAAGAGCTAAAAGTGAAGACCGGAGAATCGCTCAACAAGCGGATAATACGGGTAGCTGACACGCTACAGACCCTCAAGGACATGGCACGCGAGCATCGCCGACAATTCGACTTACCCATGGTGGCCATAACAGGCACTAACGGAAAAACAACCACCAAGGAACTCGTTGCAGCCGTCTTGGCCACGCAGTACGACGTGCTCTACACCCAAGGAAACTTCAACAACGACGTGGGCGTGCCCAAGACGCTCTTCCGGCTGACGGAAGACCACGACATCGCCGTCATTGAGATGGGGGCCAGCCACCCCGGCGACATCAAGACCCTCGTAGAGACCGCCGAGCCGACCTGCGGACTCATTACCAACGTGGGACGCGCACACCTGCAGGGGTTCGGAAGCTTCGAGGGCGTCTGCCGCACAAAGGGCGAGCTGTACGACTACCTCGCAAGCCACGACCTGCCCGTCTTCGTCAACCGCGACAATGAGCACCTCGTGCGTATGATTACCCAAAGGCCAACACTCAACACCCAACACCCAAAAGCCAACACCCAACACCCAAAAGCCAACACCCAACACCCAAAAGCCAACACCCAAGCCCCCGACATCTACTACTACGGACAGAGCGACGCTGAGGACATTCTGATACGGGGAGAACTCATTGCCTGTGACCCATACCTCCGCTTCCGCTGGCGCGAACAAGACCACGAGGCCGGCTACATTGGCGAGTGGATGGAGGTAAAGACTCACCTCATTGGAGCCTACAACCTCGACAACATGCTGGCTGCCATCATCGTGGGCTACGTCAACAACATTCCGCTTGAAGACATCAACCGCGCACTCTCCCAGTATGTACCCACCAACAACCGCTCGCAGCTCACCATCACCCAGCACAACCACCTCGTGGTAGATGCCTACAACGCCAACCCTACCAGCATGAAGGCGGCCATAGAGAACTTCAGGCTCATCGACACCACACTGCCCAAGATGGCCATTCTCGGACAGATGGGCGAACTGGGCGACCAGAGCCACGAGGAGCACAGCCGCATACTCAAACAGCTGGAAACTGCCGCCTTCGACCGCGTATGGCTCGTAGGTGAAGAATGGAGAATGGTGAATTCTCAATTCTCAACTCTCAACTCTCAATTCTTCGAAACAACAGAAGACGTAAAGACAGCCATCGCAAAAGAGCACCCGGAGGGATACTACATCCTCATAAAGGGAAGCAACAGCAACCGGCTATTCGAGCTGCCGGACCTGCTGTAAAGAGTGAAGAGTGAAGAATCTTTCGCCCTACACGGTTAATTAAAGTTAAATAACCGATGACAACATCAAATTCTTCACTTTTCACTCTTCACTTTTCACTAAAAATCAGTACCTTTGCACCCGCTTTTCAAGAAAGCATCGGGATGTAGCGCAGTTGGTAGCGCACTACGTTCGGGACGTAGGGGTCGGGCGTTCGAGTCGCCTCATCCCGACAAAAGGCGACAATCG
>ODAJ012183555.1_pt1 | contig 23415 bp, 11 predicted proteins | sample 1539241 | NCBI WGS metagenome assembly ODAJ01 (sample SAMN02144231, study PRJEB22623) | gut metagenome | biome: sheep rumen | host: Ovis aries | place: New Zealand | reverse complement strand
TATCAGGAAATCATAGCGGATGTGACGGCGGAGGTGTACAACCTGGCATTTGATGCGTTCCGCCGCACATACGATTCTTATTCCCTCAGCCGGAAGACCGGGAATTCTCCCATCGAATTTTTCACGATCATACGAAAAATTTATAAGGATTTTACGATAGCGGCGGACATGATCATTGCCCGGCCGCATCATGTGCTGCAGTCGGACCATGTGGCGCTGCCGCAGCATAAGGTGCGCAGGGCGGACAACGCGACGCTCCGCTGGATCGAGAAGCATCCGGAGCATGTGGTGCGGAATACGCTGGACGCGGGTGTGGGTGCAAGGAATGGGATCACGCGCCCATTTGACCGGACCATGTTCGGTGCGTATGTCCTGTTCTCGTATTCGGACGAGGAAAAATATAAGCAGCATGATTTAATTCTTGAGTGAATTGTACATAGAGATATTAGCAATCTAAGATGTTGTGTTGTAAGATTGAGGTGAGAGAACATGAAATTAGAGAGTATTACAGTTGAAAACTATAGACAGTTTGAACACGCAGAGTTGACCTTTGACGAAGGAGTCACCGTATTGGCAGGTGCAAACAACAGTGGCAAAACATCTCTGATTAACTTGATTAAAAATATTTTTGTTGAAGAAAAGTCTAATTACAGCATGTTAGACATTCCTGCAAAAAATATGAAGGAATGGGTGGAAAATGTATATCCGATATTTCGTAATTTCTTTATTGCAGGTAAAACCATTGATGAAGTGGAAAGAGACCTTATAAATGCTATTATTTCGGAAGAGGACACTGACTCAGCTAATTTGATGAGTACCACGACAGTAAAAATTCATGTTTCATACGATCCGAACACGGATGACATTAAATTGTTTGCTGATTATCTAATGGATCTTGACGAAACCAAGCATGACTTCTATTTCTTCTTCTGTTATGAAATTACGCGTAATAGGTTAAGAAAAGTTATCATAGACAATTTTGAGAAAATCAAACGTAGATTTGGAGAGATTGAAGAAGAGAAAAAAAACTTTACAAGTCTCTCTGGAGAGAAGGTAAAGAGTAGTATTTTAGTTAAAGAAAGACACTTGAAGCGATTGATAGTGAACGGTTATGTTCAATCTGTTATACCAGTCGGATATTTTTGTGATAAAGACTATAGAAATAGATGTAGAATTGATGAAATAAAAGAATTCAGACGATTATTTAATTTTTGGTTTATCAAAGCAAGTAGACCATTAGATGATGAAGAATCAGATCATTCTCATATGCTTAGTAAGCAGATGATAAAAATGGCTAAGTTGGACGATGATTGGAATGAATTGATAGAACGTTTGCCAGATGAATTACTTGGGCCAATTCAAAATAAGGAAATTGATAGAAAGATACGTGATACATCTTTAAGGTCACTTAAGGAGACGATCGCTGCTTTAGAGCAGACGAATGGCGGTAAATCAGGAGAACTGATGTTAGATATGCAAGTTACTGAGGAGGATATAAGTGATTTATTACAGAGAATTACAACGGCTACATATAATGTAGATGGTTATTATTTGGGAGAATCCTCTCAGGGTCTCGGCTATAGTAATATGATCTACATTCATCTTCAACTAAAAGAGTATGAGAAAAGTATTAATCCACTAAAGGTAAATATGTTTTTCCTAGAAGAACCAGAATCCCATATGCATCCGCAGATGCAGCATGTCTTCATTAAATATTTATTAGATTATTATCAATCAAAGCAACAGGGATTGATTACGACACATTCTAATGAGGTGGTTCGCGCTGCGGGTATGTCACATTTACGCGTCATACGTCACGCAGGTGACTTTAAGAGTTGTTTATATGACTTGTCTTCAATTTTAAGAGAACTTAATGGCTCTAAAGAAGTATCAGATAATGAACTTGCAAATTTCTTTGACTGGTTTTTCGAAATAGGCTATTCGGAAATAGTTTTTGCTGATAAGGCAATTTTTTATGAGGGAGATACAGAGAGACTATTTATAAGAAAAGCCATGACTTTAGATAAGTATAAGAAACTTGGTCAACAATATGTAGCGTTTATTCAAGTTGGTGGGGCATACGCAAAGAATTATGAGAAATTAATAAAATTATTGGGAATAAAATCGTTAATTATTACAGATATAGACTATGGAAAAGACGAGATAGAAAAAGATAAAATATGTGACTCAAAATCAACGAATGCAACAATTAATTATTTCTATTCTCTCAATAGTTCTTCTGGAGGTTCTCCAATAGTTAAGGATTTGTATGAATGGAAAGATGTAAAGGCTAATATTTTTGAAGATATGATTTATATTTGTTTTCAGTGTGATACAGACGGATATGCTAGAACCTTGGAAGAGGCCATGCTTAATAAGAAATTTTCAATGAATGTAAGTATGACATTTACGAAAAAAGAGTGGAAGGAGAAACAAAAGGATTCTAAACTAAAATTTTCTATACCAAGAAAAATAAACAAACAGAATATTTCGGATGAGGATGTTGTATCCATACGTGATATTTTAGAATCTACATCAGGAAACAAGACTGATTTTATGTATTCTGTAATTATGAATAATTACGTAGAAGAAATGATGCCTGAATACATAGATGGGGGGCTAAAATGGCTGATGGAATAAAGAATAACATTTTCTTGGTAAATGCACCGGCAGGGAGCGGGAAAACAACATGGATTAGGCACCAAGTTGAAAAATATTTATTGAAAAATCCAAATGATAATATCTTATGCATTACTTATACTAACCGTGCGGCTGAAGAATTGGGTAAGGATTTGGAAAGTACAAGAGTATACTTCGGAACGATTCATAGCTTTATCAATAATTTTATCAGCGGTTTTTTTTCTCATACGGAGATAGTTGATCTTTATTTGGAGACTTATAAGGATAAGATTAGAGAACGAATAGAGAACGTTAAACAGGATAGCAATTGGTCGAAGAGTAATGAAAAATATAAAGAAAAGTATGGGAGTGTTGACTTAGAAACAATACGTTCAAACATTGAGACGATTTCTTATAATGAAGCCCCATATACTTCTTTATATAGAGGAGCTTTGGGTCATGATGATTTAATATCTTTTACAAAAATCATCATAGACAGATTCCCTGTTATAAGAAAGAAGATTGCAAATAAGTATCAATTAATATTCATTGATGAGTATCAAGATACCTCAGCAGATATTCTACATATTTTTTATACAGCGGTTGTGGATACGCAGACTAAGTTATACTTACTTGGCGATAAGATGCAACAGATATATAGAAACTACAATGGTGAATTTGAAGAAAAGTTTAATACATTTGACAGATCAATAAACCTTTCAATAAACTATAGAACCACTCCAAAAATAGTATCTATTCTGAATGCGATTTACAATGATGATATTCTGAAACAAAGTCCATATGAAGAAAATAGTGACGATGTTATGGATTTTATGCCTAAGGTGGTAATTGTTTCAGATATGGAGAAAAGCGTTAATGCGTTTAGAAAAGAGTATAACGATGTATTAGTGTTATATTTGTCCAATAAATCTCGTTTCCATAGTATAGGTGTTGGCGAATTATATGATGCCTATCATAAAATGGAAAAGTACAAATACGGTAGGAAGTATTCTGAGGTTGATGTATTAACAAAGGAGGATGCAAGGAGCAATGATGCTTTACTCACATTTCTATTTATTGTAGATCAACTAATTAGAGAATATAAGTTGGAGCGTTATGGGGAAGTTATCAGAGATATCCGTAGGCAACATATATATTTGAATGCCGAAAAATATGTTATTAGGGCACACTCGGATAAAAAAATAATAAAAGCACTAATCGAAACAATTGTACTTCAATATGATGACAGAACAACGACAATTGATATATTTTTGAAAAAGTGTGTTCAAGAAGAATTGGTTAAGTCAGAAGTATATAATGCTATTTATGAAGATCCGGATTATCGGTTTGTAAAGGACGTAAGTATTCAAGAAGTGAAACGGCTTGTAGATTATTTAATGAATCCTAAAGTCTCTACTCAACACGGAGTAAAGGGAGAAAGCCATGATACTGTTTTAATCGTAGCAGACAACAGTATAAATAATCCGCCAGTAAATATGACTAAATTTTTTGAATTATGGAGTAATATCGATATAACTTTATCGGAATTTGATGCTTTTTACTATGCTTACAGCGACATGAGACAAACTATAGAGAAAGCAATTGGTATGAAATGTTCAGAGCTGAAAGCATATAATTATTCTTCGGTATCTGGTACGATTGATTGTATTTTACAAGCTTTCATTTCGAAATATGCAGAAAATCCGTACTATGTTTATTTGCTTAAAACAGAAATCGATAACTATAATGTTAAAAAGAATGTAACGAATGTAAAAAAATGTTTGAAAGAGGGAATTGTTTATGGTCCTCTTTGTGCCTATAGGTTGTTTTATGTAGGGTGCTCACGTGCTAGAAAGAATCTAGCAATTATGATTAGAAAAAATGAAGTGGCAGATTTTGAAAGTAAACTTCGAAGTAGGCTGAAATGGTGTGGATTCGAAGTAGTGTAAAATAACGGCAGAGTATTGATAAAGCTTGAAATTAAGATTAATTGTTTTGAGGCTCTATTTGGCATAATAAGGAATACACATAATGGAAAAAGATTTTCTTATACATGATAGCAAACCACATCCGTTAGTAGAATATTATAATGCGGCTAGTATGTACTATTTTGATAAAAATGAAGACGTTAGAGTTCTATTTGAGAAAGATAACGCCAATAAGTATATAAATCATCTATTTGCTAACGAAAGAAAGGATCCGGATATAAAAAAATGCTTGGATAAGATTACAGATTTCAGGGCAAAGCATACGGTCTCTGCTTTTTTCTTAGGGTTATCAGTAAAGAAGATGCTTCATTTGGATACAAGAGATTGGAAAAGACTGCCAGGAGATAGTAAATCTGCCACAGGAAGTTTCAGGCTATTCTGGACATGGATATGCATGTTTCATGATATCGGTTATTCATATGAAGAACCGACCACGGAAGAGAAGAAAACGGAATATGCTGAACTTAAAACAATAGATGATTTTGTCACACATGAGAATATTAAGTATAGCTTGTTGGATTACAGCGATAATAAAGAGTTGATTTGTCACTATTATGAATATCGTATGAGCCAGAATAAGTTGGATCACGGAATTGTAGGTGCTTTGCTGTTATTTGATGCTTTGATGGGGCTGGCAAATAACAGCAGTTACGCAGGCATATATAGTGAGATAAAAGAATATCAAGAGTTTTATACACGTATATGTGATGCTATTGCCAGACATAATATGTGGAGGGCTACGCCTGATAGAGAGGAGATATATAAGAGCTTTAATCTATGGGAGCTTATTCCGAACGCTGATATGAGCCACAAAATTTATTATCGTGATAATACGTTGGAGTTTCTTTTGGCGTTAGTAGACACTATTGATCCGCTGAAAGCATTTTATCAGAATAAACGTTACAAAGAGCCGATTGAGATGTCACAAATTTTGAATGAGGTAACTTTTAGGTTCTTTAGAAGTCAAAAAGCATTTATTGAAGCATTTGACCATCCTTTGTTTAAAGCGAAAATCAGACAGTATATTAATCCAGATGATAGATTGGATAGCTGGCTTGGAATCTATATTACGATTCCGGACGATGCATCATATATGAGGATTGAGATTGATACAAAAGGAATGAAGAACAAATGATGTTTAGAGAATACTTTAGCTTTAAGTTTTGTGGTGTTTGATTTAGCCAAGAGAATAAAGAAACCTCCTGTGAATTAGATATTGTAAGTGAGTAATCTATCGGGTATTCGAGATTGTTTCAAAGTCTGTATAAACTCAAAAATACTGAAACAAGAAATGAGCTCATGTACAAGCTCGTTATGACGTAAACGTATAGGTACAACCTGTTGTTTGCATTAGAGGAACCTTATATAAACACGATACATGGAACGGTCTTAAAATATTTTTGTGGTAGACAATATGAGTGAAAATAATTGTAGTAAACTCAAACATTATTTCAAGATTGCGATTGAAAAACTCAATTCCGATAACAAAGATAGTTTATATGACGAGAATAAACGTTGGGAGAAAACTGCTCGGAAGATTTTAAATATTGCTAATAGCTGGAAACTAAAAGATTTAAACACGATTCAAAAAAACTTTCCTGCTATTGATCTGGGTGAGGATGATTTAAAGATTGGTATACAAGTATCTACGGATGGCAGTATACAAAAGATAAATGATATGCTTTCAAAAGTCAACAATTGCGTACAAGGCTTTCGAATCTCGGATCGATATAATGAACTATTTTTGTTTGTGGTCGGATATAATTCCCAAAAATATGAAACAGAGAAATTCAGAATTCCTGCTGGTATAAAATTTGATGAGACCCATATATGGGATTTTACTTCATTCGAGAAAAAGTTTGAAAAAATAAGTGATGATCTACAGAATAACATTCTTGATGTTTTAGAAAATGATTTATGTATTCGACCTAAATATAAAATAAATGCTGAACCTATAACATATAATTATATAGAAGGAAGTAGGGAGAATGAATTAGAAAAGTTAGACTCTATTTTTAAGCATAATAAGAATGTTTATCTTTGGGGGTTAGGAGGAATAGGAAAAACAGAACTTGCCCTAGCGTGGAGGGTAAGAAAAATAAATATGGGTGAGGATGTACACGTGCTCCATTATAAAGGAAATATAATTGACACGGTACTGGATATGGAATTTTCAGGGTTTGAATATAGCAAACATAAAAAATACAAAAATGATTCAGAAATGAAGTGGGGTCATTTTTGTGAAAAACTGGATATCCTAAAAGATTATTACGAACACTCAATAATAATTATTGATAATTTTGATAAAAATGATTCTGAAACAACTTGGATTGATATGTTGAAACAGCATGGATTTCAGGAACTGATAAAGCTGAAGACTAGATTTCTTTTTACCACGCGTTTTGAAGTGACTGGTGCTTCTCTTCACGTTGAAGAAATGAGTATTGATGACTTATTGACTCTTTTCAGAAGAAATTTGGAGTATAATGCTTTTTCTAATCAGGAAGATCGAATAAGAGAATTAATATATTTGGTAGATTGCCATACGCTAACAGTTGAAATGATGAGTAAGTCTATTCATTATAGTTACGGAGAAATGACTGTCGAAAAAATGATTAATGCATATAAAGGAGGCTTGAACAGTAAAAAGTTGCCTGAAATTGAGGTGGCACATAACAGTGAGAAAGTAGATTACGACTTTAAGCAGTTGCGTATATTACAACATCTTAAAAAACTATTTGAATTGTCTAAGCTTGACGATATCCAGAAAGATGTTATGTGTCATGCATATCTTCTGCCACAAGGGGGAATTAATATTTCAAAATTTCGTATTAGTCAGACAGACGCTGAGAATGACGTACTGAATGCCGTGTTAATCAGACGAAGCTGGTTACGTGTTAATCCAGAGCATACATATATATCTATGCACTCGGTTATTCATCAAGTTTGTGCGGATGAACTAATTCTAACCAACAACAATTGCGCCTGCTTTTTGAAGAACTTATATGGAACTATATCTTCTATCGAGACACAATACGAAGCAAAGCCGGTTTATGATACGATAATTAATGCGGCAGATGTTCTAAAAGATGAGGATGGTGAATGGACGCATTTAGCAGGGAACTGCTATCGTTTTATGGGACAGTTTGGAAAGGCGGAGGAGTTTCTCACTAAGTCATTGAAGTATATTGATCATTATAAAGCGAGTGACCCAGAAAAAGCCGTAGTTTTATATAATGATATTGCATTGGCCTTCAATATGTTAAGGAAAAATGAAGAAGCTGTTAAGTATAATAAAGAAGCATTAGAAATGGCGCGCAGTTTGGAAAACTACGAACTAAAAAGTAAAGTATTAAATGATTTAGGGAACGCATGTGGTCATTTGGCTGAAGAGAAAAAGGACTTAGCTCTGTTTGAAGATGCATTGAACTACTTACAAGAGGATTTACAATTAAGAAAATCAATTGATTTGGAAGAAAATTCATTTAGAGAATCTCAAATCATTCATAATATAGGCAATGTCTACGCCAAGATTGGTTATATCTTCCACGATATCAATGAGGAGAATTATCACCAGGCACTCAAATATCATCAAGATGCGTATATGATTCGGCAGAATATTCCTCATATAAGTGACAGGTATATCGCACAAAGCTTAAATGCTTTGGGAAATGATTTCGCTAATCTTGGGGACAACACTCTTGCTATGGAGTATAGGACTAAGGCGCTTGAAAAAAAGAAAGGTTATTTGTTGGATAATCATCCTGAAATCGCTAATCAATATATGAATATTGGACACTCGTATAGACAACTCAAAAAGTATTCTGATGCAATTGAGTATTATAAAAAAGCGGAAAAAATATGGGAAAAAAACCATTTTCAAAAGACTGAGAGTATCGTGACATGTGAGTATTATCTTCTTTTGACGTTTTGGGAAAAAGCAAATAAAACTTTAGGAGAAGATTTGGATTATGCAGAACAGTATGGAGAGAAGGCAAAATCAATTGCAGAAAAATGTAATATAAAAAAGCATTATGTTGATATAATATCGTTACTTGCAGAAATATACGGAGTAAAGAAGGAGTCTGAAAGACAGATTGAAATGCTTGCATTAAAAAAAAGCGCCATGAAATCAGGAAGAATAAAGGATAGCAACCTGCGACATTTGGCTGAATGCGCTTGGAAAAATAAAGATTTTAATAAAGCTGAGTATTACTATCTGGAGTTACTAAAAGTCGAACAAGGAAAGAAAAATAGTAAAAGGATGATGGACACATTATTCCATCTCGGGATCATAAAACAGAATATCGGACAGTATGATTCTGCTATAGAGTATCTTAATGAAGCTATGAAAATATGCGAGGAACAGGACCCTGTCGATAAACGAATGAAAAATAAGTATGAGAAAACGCTTAATAACGTAATAAACGCTAAGAAGAAACATTCATATCGGAAGTGATGTGGACGACTAATCAACCTTAAATCAACATAAATTTTTGGAAAAATGCGTAATTCTTGTTCTTCTGAGAGTCGTTTTTCCAAATAATGATGCCTATGAGCGGATTCAGTGCTATGTCCTTCATGGGATACTAAAATTTCGTTGATATCAATACAGTGATAATCATCAATCATGTCATAGACATTCTGGAAATTGAAATCATTTCTCTGATCTTTGATGTAGGTTATGCCGTCAGAGAACTGATTGGGGCTTTCCGTATATGTATTAAGAAGACCATCACTGGAGGATAGAGTTATTTATGTGCCTTTCATCATAAAGCTCCTTGTGTTGATGCAGAAGCGTGCGGCGGGAGTGCCATTTGTACAACCCACTGTTGGGGCAGGGGATGATTTCTTGTGCTGTTGTCGTGTGGCAGGATATGGCATGCTGTCCATCTTCAATAAGGGCTTGACTGCAATCTGAAAAGCGGATCTTGTTTGCCTGCTTTTCAGACTGGTGAATTCCTTTGATGTTGAAGGAGGTGCGGAGTTCATATATCAGAGCCATGTGTGGACTCGTACCGTATATCTTTGATATTACATTGATTTATTGAGGCGAATTTTTGCATTACGAATAGACTGTGCATTGGCAGCGAAGTTTATTCACGGGAAAATTCTGTTGGTGTTCGAGAAATGTCGTGTTTAATTTCGGTGATAAGATATTGACAGTTTGGGGCTATGCTTACGAATAGACATGTTCATAAAAAGCATATGAAGAAGTGCTGTAGGATAGACATTCGATTCTGATTGTTACTGCAAGTGATATAGCTCAGGTTATAGGGCATAATTAAATCATGAGTTATGATGAAGATTAATGGATAATATTATGGACGAGTCGGTAACACGCTTCTGACGTCTAAAAGCATATCATTTTTACTAAATGGCACTGATGTAGAGCAAGAATTATATAAAAGTATGCTATAATAAAATAGGTGTTTTTATGTAATGGGTAAAGTCTTTGCCCAGATTTTAAAGATAGAGGAGTGGATAGTATCAAGATTATCAATACCATTCCTCAGGGATGAGCATAGGTTCTTTAAGAACTTGTTTTTTCATAATGAACCTTCTTGTAATCTGGTTTATGAAACAATTCACAGATTACAAGGGTGCGCCTCGAGTAGCTGACGCTGAAAATGATTGTAGGTCGTGGTGCACATTTTCAGTATTTTGTCTGCCTTTTTTATAATAGTTACTTTTCGGTGAATAAAATATCGGTCAGTTATGTCTTAAATAACCGGTGGTAATTGCTAAACTAAGTTACAATGAGTATAGGGATATAAATTAGGGGTAGAGTAGATTGAGACATTACTTACATGTTTATTGGATTCTTGATCAGAGGTTTGATTTTCTTCTTCCGCTTTTTGAAAGGGAATATGGTATTCCCCGTAAGGAAATAACATTTGTCGGTTCTTTTCATGGGACAGCCCGCAAAGGGGAGGAATGGAAAGAAGTAAAAAAAATACATATCGGACAGCGCCCCAGTGGAAAATTCACTGTTAAGGAGGATGATGATTCTGAAGGGGCAACCGGTAAGGCCGTCTGGTTGGAGCCCGAAGATATAAATAGAGCGTATGCTGAGCATATCGTGGATTCTCCAGATTCGCTTGTTATTGCGTTCTCCGGGGCATTTCTTCCTGAGAAAGTCGATTCATTTATTGTGACCGGCAGGAAAGCAGCGAAATTCAATAACAAATGGTATCAGTATCATGATTTACTTAGTAAGGGCAGGCCGAAGATAAACACACCTGAAACATTCAAGTTTGCTATTAAAGTTGATGCTGAGAAAAATGGAGTTGAGGATCCAACTGAGATTTTTTTCCCTGAGATATGGGAAGGATATCATAAAGTTAAGACCGGAGAAGAAGCGAAAGAACGGATAAAAAAAGAAATTTTAGAGAAGTTGTCTTTGGAAGGTAAGCTTGTGGTAAAGAAGCCTGATTTATCTGGCGGTTACCAAATGAAAGTGATCTCTTGTGAGGAGGATATTGTAAACTTCTGTGATTTTTTATGCGATAAATATCAGGGAGTATATCTCATCAGTAGATACATCCCGCATAAGTATTCATATGCGGGTATGGGAATTGTTGCAAAAAAAAGGACCAGAAGCAGTGATGCGGATGTAACCTATTGTGGCGTGACAGAGCAGGTGCTCTATCATGAACTTGCTTATGAAGGATTAATCTGGCCTCCGTTCTGGGGGATTCGTTCGTTCAGACAGAAAGGTAGAAAGGGCGGAAACAAAGATAGCGAAACTGTATATACATCCCTGAGTAAAACAGAAATAATATCAGATGTGGGAAAGACAGGGGATGCAGAAAGAAGCATTATTGGTTATACGGAAAAAGAAACCGAGATAAAAAGGATAACGGAGCTTATTGGAAGAAAACTTAGAAATGAGGGATATTTCGGTTATTACAATGTCGATTTTATTGAAGACTCAGAGACCGGCAAGATGTATGTGGCAGAAATCAACGCAAGATTCGGTTTCGGAACGATTCTGTATGCACTTTTTTGTGGTGACAGATTCTTTCAGGCAATTCAGGGTATAAATCCGCCTGTTATGTCCAAAGCTTATGCTGGTAAACTCTCGGATAGTATAAATACCGTTGATTCTACTTCGTATCTGCCGATAGATAATATTAGCGGCAGAAGAATTTTGCTGGGAAAAATTAAGGGGATAAAGGATAGACAGTATCTCGGACTGTGTAATAAGTCAGAAATCAGAAACTGGTTTAAATGCAATGTGGAGGGGGAGGGTTTTCGTGAATATTATCTTAAAGACGAGGTGTATGGATATGGAAGCTTCGCCGGACTTTTTGGAGAGTTTATATCAGATAGGCTTGACAGAGAATCTGTACTTGTAAAGTTTATGGAAATATGTCTGCTCCGCGGAAAGAGACTTTATGCTATTTATATAGATAGTTTCTGCGGATTCGAGAAGGAGTGCTTTAATTTTGATTTGATAAACCGCTATTCAATATCTTATACGGATGGCATATATAAGGTGAGACAAAGGAAGCTACCGGAAGCTGGGCGACTGGGGTTTTGGAGTGTTGAAGATAGTGATACAATTGATCACAGAACAGAGCAGTTTTCTAATAGTAGAATTAAATTGGAAGGCAAATCTGCAGAGGATCGAAATGTGACATCTTTATCAATGATGGTCGGTAAAAACGGCTCCGGAAAAACCACCCTCATTAGGCTTGCTATTCACTGGATTAGTCTTTTTGCAACCGGAAAATTACCAAATGGAAAAGGTGCAATTATTATTGGTACCGGTGATGGACAGAAGGCATTTTTGTCTTTTGCAGGTGGAAAGATTGACAATTCTTCGTGTGAATTTGAGGATGCTATTGGGCTAAAGCATTTATTGAATCCGGATGACGTTTTCGAACTGTTTAAGGATATCGGGCTTTTATACTTTACGGATACAATGACTGATCTGGAAATGGATAGGCTTCTGACTTCAAAGGAGTATGAAGAAATCACCAAAAAGCAGAAAGTATTCGTGGATCGATCGGAAGTCAGCAGACTAAGAGAAGCTGTTGCCGACAGATTGATTTCCATACAAGATTTCCGGCAGGATATCCGAAATATCGGGCTTGGAGAAACCATAAGGGTATGGAGAAAATTCGGTGCCGGACAGTTGCCATTTGTATATGTCGGCTTGAACATTATGGGAACAGAGCATCATACGTTCAATGACAATAGTGGCTTATTTGATGATTTGATAAAGATGATTGAAAAGGAAAGGTGTGATGCTGTAACTATAGGCTCGCAAAACAGAGTTTTGCGAAACAGGGTACTGCTGTGGCTCTTTTGCGGAATATTGAAAAACATTATGGCATGTTTTTCAGATGAGGATGAAAAGCTAAAAAAAGAAATTGCAGGAAATGCAGGTCGATTAATACATGGCATAGATAAGGGCGGGGAGATTAATCCGGATGATTTAAAGATAATGATAGAGGATGCAAATACACTAAAGGCAGGAAAACCCTTTATAGACACGGACTGCCTAAAGGAAATGGTTGAAGCCATCGATAGCTTTCTTGAATATAATTCTGATTTTATAAGCCGAAATGAAGAAGATATTGCAAGGCGCAAATACGATACTTACGAGTTGAGTATAAATCATGTACATAAAAATACCGAGATTGAAAGAAAACTTCTTGATTGTCTGGAAAAGTGTGTCAGGAAAGAGTCTAATCTGGAGATGATTACATGTGAACATGTTTTTTTTGATTTGCGCTACCCAAGTAGCGGTGAATGCAGCAAAACGAGTCTGTATGATGCCATCAGAAAATCTGGAGCAATTCCGAAACAAACATTACTATGTTTTTTCGATGAGCCAGATAATTCATATCATATAGAGTGGAAACGTAATCTCGTAACAGACGTAATTGATAAATACCAGTTTTTCCCGGACAAATCTGTTCAGCTTTTTATTACCAGTCATTCGCCAATACTTCTATCCGACATCCCGATGGAATCGCAGATTATATTTGAAAAAAAAGGTAGCAGCGCGCATGGGATTAAGGGGCAGAAAAGAACTCCAAGAAGTTCTTTTGGTCAGCAGTTATACACCCTGTGCTACGAATCTTTTGAAATGAGATTTATTTCAGGTATGATTGCTGAAGAGAAGATACGTAATATCGGCAAAGAGATGTCGGAAATCGAGGAATATCTGGAATCAGGAATCAAGGTGGAAACAAATTTTGAAGACAGGTTGGATGAGATTGAGAATAAACTTGAGCGATGTGCCAATATCATCGCTATGGTTCAGGAACCGGTAGTAGGAGGCGCTCTAAAATCTCAATTTCAATCTTGTTGTATGTTGTTACGTTCGGCGAAGAAATAGCGGTAGAGAGGTATGCGCCTTGATTAAATTAGACAATTTTGATTACTATCAATTGCGAAAAGAGTATTTGCTGAAAATCTCAGAAGCCGGGATTGTTGGTTTTGATAAAGAGGATATTATTCAGAACGGGGAGTCTCAGCCTCTAAACTATGATTCTTCGTACAAGGACACTCAATCCAAAACAAAGAAAACCTATGATAAGCTGTTTAGCTCTGAATCATCGTCAACATATATTAAAAAGTTTCGTGAATATCTTTTCCCAGATGGAGAGAGGCTCTGTAGAAATCACTTGCAGCAGCTTCTGGCTGGTCCTGAGAAGGATCCAAGAGAATATAGTAAAAAGGAATATGCCGGTATTCGCGAATTCCTGAATTACATGAAAGGGTGTTTTGGAAAATGTGTTGATTCGAATGATAAGAAAGTACTGAATAGTATTTTTTACTACGAGGGTTTTTCGTTAGAAAGAGGGAAAAAAGTTGCTTACTGGCTTGTAGATGAACTTCATCTTGGAGCCTGTCCTTACTGCAATAGCAATTACACATATTCTGTTATCGGGAAAAACAGGTCGATACGGCCCGCATTTGATCACTATATTCCCAAAAGTACATATCCCCATCTGAGAGTCTGTTTATTTAATCTTATTCCAATATGTAATACGTGCAACAGCTTAAAAGGTTATGATGATATTGAAGTTATATACCCATATGAAGAATGTTTTGAGGATGGAGATTCTGAATGGAGTTTTATGATAATACCCATTAGAGAAGCCGAGCGTGTGTGGAAGAGAGAGGTTTATGAATTTCAAATTGAATTAGTAAATCAGAAAACAGAGAAAAAAACTTTAAATGAACATGATGCAAGAGTTGAAAATAGTATAAATACATTTGGTCTTAATTACGTGTACACCCACTGCCACAAGGATGAAATAAGGCTTCTAATACAGAGCTATTATGAATATAATAGAGCATATGAAGAAAACCTCCGGAACACTTTGCCGGAAATATATAATAAGTTTTACGCAAAAAAAGATCATCTGTATTTCGCATTTTTGGAAGAAGATAAGTGGGGGAGAAGCCCTTTAAATAAGCTTAAAAGAGATTTATTAAAACAATTTGATATCGAATACTTGAACACAGATTATGACGAATTCTGGAGATGGATAAGCTTATTATCAGGTTATCAGAACGGGGGGTAAATGAAGAAAATTGATTTATTAGCTCTGGTGAGTGAGATTTTAGATAGTGACATTGTCGATGATAAAAAGGATAGATATGTCATTGAAAGAATATACATTCCATTTTCAAAAGAACCGTTAGAGTATCGTTATCGTCAGGTTAAAAGAAACGTCGAGTTTAAGGAAGATGGGATGCAGGGCTCCGACGGTTATAAGGACGAGAGAAACTTAATGATTAGTGTCGAAAGTGTGGCCGACGATTGTGAAAGTGACAAGGCTGTTAACCGTAGGAATGTAACGCTCAGAGAGTTTTTGTGGAATCGCCTACGTCTTGAACGGATACAAGATGAATATATGAAACGTTATGAGTCGTGGAAAGAGTGGAACGGGGGGGTTGACTATGTTCCAGTGGAAGTGACTTGTGATGGTTCCTCTGAAGTGATTACTCGAATGAGTGATTCATTTTTTGGGGAATTCTGCAATCAAGGGGAAGGTGGTCGGAAATTTCGCGGGCTGTCTCTCGTTATGGCGGAATATGGAACAGGAAAGACTTCTTTCTGCATGAATCTGTGCAGAATGTCGGGTGCTCAAAATGGATGGGGAGAAAAAAACGAAAACTCAGAAGGAAATAGTCTCAAAGATGCTTTTATTGGCGGGGAAACTGCATTTCCTTTGATTTTTGATTTAAATACTTTTCGGGATGGAGATTTTGATGCATTTATTGTAAACAAGATGAACATATTATATCACATACATCTTAACTTCTCAGTCCTTGCTGAGTTATGTCAAATTGGTATTTTTAGTGTCGTTCTAGACGCATGGGATCAAATGCGTGGTACTACATACAAGACACAGTTGGAACAGGACCTTAGGCTTATGCGAATGCTGTGGGGAGAAGAAGGGAGGATGCTTATAACATGCAGGCGATCTTTTTACCAGAATCAGCTACGTTATAAGTTGGTTTCACGGAATGGAATGGCAGCTAAAGTCATGCAGAAAGCATCATTGTTCACAATTGGAGGGTTTAACGTAAAATCGGCATTTGAGTATCTGACGAAACTATCGAATATATACAGGGGGCAGCTTAAAAAGACAGTTAGCTTTCAATGGGTAGAGAATTGTTGGAAACTGAATGAATCTCTAATGAAAACACCTATCAATCTGCGGCTTTTGGCAGCTCACTTTGACACTATCATGGAGAAAACGCAGTTTCTTGAAAAACCAATTAAAACTTATGACTTCCTTCAGGCCATTTTGGAGCGGTGGGAAGAGGAAAACAGATCTTTGAACAATTTGGATATTGAATCGGATTATCTGAAGACGTTGGTGTTTATGAGCTTAAGATCTGGCCTGAATAGAGGAATAAGCTTAGAAGAATATAAGGAAAAACTTATCGATGATTCTACTGCTGATGTCATTCTGAATAGACTTCGACAGTTTGATTTTTTCAATTTCAAGAATAGTGAATATTCTAGACAACCAGAGATAGAATTTCGTTTGGTTGTGTTTCAGGAGTTCTTATGGGCCAATTATGTTCTAAAAGAACTTTCGGTGAATAAAGTACCGTCTAAGAATTCTCTAATTTGCGCCTATAAGTTGCCGCTTGATGTTAGGGCTTGGATTACGGATGAATTGAAGGGGCGAAAGAAGGACTGCCTTAGGATACATCTTAGAGGTGATGGAGACAAATATCTGGGGTTAAAGTATAAGGATAAAACAGAGATTGGATACAGTGCAAGCAATGTCTTGACTCTTTTTAGGGATCTCAGAAATGAGTCCTATTATAAGGATCAATTAGATTCTTTAATGGGTGATTTGCGACATTTTTGCTTTGAGGAGGCAGACCTTCGGGGAATGGATTTTTCGAAAGCCAGTTTTGATTATTCGAACTTGTTTAGAGCAGACCTGTCATATACTGTATTATCCTGTGCGTCCTTCAGGTATACGGATTTAACGGAAGTTATTTGGGAGGAGTTTGAGGGAATCGGGAAATGTGCTTTTATTGAAGATCTTTCATTAAATTCTAAGGAGAGAAAAAAGAGGCTATCAATAGCAGCCGGTACAACATCAGGGAGTGTGTTAACCTATAATCTTCCAACGGATAGCCTGAGAGTTGTCAGTTTAGAAGATTCAACAATCAATGCAATTGCAGCAGATGCAGAAGGGATTTATACAGCAGCACAGAACGGATGGGTTGGATATATAGAAGCATCGTCGAGGGAACTTAAAAATGCATATATTTCTGCCAATGGTTTGGAATCAATAGCTGCTGTTGGTCGGCAGTCACAATCAGTCTATGTAGGTGCCGAAAGAAATGAAATTTTTCGCTATAATTGGCGAACTGGTGCTAGAGTCTCAATTGACTTTGGGTGTGAGTTAGATGAAATAGCAGATGTCAATTACAGGGAAATAGATGGCAGAAGTTATATAGCCTGTATTCTCGGAAAAAAAAGAAATATTTTGATTCTTTTGGAATTGGATGAGGAAGACAATAGAGCATCAATCTTAGCGAGGGGAGAACTAACGAAAGTACTTACGGGGTTCTACGATATCTGCTTCGCTGGTGATGAAATCGCTTACTCCATAGCTGGGAAAGGCGTTTATTCAATTTCTGTCAAAGATATGATTGATATGGGAAAAACGGGTATATTGGATGATATTGATCTTTGTGCAATTGACAGATTGCGTCTAAAAGTTGATGGCTTAGGGTCACTTACATGGGCAGAAGAGGCGAGAATGCTATTCGTTAAAAAAGAGAAAGATGTTAAGTTGGATTTTTTAGACTGTATATGCTGGGATGAGGATTATCAATCGGTTGTCAGAGACTTAGAGTGGTATTATGATGGACAATACTATCAGCATATGACTGGTAAGACAAACTTTTGTGTTTCAGCAGATGGTAACTATCTTGCAATTACTGGTGAGAAGCTCGCTGTGTTTAAATGGAGGGATAAAGACGAATACTATGAATTAATTAGAAAGCCTGTTGATGCAGTTATAAATGTCACAGATACGGATTTTGAAGGTAGTAAGGGCCTTGGAAAAAAACAATTGGAACGGTTCAAAGAGCGCGGTGCTAAGTTTAATAAGGATGTTATGTAGAAGATTAACTGCTGGACAGAAGGAGGTAAAATGAGCTCATCAAATTTGCAGTACTGGAAGGAGCTTGTAGGGCTGGAGGATACTGATTTCCCGCATCTAATTGAAATTACTGAAAAGAACATTTCAAAATCGGCGATTGTTGGGACAAGAATGCAGGAAATTGAGAACAGCATTGCCACAAATGGTTTGGTGGATATTCAGGTTCATCCGGGCTGGGGAGCTACTACGCTATTTAGAGTGTTGAAAGACCGCCTTAATAAAGAAGAATTAACGCTTCTTTTGGATTTTGACTTTGAAAAAAATAAACTTGACGGTACCATGACTGCTGATGAATTCCGGTTTCTGACGAAATGGAAGCTGGCAAGTCGAATCGTGGAAGCCATGAGAGAAAAACCGCGTCAACAGAATTATATGTATGAAGTTCTGGATTTTGAGGATATCGGTGAGACACCTTGGGTAGCGCATTTGAGGCGGAAAAAAAGAAAACTAGACGATTGTAGCAATAATCCGGAATTATTTTATTCCGAATTTCCTTTTTTTGAAAAAATGGCTATAGCGGACTGCGTTAACTATTTTCTCGCTAATTTTCAGATTCGAAGTGTATTTTTGTATCTTCTGCCGAAAAAGGTTGATGAAGATGGGTTGTTAGGACTGGTGGGGTTGATAAAAAGCGAATATGATGGGAAAGATATCCAACCTGCAGCTATGCGAGAAGTATATATCTGCACATCTAAAATTATGAAGCAGATTAAAGAGTTCTATACCCGTCCTTATTATGATGTTTTATATAAGCGTTACAGTGCAGCGGAGATTTACAGTATGTTGGTTTCTGTGTATCGTGGAGATGACGAAAGAGACTTTGTATCCGTCAACGATGTGCTGGATGAAGAATTCATAAACAAGTCATACAGTGATAAAAAAGATTTGAAAAAAATCATGAGTCTTGTTGAAAAGAAAATGGAAGAAGCATTGGCAGGAGATGTTGCAAGTATTCCCTATAAACTGATGTATTCTGATACGAGGGGGGATTGACTATGATAAAAAACAAGGATTTAAAACGATGTTGTGCACAGGTGTTTACATATTCTGCACAGTATCAGGCACCTTTCTACGGAAGGGAAAAGAGTATAGAAGAAATGCAGAGGAAGGCTGAGAGCTTGGGCTCAGGCGAGGTTTTGTGCATATCACAACCACTTGGAACGGGGAAAACTTTTCTCGTTAATCATCTGATTTCAGAAGGGCGGATTTCAGTTCCACGCGGGATCAGTTTTCTGACAGTCCGAGAAATTGCAGACAAGCCACAAGTATTAGAAGTATTTCCGTCAGACACACTCATAATTGATGAGGCAGATATAAAGCTTACTTACAGACAGATGCTTGAGGGTTTAGATTATTTGCAAAGATATCTTGAAGAAAATCAAAAAAAAGCAATTGTCATTGGAGACTACTCGCTTAAGGATCCTATAATTGGTGGAAAGTTAAAAAACAAGAAATTTTTGTTAGAATACGAACCTATGGATAAGGCTTTCGTCGAAGGGGTTTTGGAGCAGCGGTTCCGATGTTTTATGGGAAATGTTATTGATCCTGATTTTAGAATATCAAGTGTTATTGATTCGGAATTGATAGAAAAACATATTGCCCCGGAGTGGATGAAACAGGTCAACAGTTTCAGAGGCATGTTTTCCCTGTTTCAGGAAATTGTGAATAATGACAAATATGTGCGATTCAATAATGACAAAGCTTTTCTTGAGTTAACAATGTTCAAGGATTATCTGGCAGGAGACAGGAGCCTTGGGCTTGAAGAAGAGGAGCAGATAGAGTTTCTGGATGTTTTCCGTGAGATGCTTAAATCGGAATATCCCGGCGGTTCCGGTATTAATGGTTTTACAACAGATGAGTTGTTCGGATTGGCTGAGGAAGCAGGTTTGGATATTGAATATGAAGATTTTGCAGAAGACATTCTTTATCCCATGGCTACTGCTGGACTGATAGTCTCGATTGGGATACCGTATAAGGGGGAAGATGGGTTTGTGCGGCGTCCGGAACCCTATGTACCATCGCTTAAACTGATGCTTTCTCTGGATTGAGAGGTTCAAAATGCTGAACAATGAAGAGCGGCAATTGCTGGTCGCATCTATATTAAATGGACAAACAAAAGAAAAAAAGAAAATACAGCAAATGCTCATTAAGCAGATGATTGTACATTCTTCGGAAGACGGCCATGTTGACGATGATTCGTTCGAGCTTGTAGTTGAGGAAGCCTTGAAGGGCAAGGTTTTGTCTTTGCGTAAGGCTAGGAAGCTTCTTGAGGAGAGCGGAGTCTTTACATGTGAGAAAGACGGATGTTGGTGTTATAATTCAAATCGTGCTGAGCGAGGCGAAACGGTATCATGGGAGGATTTAAAAAAAGTCTTTTCAACACGTAAATCATTGTTTGATGAATTGTCAGAGAATAACTGCAAAGAAGCTATCATAAAAGGAATTAGCTGGATGCTCCGTATGGTGCTTGAGGCTAAAAAAGATGGTCGTATCGAAGGCTTACCTGCGTTTTATTCATGTGATGGAGAAGTAGATCATATTATAGGATTTAATAGCGCAAGTACAGCGACATCAGATGCTCTAAGCCTCATATGTCAAGTACCTGAATACTTAAAAGAATGTGGTTTGGAATCAATTGAGTTGATAGATTGTTTTGTATTTCTTATAAATAAAACAATGAGGTGCCAATGCAAAATTGAGGGTTGGGATTTTGGCGGTTTTTATCCATTTGAAGATCAGCCTGAGTCAATGCATCCGACAGTAGATGGAACTTGCATTGCGATTATGGCTCTTGGAATCTTTTATGAAAGAAAAGAAACAATCGAAAAAGCACTAAATATACAGATATCTGTTGAAAGAGATGTCATAGAAGAATCGATTCTTTCGGGAATTGATTTCCTATTTCGGATGCAGCTCAAAGATGGAAGCTTCGGTATATACCGATATCAGAATGATACCCCTGAAACAAGACCCAATGAGAACTGTACAAGAATGGTTCAGTCGGCAATGGGTGTTTCAAAAGAGTGTGGTGTGTTCGACCGCGATGACCGGGCATCCTACTACTCGAGTTGCAGTGCGGTAATAGAGAAAACATATGCTTATTTAAAAGAGAACCGTACGGAGGCTCGCAATAATAGCTTTATATGGAGTCCGTATTTTGGTAAAAAAGCATCTGACTACAGACCAGAAGATAATATAGTCAGTACCGCAAGGGTCTGTCGCTCATTCATCCCCGTATGGTGGCAGAAAGAGGAAGAAAGAGAGTGCATTTGCCAATATCACAGAGATTTCCTGACCTATTGGAAAGAGCATGTAAATGAAGCATATGAAAATATAGGACTTTACCGTTTCAATTCACCTGCAGAAAGCTCTTTTTCTGTCGGCGAATATCAGTGGAACAGCCGTCCTGATATACTTGCCGCTTTCTCAGTCATTCAGGCTTATAACCTGTTTGGGCTTACATTAGACCTTAATGACTGGCATATGGTTGAAGATGCCGTCTATCATACACTGCAGCTGCAGCATCCCCATGGACATTGGGATAACCCTGTAGGTGAGAGGACACCGTTTTGCGCCGTTACACTGGCGGCCATTGAATTGATTGATGAATATCGAAGAGCCAGATTCGGAGAATAACATGGATATGACGGAATTGAAGCTGCGCCTCATGCAGCAGGGGGCAGTATTTTCAAAAAAAGCGAAAGGGGCGATGAACCGGAGCCGGTTCGGACGATTCTCATTTTCCGATTACGCTACTACCAGCGGTGTCGTAATGGTTTTGAATAATGCTGTCTATGCAAATGTTCCTGTGAAAATACGGGGCACATCTTTTACAGTCGGATACGAGAATGAGGAATTCTGCCTGTATGACGGAGATAAAAAAACAAAGGTTTCAGTCTCTATCATATCTGCTCCCAAATATGCCCTTGATATTGATAGACTACCGGACGGAACACCGGTCAGAGAACTGGTTATGACTCATGCTGACAGAACCAGAATATCCCCGGTTCATGGTTGCAGCTATCATTGCAGTTTCTGCACTTCCAATGCAGACTATTACAAAGAGGTGCCTATTAACCAATTGGAGGCAGCACTTCAGATCGCCCTCTTGGATCCATACAACAGGCCCCGGCATATTCTTATAAGTGGGGGGACTCCTGAAGCGGATGAGGACAGTTACAGGTGGCATAATGAAGTATATCGTTTTTTTCCTAAACGGTATTCGCTGTATGAATTCGATGTCATGCTTTCTCCTCGCAGTCTGCACCCGGATAAAAACAGAAGGGAAGACGATCGTGACTTTCTTTTCTTTCTAAAAGAAGAGTGCGGATTTGATACCATGTCTGTTAATCTCGAATTGTCCAATGAGGTTTGGAGGAAGAGGTTTATTCCGGATAAAGCGGCTTTGGGAAGAGAACGTTATCTGCATTTTATCGAGGATGCTGTCAATATATTTGGTGAGAATAAAGTAAGATCGTCACTTGTTATCGGCCTCGAACCGGTGGAAGATACTCTTCAAGGAGTTCGGGATATTGTTTCATGCGGTTGTCTCCCTGTTCTTTCAGCTTTTGTTCCGGCTCTGGGAACGGATATGGCAAATTACCCTGCTCCGGATGTAGATTTCTTATACGATATGGTGAAGAAGGCAGATGCAGTTGCAAGAGAGGGGGGAAAGGTTTTAGGCCCTTTATGTCGGCCATGCACTCATAATAGTCTTACGCTGGAAGAGGGAAACTTTGAAGAGGAATGAAATACTTTTTCAGGTGTAGTCTAATACTTATCCGAATACTGCGATAACTTATAGGCTGATGTTATTTATCCGAAAAAGTAGTAGCAATTGTATAATTGGGTGGTTTGATGGATAGGTACTTTTATGCCATCAAACGCCTAATTCAATAGTTGGTTAGGAGTGGTAGTCCCTAAAAACTATCATTCTGAAACGTCCTTCAATTGTTATTGAAAAAACATATTGATTTTTAATTGTCGTAGAATATGGACTCTGCTGAACTATATAAGGCTGACAACAGCTTCTGATGAGCTAATATTAGTGTCAACTTCCAGTGTTTTTTAACCCTCTATCAAAGTCTATCCTTATTCCTCATCGGGATCTGGCTTCCCGATGAGGAATTCCATGATCT
>ODAJ011733594.1_pt1 | contig 23422 bp, 28 predicted proteins | sample 1539241 | NCBI WGS metagenome assembly ODAJ01 (sample SAMN02144231, study PRJEB22623) | gut metagenome | biome: sheep rumen | host: Ovis aries | place: New Zealand | reverse complement strand
TAGCGGAGGCAGAGGGACTCGAACCCCCAAGCCGTTATTAGCGACCAACTGTTTTCAAGACAGCCCGACTACCATTATCACATACCTCCATATCTCGTGGAGAAGAAGGGACTCGAACCCTCGACCCTCTGCTTGCAAAGCAGATGCTCTAGCCAACTGAGCTACAACCCCAAGCAATGCACAGCAGCAGTATCGTTGGCTTAGTGCTTCCATACGGTCAAGTGAAACCTGGCAACTATGTGTCGGAGAAAACTCGACCACCCATATGCGCATCTTTGGGTGCTTTTTTGAGGCCCACGTCTGGGATATTTATCTGTGGGGGCTACGGGAATCGAACCCGTCTTATACTCTATGTTTCCATGAGTATCACACTAGTTTCCAGTGCTCTCAGCCTCCATAAGTTTTTTGCTGGTCCACTGAGGCTCGAACTCAGACTCGAAGATTAACAGTCTTCCGTGCTAACCATTATCACTATAGACCAATTTTTTGCAAAGATATATAAAATATCTGAGAAATCCAAATTTTCAAAGAACTTTTTTTTTCGCTGGGTAGGTGGGACTCGAACCCACAACCTGCGGATTAACAGTCCGCTGCTCTAACCAATTGAGCTACTACCCAATACTTATTCATTCACGCAACCTTCTCTTATATTCCATCAACTTATATCTTCTGCTGCCTTTATTTCTACTACCAAAGTTTTCTGTCAGTGAATGACAATTTGGGCACAACAATTGAAGATTTTCCTCTTTATTATTAGTACAATCCCCATCTATGTGATGAACCTCTAATGGTACTGAATGAGTGTATTGATTTTCTTCACCCCACCCACATTTCTCACATTTGTTATTATATTTCTCTAGCAAATAGTTCCTAATGAATGGGTAGCTACTCTCTGATGTAAACATTTCTGGGTGCTCTTTCCACTCATTTATTTTCTTTGCTTTTTGATATTCCATCTGGCATTCATTTGAACAATACTTAACTTGTGAGCCATTTAGTTCTTTACCACAGTTTAAACAGTGATGAACTTTACCAGTACCTTTATTAAAATGCTCATCTGGGTTTATCTCTCGCCTTTGCTCAAGTTCAATGCCCATCTTCCTTGCAGCCTTCTTCACAGAAGCACCAGTAACACCATACTGTCTGCCAATGCGCTCATACGATACTCCCTCCTTAATCAGTTTCTCAAGAGACTCCTTTTCGTTAATCCAATCTACTTTCATTTTCGAACTTCCTTTATAGTAAATATAACGAAAGTTACTAAAAAATCAAGTATTCGAATCAACTTTTTTTTATATTTTTTTGTAGATGGGGTAGGATTCGAACCTACGTGTGGAATGCTAGTTTGTAATACTAGTCGCTTCAACCGCTTGCATACCCATCCATTTGGTAAAGACCAGATGTTGCAACTCACAGATGCGGACTTACTTAGTTAGCATTCGGCTCAACTGCTCATGAATTCAGTGTCATAGCCTCCTCCTCGTAGCCCTCCTAATGCCCCACTCTGAATCTGGTCTTTGTGGATGCAGCAGGGTTCGAACCTCCGTTTGTTACCACCAGAAGGTGGTCTGCCCCCAGAGGGCACGTTACACGCATCCATTTAAACAAGCGACATGCCAGTATTACACCACCTCACGGATTACCGCAATCACAACATTCTGAAGTTCACCTTCGCTTGTTTTTGTGTGAGAAGATGGAATCGAACCACCGTTGTCGTAGGGCTTCAACCTACCGCTAAACCTCTCAGCTACTCCCACATTTGTTTTGCAGTGACGAGGGGACTCGAACCCCCAACTCCCACCGTGACAGGGTGGTGCTCTAACCAATTGAACTACGCCACTATTCCTCTGCGGTGCATACGGGATTCGGACCCGTGAATCTCCTCCGTGACAGGGAGGCATCCTAACCAGCTGAACGAATGCACCAAATAGAAGGTGTTGTGTTGAGGTCGTGAATTCTCATCCTCTGATGTAACCCTCGTATCGTCTAAAAAACAACCGTTTGGCAGGGCACGATTTTCCACATTTAAACTACTTCGACGTATTTCGAACTACGTCTTTTCATACACCTTTTGCGGTCCAGGCGGGACTCGAACCCGCATCCACACACGCTGACAACGTGGCATTGTAACCAATTCTACTACAGGACCAAATATCTGTCACCTATCTGGAGTGGGGCGGGGCAGAATCGAACTGCCGCTAACGACATGGATTTTCAGTCCACCGCTCTACCAACTGAGCTACCGCCCCAAATCGCCCCTAATAGCCTATTTTACAATCTCTCTAGGGAAAGAGATAACCCTATTATGGAAGGGTGTGACACTTGCGCTTGGTGCTGACACGTTATAAACCATTATTGCTCCACTGGATTATTTCCCAGTTGTCGTACCACTCCTTGAGTTTCCCAATGAACGATACACTTTCTTCTTCTACTTTTTCCTCTTCGCCATCAAGCCACCCTGGAGTTATGTCTGGCTCTGGATAGGAGACTGGTCTATGAGTTACCTCATGTACAGCCTTTGATGCCTCCTCCTCCGTGATGATGTCTTCCTCAAGCACCTCGAAATGAAGCCCGAACTCCTCGGTCTCGAATCCGATGCTGTCAACGACGTACCAGTGCTTGTTTACAGTGTTGGCTGTGTACTCATCGCCAGCTCTGAATGTCATTGACTTGCCCTGTATCTTCTTCTCTATTGTCTCAGTGCATCTTACATTCATTTTTTACCTCCCTTTCGCTTTCACGGTGCAAAGATATAGAAATTTTTCGAGAATTCCAAATTTTTGGCGAATTTTTAACAATTATTTGCATAAAAAAAAGCTGCTGAATACTTTTGTGGAGTTCTTCAACAGCCTGGGAAAAATATAGTGAAGTAAGTAAGTATCTTTCTATTCACTTCAAATCTCGGTATATCCGCATAGCTGCTCTACCCCTGCATCAAAATTAAATACGACGGTATCACTCCATTTACTTGATGTCGCAAATGAAGAATCGAACTTGGCAATATTATTAACTGTCGTAATCATAATTTTAATTGATTTGAAATGTGAATTTGTCTATAATTATTCTCTCGTTTTGAAAAGTTCCTAAAATACAGAATTTTTTTGTGAATTTTTTTTTAGAGGAGTTTGTTTCCGCACTGACCGCACTTCACCTTTACTTCCTCCAGAAACTCAGCTGCATCTTCGTTGGTGTCAAACCAAGTGGTATTAGTTCCCTTTTTGTTCACTATTTCCACCTTAGAGTTCCTATACAACTTGCCGTTTCTAACCACCCTGTGATATTCCCTACTTTCCAGCTCATGCAGTGGTTTCTTGCGGTGGGTTGAGTATTCGTAAGGGTCATAGTAATCATACAGGTCTTCCTCTACCTCCCCAACTTTCTCCCTCTTCAGACCAAGGAATCCGCACTCTCTGTAGATTGGGTCTCCCTTGGAAGCAACCTTCTCCACTGGTAACTCTGACTCTGGGTAGAAGCTCACGTCAACCACACTGCTGTAGTATTCGCTGGACTTTAGCTGTTGCGCCTTGTACTTGTCTTTTATCATTTCTACTTTAGTATGTTACCACACTCCTTACATTTCTTCTTGATGTCGTCGATGTGTCTGAGTGCTTCGCTGTTCGTATTGAAACTCAAATATTCGTTGTTCTCTCTGTTCATATGATATACCCTCACTCTGGCTTTCTTGTATACCTTGTCACCCTTCATGAAGTTGTCATAAGTACCGACATCGTGAAGATACTTGTCAAGGCTGAACGTACCATAGTAACCAGAGTACTTATGCCTATACAGGTCTTTTGTCGGTTTATACGGTATGAGTGGTATCAAGCCAAGCCACTTCCAGAAGCGTACCTTTCCTGCCTTATGAACCAACTTGAGGTCATGTTCAGTCACTGGAAAGTACTCTATCTTCGTTATGTCCTTATAAAGGGCATCCGTGTGCATTGTGAAATTACTATTACCATCCATGTTGCAAAGATATATATTTTTTTTCGTATTTCCAAATTTATAGCAAATTATTTTCGTATTTGCAGCAATTTTTTTTCAGAGAGTCAACGTAACTCAATGCCTCAGCGTTGGTGTTAAACTTTAGCGTCCTATTATCCTTACTGGTAGTTGTCTCTACGATGACACATGGTTTGTGATATAGTTTCCCATCAATGAGGAGATAGCCATTACGCTCAGCATACTCAGATGCAGGACAGTCGTAATGCGATTCCATACCATAAGTTCTGTACATATCCTCAGTGATAACCTTCTTCACTTTCTTCCTAAAGAGAGTGAACAGGTTTCTCTTATAGATAACATCACCCTTTCTATGGTGTGGATGTATCCATGTAACCTCATTCATCGGATGGAAAGTGACCCTTGTTACTGACTTGTAGAAAGTTTCACTCTCTACTGAAAATGGTTTGTCCTCGTACTTCATAACGCCATTGTTGCTGCTAAAAGTTCATCCTCGTCATCAATCTGTTTCACCGTTGAAACATGTTCGATTCTCTTAAACTCGCTATACGCCGTGAATGTTTCATCAACACCTATCAGTTTAACTGTCTTGAAATCGGTGTATCCAGCGACAAGACCACGCTTGGACACGTAGTATCCACCCTTGTCAACCAGAAACCAGATAGCGTCACCCTGTACGCCCTCAAAGAGTTGTGTCTTGGTGTTGTATAGCTTCCCATCCTTAACCCGTAAGTCTGGGTCGTCAACTGTAATCTCCGTTATATCATTTACTAAGATTTTCATAACATTCTCCTTGTCTTGTACACCTGGTAGGACTCGAACCCACGTAAAAAAGTTTAGAGGACTTTTGCCTAATCCACTCGACCACAGGTGCATGTAAAAGGAAGCGTAGGTTTATTCTAGCTATTTTCCTCGAATCACGCTCACTGCTACTATTATTCACAGCTACCGTGCGGTACTCAGCCCTTTGCCTAAGTAGAGAAGTACATTGATTAAGTAACCTGCTGTACGCTTCCACTATTTTGTGTCAATTGCATTCAAGAAAAAAGGAACGAGCACGTTTAATGTCCAAAGTGCCATAGGACAGCACGAGTTCTTCGCAACACCGAAGTGCTTTATGCTTCTCCCGCTTTCTGGTCTGTCTAACTGAATAATTTATACAAGAAAAACAAACTGCTGTACGTTCCTTAAAGTTTCTCCATGTCGTGCTCGGAGTTTAACCTTGCGACGTGGTGTGCCTTTCAGCTCTTACCGTTCCTAATCGATTCCAACACGGAGATTGTACACCTGGAGGGACTCGAACCCCCGACTCCTTCGTTCGTAGCGAAGCACTCTAATCCACTGAGTTACAGGTGCATATAGTATGTATGTGTAATAGCCAAGATTCTGTACCTACTTCCATCATTTATCTACTCGTCTTACCCCGATGGCAATAACTGAGGTAACCATCTATACTTAGACTTTCACCCCTCAGTGGGTGTCTTGAACTTCCTCATTCGACGCTAACGCCTAATGCGATGGACTGCACATACATTATTGTTCATTATCTTTTTTTTGTACTCCCAGCAGGACTCGAACCTGCGACCTACTGCTTAGAAGGCAGTTGCTCTATCCAGCTGAGCTATGGGAGCAACATTTATACTGGCTCGAAGTATTCTTCCTTCTTGCAGGTCTCCACCATTTCGTCTCCCAACTTCCTCAAGTGGACACCGTTGTTGCAGAACTTGCCGTCGATGTTCTTTATGCAATGGGCACAGAAGGTGCTCATATAAGCCTCTGTTGGGTCTGCTTTCTCGTCATAGTCCCCATTCAGAAATGGCTCATGTTCGTCAATCACAGGAGCTTTCTTTATCTCCACGAAGAAGAGAATGAGAGAAGCGATAAGCCATGCAATGGCTATATAACCAAGTACTGTTAACATAATCCTTCTGATAATATTAAAGATGATATTTTCTACTATTTAATTTTTCGATTTCCCTGTTCTTTGCGGCAATTTCTGCATTCTTCTTTGCCACGTCTTCAATCTCACTCATAAAGTCTTTCTTGTTCTCTTCCTCACTCTTTTTCTCAGTGAGTCCAAGAGCCTTGGCTGCTATGACAATCGTGATTGCCAGCACCAGACCTATAGCTAGAATTACTACTATTCTTATCATTTCACTTCATTATTAATTTCCCTGCAAAGATACACAAAAAAAATGTAACATCCAAATTTTTTAAACCTTTTTAAGAATTTTGTGCGTCTGGTGGGAGTCGAACCCACACTCCGAAGAACTAGCTCCTAAGGCTAGCGTGTCTGCCATTCCACCACAGGCGCAGGTACAGGAAACCATTGTTACAATAAGTCGTGTTTGCCATTTCCACCACATCATCCGAAGACGACGACTAGACTCGAACTAGCATAAAACATATAAACCTACCATTGCTGTTGGTTTCCTTGTGTAGTGGAGGCGGGACTCGAACCCGCATACACCAATTACGTGGTTAATGTCAGTGTATAAGACTGCGACGATACTCCACTAAGTTAGTCTACAGTAATCTCCATATCATCCCAATACGGGTAATTAGGCTTCTCATTCTCTGGTGTGTCATACAGCTCGTATGAAGCACCACAATGCGGACAGGATGCATTAGTGACCATTGCATCATCATCCTCGTCCAATTCTGTTCCAGTCACCTCGCTCAACATGAAGTTTCCACCAATTATGAGGTCGTGACCACATCGCATACATTTTAAATCCATAATGATAAAGTTTGTCAGTTGTAAAACAGACGCTTAAGTGTGCTACTACGCCAAAGGAGTCCCGTGTGTCCTACCGAAATCTGGGTTCATAACCCCGCCATACTGCCAGCACCTATTCTCTAAGGGTGGACTTTTACCCAACTATAGGCGGCAGACCATTGAGTTTACAATGTCATGTTGTTGATTACCCCTCACAGTCAATATCTCCCAGGCTACTTTCTGACTCCTGGTTGCTTAAGGCTCACAGGGAACTTTTTGCCCACTCCTTAGAAGATTGCTGCCTCCAAGCCAACTTCCTCAGTGTGTCTGTTGAGCGGTTGCTGGGAATTGAACCCAGTGCCTTTCATCTGGTAGACGAACGCTCTTCCGAATGAGCTACTAACCGCAAGAAAAAAGGAAACGTTTGTTGTTTATTTTTTAGTGCTCTGCCAACTGAGCTACCGCCAGAAATTTGGTTATTCTACGCTGTCTGGCGGGTGGGACTCGAACCCACGACCCCTAGCTCGGAATGCTTTTCTAAACGAAATATTCTTGCTGTACGTTTCCACGTGAGCGGGTAAAGGGAATCGAACCCTCATCCTAAGATTGGAAATCTCATGCACTGCCGTTGTGCTATACCCGCATATAAAAGGGTGCATAATAAACAAAGTGACAGTAAATATCGTATGCTGTATGCACCCACAATGTTGCTACTCTTTACTAGGAAGCAGTTTATCCACGATGCTCTTGATGAAAGGAATGTCGTAGATACCATTACTGCTAAGTCCTACTACACCACAGAGGCAAACTACTGCCAACCATGTTGGTGTTCCAAGTGGAATGAGACCGATAAACCAGCCTCCTACTGAAAGGACTGCACCTGTAATCCAGGCAACCAACTGAGGCCAAAAGCCCTGTGTAATGTTAAATTTACCATTGATTGCCCCTGCAATCGCAACTGTTAAGACACTGAGGATTGGTGCGTAATACCAGAACTCAGTTGTGAAAAGTGTTGTTAACTCCATAACGATTTTATTTTTGTTAATTATTAGGTCTTTGAGCGAATGAAGGGAGTCGAACCCTCGTCCCCTGCATGGCAAGCAGGGATAATACGCTGACGCACCGTTATACGACACTCGCAAAGTTCTCGGTTTTTATAACCGTAAAGCCGAATTGCAAAAACTTCTTCCACCTACGATGAAGCAATAGTTTGATAACCAGGGACTACCGACGTTACGTTGAGCCTCAAATCTCTTTTGATTGTCACTGGTGACGGATTCGAACCGCCATGCTAACCCTAGGACATAGCACCAATCCAGTGAGTAAAGAAAAGGAAACTAAAGTATCCAACATTTCAACCTCCCGTTGTTTTTCAATAATAGTCGGGAGGGTAGGAATCGAACCTACGTTATACTAATCCACATTTAGCTTGAAGTAAAATAAATCTTGCTGTATGTTTCCACTATCTTTGAGCGAATGAAGGGAGTCGAACCCTCGTCTCCTGCATGGCAAGCAGGGATAATGCGCATATGCTCCGTTATACTACACTCGCATGTTGAGCAGTGTAGGAGACTCGAACTCCCTCCTTGGCCTTGGCAAGGCTATATGCTACCATTAACACCAACACTGCATTATTCGTCTACATGACGTTTTTTCCTCATAGAACTACCTTCGTTCAACTTGCCAAATGTCTCTGTTAAAGAGTGACAATTGGGGCATAGTAACTGAAGATTTTCCTCTTTGTTGTTTGTGCAATCTCCATCTATGTGATGAATTTGCAATGGAACTTTATGTGTTACTGGATTTTCTTTATCCCAACCACACAGTTGACATTTGCCATCATTTCTTTCGAAGAGGTATCTACGTATATGTCTACTTACCTCACAGGTATTGCACATCAACTCTCCATTTTTCCATTTCTCAATGTACTGTTTGTATTCATAATCGTTCTGACATTCAATAGAGCAGAACACTTTCTGCCTACCAGATAACTCTTTTCCACAGTTTTTACATACTTTTATCTTTTTAGCTCTTTGTTCATTATTGAACGATGCTGAACAAGCATGAGAGCAAAATTTTCTTCTCTTCTTATCATTTCCTTCAATCTCTTTTCCACATTTAAGACAATATCTGTGGGTTTCTTTTTTGGAGTTACTCCATATCTTCCAATCAATTCCATTCTCCGTGAGAATGTTTTTGCACTTCTCTCTATTTGTATAGTTTGGAGTGCCAAATATATGTCTAGCGACATCACTCATAGATTTGCTTATACTAAGTATCTCATTCAAATTCATATCTCTACTCTTTAAATATAAATATTTGTCAAAAGCAAAAAGTGATGTTCGAAAAACTATTTTTTGAGCAGGTAATGAGATTCGGACTCACGTCTTCACATTAAGCGACGCACTACCACTGTGCTATACCCGCATGATGAACTAGCTTATCGGCAGGGTCTCCAGGACTGGAGGCATTCTGTCTGGTTTGGTACTAGTTCTGAGCTGTTTACCTGTCTCAGCAACCGCTTACCTAATCATCGGATGAAAGGAGAATGTAGACGATATTGACAACTGGTAAGCTTTGGGTTTTTATGCGTGTCACCCACAAAGCATGTTTCTATACTCCCCTTAGAACGGCAAATCATCACAATTTACCAATTTCCCTATAGTAAACCTGTAGTATAAGATGTCATGACCTCCTTCTACCACGTATCTCTTGAAAGATGGAATTCTCGTTGAGTATCCTTTCCTCTCCAGAGTCTTCACTACTAGTTCAAACGCATCATAACAGTAAGGATGTTTACCGTCATTTGTCTTTATCTCTATCGTTATTTTGTCATCGTCCCTTACAATTGAATTCTGCGCCCACCTCAGTAAACTACTGATGAAGAAATAACAGTATGCAGGGTAATCGACATCATCCTTAATCTTCTTCTTGTACCTATACTCCTCGTCCATATCTCTCTTTTAATCGTCGGGGTGACAGGACTCGAACCTGCAACCCCAGCATCCCAAATGCCGTGCGCTAGCCTATTGCGCCACACCCCGATTCTGCCCACTTTTGATTGGTATGGGCAAACCACACAGGAAACCTTTGTTGTTTACTAAAAGCTCTACCAGCTGAGCTACCCCACCATTTGTATATTTGTCTCGTGGTGGGGGTGGGATTCGAACCCACGACCTCTTGCGTACCAGGCAAATGAAACGAAATCATTGCTGCAAGTTTCCTTGTCGGGAAAACAGGACTCGAACCTGCGACCCCATGCTCCCAAAGCACGTATTCTCCCTACTGAACTACTTCCCGAAGTAAGGTGAAACAACGACACCCACAGCTAGATGGCGTTTGGGAGTGCTAGCACCTGGAGGTAGCTGCCCCTCCGTCACTCCGACTGAATCACCTTGTATTTATCTTGTGCAAAGATATATATTTTTTTTCTAAATTCCAAATTTTCAAGGAACTTTTTTTGGGGTGTACGACAGGATTCGAACCTGCGAAAGACAAGTGCCACAAACTTGCGCCATAGTCCACTCGGCCACGTACACCATGTTAAAGAATCATCCTACACAGGCTTTTCCATAGCCATCCTTCTTCTACAGACCTGTCTGGCTCTTCCAAATAAGATGACACCCAGCTACTATCTGGTCTGATTCCTTCTCTGAATTTCCCCTGCTTCTGTCATTGTCCCAGGGGCTGTTCAGAACCTCGGATGATTTTGGGTGTCATGTCGGACTTGAACCAACATCCTCCTGGCTCACAACCAGGCACTTTACCATTAAGCTAAAAACACCATGTTAAATTGTGGACCGTATCGGACTCGAACCGATGTTTCGCAGTCTGCTACTGTGAGCCTTGAACCACGTTTACTTCCTCTTGTAGGAACAGCCCAAAAACAGGAATCGTTCAACTAAGATGGTGCAGGATTCGAACCTACGTCTCCCAGTAAAAGCCAGGGCTTTAACCACTAAGCTAACCGACTGGAGTCTAATCCAATGCTGCCAGATTCCTTGTCTAGGCGAGTGGACTCGAACCACCAACAGCGTGTCTCCAAAGCACGTCGTCTACCTATTGACGTACACCTAGATTGGTCAACACGTTAGAATTCTTGCATTATTACCTCTATAGTCTTATGCTGCTCTTAGAGAGGTCGCCTAAAGACTTGTGTTGACTTGTCGGAGGGGAGGGACTCGAACCCCCAATGTTTACCCTGCGGGACTAGATTTACAGTCTAGCACAACACCACCATCGTTGCTGCCCTCCGAATTTAGGGAACTTTTTTAAACGGGTTTGAATTAGCAGTTCAATGTTTAAATATTTGCTGTTAGTTCCCTTGCATTTTATCTATAGTTTCACCCAATTACTAAACGCTGTACCAGGTATGGTTCTCGCACCATCGTAGTATATAGCGTCTGGTTTCTTTCTTGGCTCTCCAACGTTGCATAGGTCATAGCATAATACGACATTCTTACCACTTCCAAAAACATAAGTAACATTGTATACTTCCATCACCTTATTCGTCACTTTGTTTTTTATAACATCGCCAACATAGAACCTATCATCAAAATTTTCCACCATTGGTGGTCTACGTAGAGTTTCATTCATTTGAATTTTCCTAATCTAATCCCTTCTACAAGGTAGTTATACACTGTCTCCCAGTCTGTCTCAGCGTCGAACCCGAACTTGTCATCTATGCCGACGTTGAAGTATGTCTTCTCATCGAAACATGACAACTCGTTGTTCACTGTCTCTGGGTTGGTGTTGATATAGTCGAACTTTATCTTGTTCTCCTTGAACACCTCTCCATAAACCTTCTCTATCGTCTCTCTATATGAGGATGTCCAGAGAATGAGCTTTATGTTAGTCGCATAGCTCATGAGTTGCAGTGCCTCCTTTGAGAAAGGATACCACTTATGCTCCTCTTTCTCGTGATAACAGGCTTCAAATATCGTATCGTGAATGTCAACGAGAACATATATATGCTCCCAATTGCGCCTACGCATACGAGCGAACGCCCTGTCAAAACTATTCTCTATACTCATAACACTATACTCTTTGCCACACTAAAATGGACTCGAACCACCTACTTCAGAACGCCGTTCTGCGTGCTACCGTTACACCATAGGTGAAATTTTGACCTCAACTTACCCTCTACCCAAGAATGAGAAGGGGATTCGAACCCCTTTGTTGCATTTACCACAATCTCGGTCAGCGAGGTGGAGTCGAACCACCATTCGTTGGGATTGAGGGAATCGAACCCCCACAGACCAAGAGCCAGAATCTTGCGTACTACCGTTATACTAAACCCCAAAATGAAGGAAGATACTTACGCTTATCACCAGCTTGAGAATTGCCTAGAACAACCTACTTGCTGATGCCTAGAGGTTTGTAAGCGGAAACTCTAAGCACAATCTTCCTTATATGTAAGGGAACATTTTTTCGTTTTGCTAAATCCACATTCTAGTAACTTAATACTTGCTGTATGTTCCCAAGTTGTAGCCCAGCTAGGAATCGAACCTAGTTTCTCTGATTGAAAGCCAGTGCTCCTACCAATAGAGGACAGGACCATGTTTGCAGATAGAAAATCCATGTGCGTCCACACAGCATAGCCGTTGACAGGTAGAGGCGGTTGCCACAACATACATTGACCTGCAATACCCGCTTTTGCCACTATAGCTAATTTTATTTATCTCTCTGCCATGAGTTTATTAGACTCAATGTTTGTAGTCCCAGGGGGACTCGAACCCCCATTCGCTGCGTGAGAGGCAGACCTCCTAACCTGTTAGAGGATGGGACCATCTGTCGGAAGTGGTAGTCTGTACGGGATTCGAACCCGTAATCTCCTGCGTGAAAGGCAGACGACTTAGCCAGTTTGTCCAACAGACCATATATATCCTGCTCCTGTCGTAGTGAGTACGAGGTTCGAACTCGTGGTTTTCGCCTTGAGAGAGCGATGCCTTACCAACTTGGCCAACTCACCATATATAATACCTCTAAATATTGAAAGGAGACTAGGTATTTATGCAGTCATGCTCTTTTGGGGAGTCATCTGTCATAGTTTCCAAAAAAAATGAAGGGAGGGCAGTTTGTACCTGCATTCTATGAGTAGTATTTCTGCGCCCTGCGCAGCTACAAGTGTCCTAACATTTAGACGACCTGCGACACCTCTGACTTTATAATGCTACTGTTTCAAGCACTGTTCGCCTGGTTGTTGAACCATCAGTGTGCCACCCCTTCGTGGTGCAAAGATATATAAAATCTTTCGTAATTCCAAATTTTCAAAGAACTTTTTTTCAAACTTTTTTTATCGGAACGAACACATCGTAGTGTGTATGTACCTGGAAGTGGTTTATCTTGTCTTCCTGCCAAGCACCGAACTTGTACCTCATGTACCAGAAGTGCTTACCGTCCCATTTCGCCAGCGTAGCGTTCCTGCAATTACCCTCGTAGTTCTCACCAACCTCAAGTTTGTCTATCGGTATTGCTCCACACCTTATTAGATTCTTGACAATCACCTCATCATATTCCTCATACGTGTCCATGATGGGTATGTCTGGTATGTCTTCGACCTTCTCGAAAGGCTTCATTGTGTTCCACCTCTCTATCCGCTTTGCCTTCTCCTCAGCCTTTTGCTTTAGAATCTTCTGCTTAGCCTTTTCTATGTCGAATTCACGTTTCATGGTGCAAAGATATAGAAAATTTTCGAGAATTCCAAATTTTTACCTAATTTTTTTGCATTTCTTAACAAAAAAGGTGGATAATCCTCGTAGATTACCCACCCATATGGTCTAATTTGCCCTTTAAAGAGTCCTTCTCTCCAGCTTGCAAAATACAACTAATCTACTACACCAAATATACACACACGACGGCCTTCGCCTGGATACTGCTCATACCCATGCTGTCTAGGCTCTTCTATTCCGTGTAGTATAATTGATAAGTTCATAATTGTACGCTTGTGTATTATAAATATAATGTTAATTTGAAAAAAATCAAGACTCTATGCAATTTTTTTTTAAGCACCCTCAGAATTCATTTGTCTTTCCAGACGCTCGGCTTCCCATTGGTCTCTTATATCCTGGGTAATGTCCTGGAAAATGTCAGTTCCGTATGCCTTACCAAGTATCTCGTTAGACCAGCCGAACACCGTAGTTCCAGTGCTGCCAATCTTATACCAATACTCACCATCGTGACCACAGTTGGCAATTTCCCACACCTGGTGTACCATGTAGTACTCCTCTCCAGTCAGCCTGTCCCTCATCTTACAGAAGACGGCATCGCCTCTACTGATAGCACCAGCAATTCCTATGGGCACTATTCTACAGTACTCCATATGACGAATGAGTGGTGTCATAGAATCACCAGCCTCCCAGTGATAAACACTTTCGCCGTGCCTCAGTGCATCAGCGATTTCTTCATTGTCCTGTACTACCCTTATACCGTCGATAGTCTCTGGTTCGTTTACTATTCTCATAATTAAAATATTTGTCTTAGAAGTCTGCCTATATCACCGTTATTCACCATGCCACTCCTACGTGCATTGCTCCAGCGGCCTACGGAGAATGGTGAGTTCGCCTTGAATTTCTGAATCTCAGATGTTACACCAGAAAGGATGTCATCAACCTTATCGAAATACTTGTCAATGTCCTCAATGTACATATCAATACCAATGATTGGGTCAATACCCCTGTTGAACACTGGCATGGTTACAGGTTCTGGCTCTTTCATCTTGAACCTCTTCATACGCTCCACGAGCTGAGCTTCAAGTCTTGCCTTTTCAGCAGCTGCCTTCTCTTCCTCGGCGAGGATACGCTTCTGCTCTTCCTCCTTCTCCCTGGCGATTCTCTCAGCCTCTTCTATGGCTTTCCTCTTGGCTTCCTCGTATTCCTCTACGGTAAGTCCACCAAGCTCGTCCCATGATACCTCGAAGTACTCGTTAGGGTCAAGGCCCTCAAAATACTTTGGGTCAACACCGAACTTCTTATCGAAGGTGTTGACATCACTGTACGTAAGACGGTCAACCAACTCAATGAGGATGAATACCTCGTCCTCAGAGGAAATGAAGTTACCGTGATTGAACAGTTTTGCCCTTGGGTGTGCCACATAAGCCCTCAGAGGAACTTTATCCTGTACAATGTGTCCGTTTCCGTAGACCACAGGCTCTTTCGTAGTAACCTGTACAGACTGCGAGAATTGGCTCTCCTTGATGAGTTTTCCGCTAGGTGAGAGAACATACCCGTCTGAGTAATCGGTGAAGCCCTTGAGCTTTAAAACCAGGTATCTGATGGTATTATCAATCTCACTGGTAGGGGACGTTGCAAGGTTATGCTCGTCGAAGTCTGGCAGACTCCTCACATGTTTCCATGAGAGACCCTTGGAGAACAACTGGAGACCGTTCTGGTACTCTATGCCAAGGAAAGCGCAGTCGTTCTTGGATATGGTATAGATGTTACCCTCTTCACCGCCAATCTGCTTAACAATAAGGGCATCCACCTTTGTTCCAGCGAACTCATCAACCATACCAACGAGGTTATAGAGCTTATACTTCTGTTCGAAGCCTTCCACCCTCTCTCCACCAAGTGCGTAGTTCTCACCTACGACGAACTTAGGCATCATTGACTTGTCCTCGTCTATGACATCAAGGCTTGTGAAGTCAACCAACGAAAAACCGTCAGATGGCATCACATACCTTTTCTCAACCTTTGGCTTTCTCTCACCAGTCTCTGCCTGGTCAAAGTATACACCTCTGAATGTCCTTGTAACGGAAGAATTATATCTCATTGTATGGTTTGTGTCTATTAAATCGTTTATACTATATTTGACTGTACCCTCACTTGTTGTCAAAACTATCTCCCCACTGACATCATCTTTCGTTGCTGATTCAACAACCATGTCAGTGGGAAGAAATAACTTTGTGAAGTCATGCTTTGCCATTACTGACTGACAGAATTACAAATCCTGTGAAGTAATGGACTTCTGACCACGAATGCCCTGCAACTCCTTGGAGACAATCTTCTGAGTAGAGTCGGCGATACCGATGGCTTTCATCGACATTTCCTTCTCCAACTTCACAAGCTCTGCCTCTGCTGCTGCACGTTTCTGAGCACCCTCCTGCTGGGATTTCTGTACGCCCTCCACAGTTGCAAGCAGCTCCTGTGTGGTCTTACGCAGGGTCTCAATGTCAAGCACAGAACGCTGATTCTGCTTGGCTACCTCGATAGCCTGGGTCTTCATCATTTCTGCGTTCTTCTTGAACATTTCGTTGGTAGCCTCAGTTACCTTGTTGCTAATCTCGATGCTCTGCTTCTGGTTGTAGAGTGCCACAGCGAGTGACATCTGGTTCTTCCACAGAGGGATAGTCATGGTAATCTGAGCCTCAGTGTTGTTGGCATCCATGATGTTGGTACGCTGGATGATACGAATCTGAGTGAGTGACTGCTTGAACGCATAGCGCAGCATGATAAGGTCAGTAATACGCTTGTCGAGGGAGTTCTTGTACTCCTCGATGTCGGTAATCTGATAGTCATCGTACTGACCTGCCTCAGCCTTCATGTTCTCCAGAAGGTCTTCCAGCTCCTTGGACTTCATCTTACCTGCGACGATAAGGTCTTCCAACTGGTCTACATAGTCGCAGTTGTTCTCAAACTGCTTCTGCAACAGGTTGTTGTCACGGATGGCAATCTGGCGGGTAGCCTCCAGTTTCTTGACGATGCCGTCGATGTTCTTCTGGATGGTGTTGTACTTCGCCTTCACCTGCTCAACGGAGATAACCAGCTTTCTGAGACCTGGGATTCTACGCAGGAAACGTTTCACTGGTCCAGGTGCTTCGAGGTCATCAATGTTCACCTCGTGCAGCTCACCCAGGAGGTTGGCAATAAGGTCTGCTGATTCAAGGCTGTTCTCACGGCTAAATGACTGGTTAAGGAAGTCACTTGAATAGCTGTCCATTGCCCTCTGGAGGTCTGAACCATAACTTGAGATACTGGTCAAGTCCTTCTCGTTGAGGACTTTCGCAATTTCCCTGTAATACTCCTTCTGCTTGGTTGGGATGTTCTCAAGACTCACCTCACCAGTAGCATCGGAGATACGCTTCTGAGGAACGGATGCAGGCGCAGAACCGTTGAGGGAAGCCTCAGCCTCTGCCTCAATCTCGGCTACTGCCTTGCGTGTTCTCTTCACTCTTGGGGTTGATACAACCTCAGCCTCTTCAACATCAACCACGGGTGTGGTTGCCTTTCTCGTTTTTCTTGCTTTTGTTGTTGTTGCCATTATTCTACTTTTTAGTTATAAACTCAATTTGGTGCAAAGATATATACTTTTTTCGTAAATTCCAAATTTATGACACAATAAAAAACTTAAAAGATGTTAAGCAAGAAAAAGCCACCCCTCGGAGTGGCTTCTTTCTTTAGAATGGTAAGTCATCTGCGCCAGATGCGTCAGATGTTCCAGCGGGTGCTGGTGCTGCTGCTACTTCCTCTTCGTTCCTCTTGAACTGACCGAAGTTGGCTTGCTCAGCTGAATCTGACTGAGTACCGCCAGAGTTGCCCACATTAGGGAACTCGAACCTGTCGGCTGTCATATCGAAGAAGATAGCTGCTTCTCCTGCCTTTGTCTTACCTAGTGAAGGCGTAATCTCTCCGTAAAGGACAACTGCTGAACCCTTCTTGAGGTATTCCTTCATCTTGATTGCCCTGTCACCGAAAAGGGTAACATTTACCCACACCGTTTTCCTCTCGCCATCGTAGTAGTTCTTGGCTACTCTCATTGACACGTACTGATTGCCATTCTGTGAGGTCTTTACCTCAGCATCAGCACCTAGTCTTCCGATAAATGTCGTAAAAAACATAAATAAAAAAAGTTAAGTTGTTAAATATATGATTAAATTCTCTCTAGCTTCGTCATATGCCCATCCCTGGCTCTTGAGGTCATCAAGGTCTGAGACTGGCATCCGTGAGTCCAGTAACTCGTCTACGTTGATACTATAATAATGCTCCAGTGTACCCCTGTCAAGTTCAAGGTTCACCTGTACATACATCATAAGGTTTGCAACCTCGGCAGTTGTAACATGCCTGGTAGTTACCTCATTGTCTCCTATAGCACTATCAAGTTCTTCTCTTGTCATATCGATTTCGTTTACAGTGCAAAGATATATTAAAAAAATGAAAAAAACAAATATTTCGAGATAAAAATTTCAAAATACTTGTTTTTTTCACTCGTTTAGAAGAATTTTACCTTATCCTCCTGTGCCTTGATGTTCATCTTTGGCTTCATGAAGAACTTGATGTCAACCGTTGGCTCGATGAGTTCAACAATCTCGTCCATTGGTTTGTAAGCCCCTGGTGCTTCGTCAAGTGTCTTCTCGTCAGCCGTGGTGGTATAGATACCAGCCTCAGCCATTTCCTTCTTGAACTCCTCAACGTCCAGGTTCTCAAACGCCTTTGACCTCGACATGATTCTTCCAGCTCCGTGTGGTGCTGTGAAGTTCCAGTCTGGGTTGGACTTACCCTCACAGATGGAGATACCGTCCCTCATGTTGAATGGGATGATTACCCTCTCACCCTCATAGGCACGGATAGAACCCTTCCTAATCATCATGTTTGGCTTGCCCATCAAAGCCTTGAAGTCATAGTCGATGTAGTTGTGGGTAGTTGTGATGAAGTCAACTGGCTTACCGCCGTCTGACATCTTCTTATATATCTCCACAATCTGCTCGTTGATGACCTCGTGGTTCAGCTGTGCATACACCTGGGCAATGAGAACATCAACAAGGTATCCCATGAGGTTCTTACCAGAGAGGTATCCTGGAATCCTGTGGGAAAGATACTCCTCCCTTGCTGCCTTCAACTCCTCCTTAATCTTCGACCTGTCAGTGTTCTTCTCCTTCACACCAGCCTCAAGCATCTTCATTTCCTCCTGGGTAACGGTCATGCTCTTGGCAATCTTGTTCCAGTAGTTGAACACGGCAAGACCCAGCTTACGTGAGCCACAATGTACGCATACGCAATACTTCTCAAGGTCTTCACTGGTGTCATACTCAAGGAAGTGGTTGCCACCGCCTACCGAACCGATAGCCTTGAGGAACACGCCATAGTCGATACGCACCCTACTACACCACTTCTCCAAGTCCATTTCACTGTTGAAGCGGATGGCGTACTCAGAGAACTGTGGATACAACGAGCACAGCTTGTCCATAGCAGCGTTCACAGCCTTGGTGATACGCTTCCAGTCAATCTTCGACTTGTCGTTGATGGAGAAACCGAAAGGAATCTCCTTGCGAATCTTGTGCTCGAACTCCTTCATCTTATCATCGACAATAGGTTTGTCGAAGAAAGTAGCTGATATGGTACACCCGATGTCACAGCCAACGTGCTCTGGGTTAACGTGGTCTGTCTCGATGTTCACAGGACACGAGAAACCAACCACAATACCCTTACCGTCGTGGCAGTCTGGCATGATACGTATCTGCTTGCCCTCGAAGGCAACACAGTCCGCAATGCGGTATATGGTGGACAATGCGGTCTCCTCAACATTGTCCGTAAAGACCTTCACGTCCTTACAATACTGTCCTTTAATCTCTAACATAATTTATCCTCCTATAATTTATCTACCTCCAGGGACATAGCAGTCAAATGGTCCTGTGTTATCATCACTTCCAAGTTCTGCTATTAATGCTTTAACAATCAATATAACCACCACAGGGGCAACAATAATTAATAACACTTCCATAATTAACCCTCTTCTTCTGCTTTTTTACCAATTTGCTTTATGAAGGCCTCGATAGTATTGAGTTGTCCCTTGGTAAAACTGTTGGCTGGAACACCCAGAACAGTTAACCCTTTACCTTTGAATTTACCCTTTACTTCCTCAAGCTCTTCACAAGCCTTGATAAGTTTATTCATTTTTTTAATCTCCTCCTTCCTTGTTCCCTCTTCTTCAACATCTGGTCTTGATATGGATGTTTCACCGAATATTGAGGATAAATAGAAGAACGAGCGTGCAATCTCCTTCACCTTCTCATAGTCAACTACTGATATTTGACCACGGTTGTGACCATGTACTATATACTGCCCAGTGTTCTCTCTGAACGACGGTACGATGATGGACACATAGGCTTCATTGTGTACACCGATATGGTCTGATATTCTCAGTACATTACCAGCGACAGTGTAGTACCTTGACCTAACTCCCGTCGATACCTCACAGTCTCCGTGTTTCAATGAGAGTGAGTCAAGGTACTTCTCAATCTTGTCTTTCGGTCTTATGATGCCCATACGTTACCCAATCAATTTACCGTTCTTCTCGATGATGCTACCGTTGAAGATGTCGATGGCAATAGGACGCTGACGACGCTTGAACTCCGAACGGATGTAACGCTGGATGACCATTTCCACGGTCTCCTTGCCGTGCTTCTCGCAAAGCTGTTTGAAAACACCATGCTGGTAGCCACTCTCAACCACCATAGGCTTGATTCGTGAGTCAAGACCAACCCAGGCATGCAGAATCTCGTCCACATCGTCGTAGGTCTTACCAGGGGCAATCTGGGCAAGGTCTCCACCAGCCTTCACACCATTGCCGTCAGTCGGGGTAATGGCGATGGATGCCTCCAGTGCCTTGGAATCCTTGTACACATTCTCCTTCATCCACTTGGCGAGTCCGTAGACCTCGTGCTTCCACAAACCACCGATGGGGTTGAAGTCACCGTCATCACCGTGGATTGTCCAGAAGCCAAGGAAGTGCTCAGTGAGGTTATCGGTGTCCATGACGATACCCTTGGTACGGGATGCGATGTCGTACAGCGTCAGCATACGCAGACGTGCCTTGATGTTACCCCTTGAGATTGGGGTGGGGTCTACATTGTGTATGACACCCTTGCAGAAATCCTCTACACCCTCAAACACTGGTTGTAGGTTCACCTCGTCAAACGTGGTACAGAACTCGTTACCTGCCAGCGATGCAGCACTTACTTCGTCACTCTGGTTGGTGGAACATGGGAGGCTGAAACCAGCCAGTATCACGTTGGGCATGTTCTTCTCAATTGCTGAATGACACAGTGCCGCCACAACAGTTGAGTCAATGCCGCCACTCATACCAATCACCAAGGTCTCGATATGGCAATCCTTCACATACTTGGAGATACCATCTACCAAGTTATCATACACCTTCTCATAGTTGAGAGGCTCTACTCTGTAAGTTGTAATCATATTTTTATTGTTTATTAAATTTCGTGTGCAAAGATAAAGAAAAAATCTGGAATAACCAAACATTACCCCAGATTTTTAACATTTATTATACTACTCTTCAAATTCACCTTTAGCCTTTAGTTTACCCTTCTCAAGAGCAATCTTTTGAAGTTCAACCTCAGCAAGCTTTATCTTCACCTCAGCCTCCCTATCAGTTTTGTTGGATGCATAAACACAAATACTGATAGCTATGACTGTTATGGTGAAAAAGATAAAGAATCCGAAACCTGTACTGAAAAACATATTACACACAGGTAATTAGTGTATAGTCTTTCTTACCCTTCTGGAGGAGCAGGTATCTGTCGTTGATGAGGCTACCTGCATCGATGATAGCTCTCTCGTCATTCACCTTTTCCTTGTTGATAGAGAAACCGTTGGACTTGACAAGCTTACGTGCCTCGGACTTAGACGGTACGCTACTGTGCATTGTTGCCAGGTCGATAACGGTGACACCAGACTCCAGCTGCTGCTTTGGAATCTCAACCGTTGCTACCTCAGACTTGACGAACTTCCATCCGTTCTCGTCAACATCCTTGATGTCGATGCCACCGAACAGGAATGCGGTAGCCTGTTCAACACCATCCAAAGCATCCTTGCCGTGAATCATGTTAGTCATGTACTCAGCCAGTCTTCTCTGCAAGAAACGCTTGCTTGGGTTCTCACGGTGCTGCTCAATGATGGTCTCAATGTTACCAAGTGGAATGAGGGTAAACATCTTGATGAAACGCTCTGAGTCCTCGTCTGACTGGTTCAGCCAGAACTGGTAGAACTCGTATGGGCTGGTCTTCTCTGGGTCGAGCCAGATGTTACCCTTCTCTGACTTACCGAACTTCGTACCGTCAGATTTCGTAACCAATGGCCAGGTCAGCATACAGGCATCATCCTTACCAAGCATCTTGCGGATAAGTTCCATACCAGTAGTACCGTTGCCGTACTGGTCACTACCGCCAATCTGAAGCTTACAGTCATACTTCTTGTAGAGTTCCACGAAGTCATAACCTTGGAGCAACTGATAGGTGAACTCTGTAAATGACATACCACTACCCTCACGTTCGATACGTTTCTTGACAGAATCCTTTGCCATCATGTAGTTCACGGTGATACACTTACCTACCTCACGTGCGAAGTCAATGAACGAGAAGTCCTTCATCCAGTCGTAGTTGTTGACCATGATTGCACCGTTGGTGAAATCAAGCAACTTGCTCACCTGGGCACGGATACCCTCGATGTTGTGTGCAACAGTCTCTGGACTGAGCAGCTTGCGCTCTTCTGACTTGAACGATGGGTCTCCGATGAATGCCGTAGCACCACCAAGAAGAACGATAGGTCTGTGACCGTATGACTGCAACAGTTTGGCAGTTGTGAAAGCCAACAGGTGTCCAAGGTGGAGCGAGTCAGCCGTGGGGTCAGTACCTACGTAGAATGTTGTTGGTTTACTAAGCAACTCTTCAAGGTTGCCAGAGGTACTGGCATACAGTCCTCTCTCTTTTAGTTCTGAAATTAATGGATTCATATAATTCTATTATCTGGTTATAAACTATCACTATATATCAGCAGTCTCTTCTTACTGAGGACTGCATTAACAATGGCAAGTCTCTGTGCCTCGGATATTGTCTCCCTCCTAGCTTTTCTTTTCTGTCTGGAGTTACCGTTGTCCCAGCGTTTTCTTGACTTGCTATTGTTATCTTTACTTTTGTTCTTTTTCTTCTTGAAATACATTGTTACTGTGTTTTTAAGCACATCATCCTGTACAAGTTACATCCTATGAAGTTACCTGCAATCTCGCCAAACCATATCCCCATGATATGTGATGTAATAGGACTATCTGCTGTTGCTCCTGTAATGAAATAGAAACAGTCTGCAATGCTATGGGTGAATCCACACATGATAAAGAGTGGAACACCGAACAACAGTGGGAGGAAATGATTCTTACGTCCGAACTGAACCGCAGTTGTCATGATAAATCCACAGCATATAGCATTCAGAAAACAGTCGATAACTCCAGCTGCGTCTCTTTTGGCTGTTATTGCATATGCCTTATCAATAAGGTCTGGGCTGACGTGTGCTACAAGTACTGACAGCAAGGCGCACCCTACAAAGTTACCGAATATGATAACCATAAGACTAGCCCACTCTTCAAGACTACCAGGCTTGAAGAAACCAGCCGTGCCAGTATAGAGTTTCAATGCATAGTGTACAACTGTGAGTAATCCGAATGAGAAGAGGATAGCGCCCTCAAGACCCCCTACTTTCAAAAACACAGTACCGCCCATAGCGATACAAATACCTGCCAATATAGATGACCTAAATATTTTAAACATATTGTTAAGATTTTCTGCAAAGATATAAAAATTTTTTTGAAAACCAAAATGTATTAACTCTATTTAACAGAAAAATGACACCGAAAATCAGTCAGTGTCATTTATACTCTTGTAATGTGTGTCACATCCAAGACCATATCCTGGAAGATTGCATGGTTCATTATTCCTGCAATCACCACACGAACCCCAGT
>ODAJ012181820.1_pt1 | contig 23423 bp, 26 predicted proteins | sample 1539241 | NCBI WGS metagenome assembly ODAJ01 (sample SAMN02144231, study PRJEB22623) | gut metagenome | biome: sheep rumen | host: Ovis aries | place: New Zealand | reverse complement strand
CCTCCAGTATAGCAAAAGGAGTTTTTATGTCTTCCTCATCGCTTAAGCTCTTTTGAACCACAGGCCTAGCCTGTGGTTTTCGGGATACAAGAAAGCGGACCCGTCTGTGAAACGGGTCCGCTTGACTTATGTATGACTAACAGGGATATGCTCAGATGTTCAGCAGCGCAGCGGCCGCGGAGCCGGGCAGCGTGGTCTCGTTGCCGAGCGTAAGCAGCGCATGGACACCGAGCTCCGCGCCGACCTCCGCAAGGTACTTCTCGAGCGCGGGACGGTACGCGCGGCTCCTCTGCACGAGCGAGCCCTCTGCGCAGATGCGCGCTTCCTTCTGCGCGCAGAGAAGCGCGATGGCAATGAGGTTTGCGCACATGCAGCGAGCAGAACGGTCGAACACGCTGCAGGAGAGGCTCTGCACAAAGGCGGCGTCTTCTCCGCCGCTGCATACGGAGGCGAGCTTCTCGCCCGCCGCCCAGGCGTCGATGACTGCGGAATCGATCCAGCCGAGCGCGGCGATCTTCTCCGCCGTGGCGGGACTCAGCTCGCCCTCCTGCGCAGCACAGCGCAGCATGCGGTGCACCAACTCGCCGAGGTAAACGCCGGCCGTCATCTTCTCGAAGAATTTCTGGCCGGGGTTGTGGCTTTCCGCGTCAAGCTCAATGTCGAAATCGCCGCGGGGCAGACCGTCATACATACCGGATTCGAGATTGACGATCATGCGTCTGTCCGTCCGGCGGCCGATCTTGCCGATGCGCTTCTCCGGCAGCGAGCAGCAGGTATTGCTGCCGGTGCCGCTGACCTGGCCGATCGGGCAGGCGGCGCCCTTCCCTGCGAGACCGCCGAGCAGCACGGCCACGGTATCGTTCAAAACGGCGACGCGCTTCCCGGGATATCCGCGGCGCGCGAGCTCGTCCACCAGGCTCTGGCCGACGAGGCGGCCCTCGCAGCCGGTGATCACGACCTCCTTGTCGATGCTGCGCACACGGCCGTCGATCTCGGGCGTAATGTCCGCAGAATAAGAGAAGCAGAAGCCGATACGGTCCGTGCGCTCCATAAGCGGCTCCATACAGTCCGCCGCGAAGGAAATAAAGGCCTCCCAGGTGGCCGGCGCGTCAATGCCGGGCATTTTCCACTTGGCGAGCTCCTCGACATCGTATCCGCCCTCATGGAAGGTCACGAGCGCGCGGCGAAAATTCGTGCCGCCCGCGTCGATCACCGCGACGGGCTCATGAAGAGGGATCTCCCCGACGTCGCTCAGATAGGTGGGGATCATCGGGAACGAGGAGGCCTGACCCGCCAAGCCCCGCTCCATCTCCTCTATCATCTTCACCGCGGCCTCCGAGGGATGGATCCGCTCGGGCTCCATGCCGTGCAGCTTCAGAAACTGGATCGCTTTCTCGCTGTTCATACCGGTCTTCTCTCCTGCCTGCGGCCCCTCAGGGCCGGATACTTTTGGGCGCAAAGCCCCAAAACAACCGCCCGTCTTGCGGCGGGCGGCTGAATTGTAATCACATGGGACGGCGCAAAAAGGCCGAAGCCTTTACTTCTTCGTCGCCTCGACGACGCCCGCGGCGAGACCGGCAAGGCCCTGGATCTCGCTGGGGATGATGATCTTGGTGGACTGGCCGTTGGCAGCCTGGGCAAAGGCCTCGAGCGCCTTGATGCGCAGCACGCCTTCGCTCGGAGCGGCCTCGTTGATGAGGCGGATGCCTTCCGCAGTGGCCTGCTGGACCTTGAGGATGGCCGCGGCCTCGCCTTCGGCCTCCAGGATCTGCTGCTGCTTCTTCGCGTCGGCGCGCAGGATCGCAGATTCTTTCTCGCCCTCGGCTTCCAGAATGGCGGCGCGCTTTTCGCCTTCGGCGCGCAGGATGGCCTCACGGCGTTCACGCTCGGCCTTCATCTGCTTCTCCATGGCGTTCTGGATCTCCTTCGGAGGCAGGATGTTCTTGAGCTCAACGCGGTTGACCTTGATGCCCCAGGGATCGGTGGCTTCGTCCAGGATGGAGCGCATCTTGGTGTTGATGATATCGCGGCTCGTCAGGCACTGGTCAAGCTCAAGGTCGCCGATGATGTTACGCAGGGTAGTGGCGGCGAGGTTCTCGATGGCGACCATGGGCTGCTCGATGCCGTAGGTGTAGAGCTTCGGGTCGGTGATCTGGAAATAGACCACGGTGTCAATCTGCATGGTGACGTTATCCTTGGTGATAACTGGCTGGGGCGGGAAATCCGCCACCTGCTCTTTGAGGGTGACGACCTTGGCCACGCGCTCGATGAAGGGCACCTTCAGATGCAGACCCACGTTCCAGGTGGTCTTGTACGCGCCGAGGCGCTCGATCACATAGGCCTTGGCCTGCTGCACGATGCGGATATTGCGGATGAGGATGATGAGGATCAGGACGATCAGGACGATCAGAAAGTATACCATTTATAAATCTCCTCCCTGTTAAATTCCGTTTACACGGGGTTTTACGATAAGCTTGACGCCCTCGATACGAAGGACTTCCATTCTCTCTCCGGTCTCAGCCTTGCCCTCCGGGTCAGCCATTCTGGCCGTCCAGATCTTGCCGCCAACGGTGACGGCGCCGGTGCCGAGGACATTATCGATCCTCTCCGTGACGACGCACTCCCTGCCGACGAGCATGTCGGCGTTGGTTGCGACGATGCGGCCGTTCACATACTTCCTGGCGAGAGGTCTGGTCAGCGCAAGGGTGACGATGGAGACAAGGAGGAACCAGACGATCTGCAGCCAGACGGGAGCGCCAAGCAAGGCAGAGATCAGCGCGGCGAGCGCGCCGAGCGCGAACCAGATCGACACGAGTCCGGGAGCCAGCCCTTCCACGATCAGCAGCACGACCATGGCGATCAGCCAGAAGGCGGGCATGCCGAAAGAGCCGAGCGACGAGAAAAACGATGCATTCATGGAGTATTCCCCCTTTCCGTTATCGTATGTTCCTGTGCTGAAAGTATTATAATCTATTGACAGTTTTTTCGCAAGTCCTTTCCCAGCTACTTTACGGATTTTTCAATTATGGCCGCTTTACTTTTCGGCGAGGCTGATGTAACATGTCAAAGAGCTGCCGAATTCGCTTCGGCGGGCTCAGAGGAGGTGCTGCGGTGTCAAGCTATGGAGATCTCGCGGCGTGGTACGACCAGCTGACAGGCGACGTGGACTACGCGGCGTTTGCTGATTTTTACGAAGAAAGCTTTCGGCGTGACGGCGGGGAGTTCCATCTGCTGCTCGACCTCTGCTGCGGCACGGGCACGCTGGCGGCGCTGCTGGGCGGACGCGGCTATGAGATGATCGGCGTGGACGCCTCAATAGACATGCTGATGCAAGCGCAGGAGAAAGGCGCAGCGCTGCCTGTGCCTCCGCTATTCCTCTGCCAGCGGGCGGAGGAGCTGGATCTCTACGGCACGGTGGACGCGGCCTTCTGCTCGCTCGATGGGATGAATTACCTCCCCCCGGAGGATCTGCCGGAGGTCTTCCGCCGGCTGCATCTGTTCATCCGGCCGGGCGGCCTGCTGATCTTCGATATCCGCGAACCGGAATGGCTGAAAACGCTTGACGGGCAGATCTTTCTCGATGAGAACGACGAACTGCTCTGCCTCTGGCGCGCCTCCTACGATCCAGGAGAAAACGCCGTGACCTACGGCATGGACCTCTTCGAGCGACAGGGCGAGCTCTGGAGACGTTCGGGAGAGGAACACATTGAATACGCACACGAGCCGGAAGCGCTCCTGCGGCTGCTCGCCGAAGCGGGCTTCCAGGCCTGCACGCTGCGGCGCGACTGTCCGCAGGGGGACGCCGGCCGGCTCTTTATCACAGCAATACGAGGAGAACAGGAAAATGGATAAAATCATAAGGGCGACTGCCGCGGAAGGCAGCGTCAAGATGGCCGTGCTGACGGCCAGGGATACCGTACAGGCCGCGCGCGAGATTCACGGTCTCAGCCCAACGGCCTGCGCCGCGCTGGGCCGCGCGCTCTGCGCCGCCTCCCTGCTGGGACAGGCGATGAAAGAGGAGAAGGCCACGCTCACGATCCGCATCAACGGCGGCGGGCCCATCGGTTCGGTCGTGGCTGTTTCTGATTGCGACGGCTATGTCCGCGGCTATACGGAGAACCCCGGCCTCAATCTCCCGCTGCGCGCGGACGGGAAGCTCAACGTCGGCGCGGCGGTCGGGCGCGAGGGCACCTTTACCGTAAGCCGGGACATCGGCCTCAAGGAGCCCTATATCGGCTCGGTGGCTCTCGTCAGCGGCGAGATTGCCGAGGATCTGACGAGCTACCTCATGGAGAGCGAGCAGGTCCCCTCCGCCTGCGCGCTGGGCGTGCTTGTGGATACCGACCGCAGCATCAAGGCGGCGGGCGGCTTCCTCGTGCAGCTCATGCCCGGCGCCCCCGCGGAGCTGATCGACAGGCTGGAGGAGAACATCTTCCTCATGGATCAGCTCACGACCATCCTGGACGAGGACGGGCCGGAGGCTGTGTTCGCGCAGGTGCTCAAGGGCATGGAGTACCACCTTGTCGGGGAGTATCCCATCGGCTACCGCTGCCCCTGCAGCCGCAGCCGCGTGGAGGAGGCCATTGCCTGTTTCGAGACGACGGAGCTGCAGCAGATGATCGACGGGGGCGAGGACATTCGCGCCGCCTGCGAATTCTGCGGCAAGGAGTATGTCTTCTCCCCTTCCGAATTGCAGCGCATTCTAGACGGGCGCGGCAAGAACTAAAAAAAGTAAAAATAGAGCTTGACAAACGGCTTTTGATTTAGTAATATAAACAAGCTGTTCGGGAGCATAGCTCAGCTGGTTAGAGCACCTGCCTTACAAGCAGGGGGTCACTGGTTCGAGTCCAGTTGTTCCCACCACAAGCTTTATATGCCTCTGTAGCTCAGTAGGTAGAGCAGCGGACTGAAAATCCGCGTGTCGTTGGTTCAACTCCGACCGGAGGCACCACCCCGTTTTCAAACGGGGTATTTGCGGCCATAGCTCATCTGGTAGAGCGCCACCTTGCCAAGGTGGAGGTAGCGAGTTCGAGCCTCGTTGGCCGCTCCAAACAAAAGCATTTGCGGGCCACATGCCCGCAAATGTCATATGGCGCCATAGCCAAGTGGTAAGGCAGAGGACTGCAAATCCTCGATTCCCCAGTTCAAGTCTGGGTGGCGCCTCCAAAAAAACGTCTTTTGTCTGCAGACAAAAGACGTTTTTTTGACGCTGTATTCCGCATCCCCGGTTGAATTGTTCGCGGAATCTGAGTATAATGGCGAAGAAACAGACGTGCCGGAGGTGAAGACATGGATACGATACAGCGCTACATCGCTTTTGACGTAGAGACGCCCAATGCGCGCAACGACCGCATGAGTGCCATCGGCGTCAGCGTGATCGAAAACGGCGGGATTGTGGACAGCTTCGGCACCTTGATCGACCCCGAGACGCATTTCGACCGCTTTAACATCATGCTGACCGGGATCCGTCCCTCAGACGTGGATGGCGCGCCCCGCTTTCCGGAGCTTTGGGCGAAGATAAGACCGCTGATGGAGAGCGGCGTTCTGCTTGCGCATAACGCGACCTTCGATCTGCGCGTGCTCTCCTGCTGTCTGCAGGCCTATGGGCTGGAGCACCTCCCCGTTCTCCCCTACGTCTGCACGGTGCAGATGGGCCGCCGCTGCTACCCCTCCCTTGAAAACCACAGATTGAACACGCTCTGTGATTTCCTGCAGATTCCGCTCGATCATCACCGCGCGGACAGCGACGCGCTCGCCTGCGCGATGCTCTTCGTAAACTATTGCGAGCAGGGCATGAATCCTGCGCACTTTATACGCCAGTATCGGATCGACCGATAGTATAAGATAAAGCACGCCCAGCGGGGCGTACTCCATAAAGAAGCTGTTTTGATGCGACAACGACCGGCTCAAAAGAATGTAAAATCGGCGTGACCATTGCGGTCACGCCGATTTTTTCTCTCGGCTTTGGGGGCAAAATCCGATGCTGGTTAAAACTGCGGACATATAGAAGACTTATTCGGCAAACCGGTACTTATAGATTAAATGTTTCTTTAATCATTTTTGCAACTTCGTCAGGGTTCTTATCAGAATTATCGATCCTGAGATAGTTATCAAAAACAATCTCGCCTTCATAACTAACACACCTATGTTTTCTATCATCATTGATTAAACGCTGGTTTGACGTTTCTTTATCTCTTTTGGAAGCCTTGTTTTTCAGCCTGTTCTCAGAAATATTTCTTTTCAGCCTGATTTCTTGCGGAGCAATCAATTCAACATAATAGAAATCTGTCCCATATGGTTCAAATATGCCCTTGACGTGCTCCAGATACTCCCATTCTGAAGGCAAATTGAAATCCATCATCAATGTAAAAATCATCCCATAATTATCAGAAGCTGCATAGTTTTTGAAAATAACATCTCGTAATTCTGAGATTGTTTTCCCATCGTATCTACCGAAAACCTCTATCACAGGTTCGATGGTCATGTGATTGTGAAAGAGCCTTAATTCAGTTATTTTCATCAGTTCTTGGCCGACTGTCATTTTCCCAACAGCAGCATCACCGATTATAAATAACAGCTTCATAGAACACCTCCACACACATTCCGATTTGTTTTAACCATTGTACCATTGCTGACTGGCGTGGTCAATTATCTCGTGTTCAGACGAGAGGGAGGCACTTCCTTACGAAGCGTCTCCCTCGGGCGTGCTTTTTTCTTATGTCTCCTGTGTCAGCTTCGTGAGCCTTGCGAGGGATTTGGAGAGCTCGACCGCCTCCTCGCTCACGCGCAGCAGCTCGCCGTCGCAGAGGACGTAGTCCTCAATCGGGCTATGCTGCGGGAGCACGCGCTCGATCTCATGGCGGATATAGTGCATCTGCGTGCAGTGAGGCGAGCGGTCGACCGAGGCGAGCAGGAGGCGGCTGACTTTCCCTGTGCCCAGGATAGCCGTGAGCTTCGTGACGGCCATGTTGATATGCGTCTGCTCCAGGCAGAGCGTGTACACGCCGTCCGCCTGGGCGGCCAGACTCGCGAATGCCTCCTGCGCCATCTGCGGCAGACAGCTCCCGGCTATCAGCACGACGCCCTCGAAGGAATAGACATTGCTCTCCATCATGGACGGGACACAGTCCACGGCGCAGCACTCCCCTCTCATACAAAGCGGCGGCGCTCCGCATCATAGCGGAAGCCCGCCTGCGCAAGGCGTTCCTCGAGCTCCGCAGGATCCTCGTCGAGCTCCGCGCAGAGCTCGGAGAACGTGAGACCCTCGTCGCGCAATTTCGTGTTGAGCGTACTGAAGAGGATAAACGGATCTTTCGGCAGCATGGGAACCTCCTGTCTTGCATGCGTATTTCCATACCGGACAGCGGACCAGTATCCGGCTCCGCAAAGGAGCTTAATCGTCCTGCAGAATGCGGATCGCCGCTGTGTATTTCTCTACACGGCTTACCGCCTCCGCGTCCACGGTATCAAGGCGGGTCAGATCGCTGTTATGGCGCAGATCCGCCAGCTTGACCTTCCTTGCCAGAGGGTTTGCGCGAATCCGGCGGACATAGCTGAAGTAATCACTGTCGTCGTCATGGGTCAGCAGCCGAAGTGCCTGCATGACCTCCGGCGGAAAGCCCATTGCCGCGATCTGCTCCAGCGTCCAGGGGGAATCCTCCGCCACATCGTGAAGCAGCGCCGTCACAACGGAGGCCTCGTCGTCCATCTGCTCCGCCAGATGAAAGGGATGAAACACATAGGGCAGGCCGCTTTTGTCCGTCTGCTCCCGGTGTGCCTCAAAGCAGAGCTTCATTGCCATTTTCGTCAGTCTCGTATAGAGCATTGCAAGCCTCCCGGCGTATGACAGATTAAGCGGGGCAGCGCGCTGCAGTTCGCATCAGTTCGGCGCGTAAAGGGATCGCCGGGAACGAAAAAGGAACGAGCGCCTTCGTTCCCTTTTCCTTACGAATCAGCAAGCTCGATCTGCTTGTCGCAGTATTTGAGCGCAGCAGGACGGTGCGTTACAATCACGACGGTCTTATCCGTCATCGCGCGCAGATTCTGCAGCACGCGCTGCTCGGAGGCGGCGTCCAGCGAGCTTGTCGCCTCGTCGAGCAAAAGGATCGGCCGGTCGGAAAACACAGCGCGGGCGATGGCTATACGCTGCATCTGCCCCTCGGAAAGACCTGCGCCGCCCTCGCCGAGCAGCGTATCCAGTCCCTTATCGAGTGCAAGTACGAACTCGTCCGCGCAGGCGATACGGAGCGCGGAGAGCAGCCCCTCCTCGTCGCGCATGGCCTGACGGTCGCCGAAGGCGATGATCTCGCGGATGCTGCCGCTGAGCAGCTGATTGCCCTGGGGGACATAGGCGAAGAGCGAACGCCAGGAGGCGTCAAGCTCACGCTCGCCATGGCGCGTCTGCATAACGCGGCTGCCGCACTCAAGCGGATAGATCGCCATAAGCAGCTTCAAAACCGTACTTTTGCCGCTGCCGGAGTGCCCGGTCATGGCGGCAAATTCCCCTTTGCACAGCTTCAAAGACAGGTCACGCAGCGCGACGGACTGCACGGCGTTCTCGTCCTCCCGCACAGGCGGCTTATAGGTAAAGCCCGCCCTGCGAAGCTCAAGCGCGATGAAATCTTCCTGATAAAAGCGGCGGATCTCCTCCTTTGATCTTGTCCTGGCTGCATCTTCGGCGAAATACTCCGCCTCCATCAATCGCTCCGCGCTCGCAACGAGGGAAGCAAAGCGTGGGATAACGCCGGAGAGATTCGCCATCGGGCGCTGGACAATGCCCACAAGCTCAAGAATAGCGGTAAAGGTACCGTAGCTCATGGCGCCGCGGAAGATAGCGACGGCGCAGTAGATCGCCGCGGCGGCGTAACTGCCCTGCACGGCTACGCCGAAGCCGAGATTGCAGAAGTTGGAGAACAGATTGCGATCGATCCGTGCGCTGCGGTGCAGACCCATTTTCTCGGCCGCCTCTTTCTCCGTGCTCTCCTCCATGCCAAAGCTGCGGACGATCAGCAGGCTGCTGAGCCGCTCCTGCAGAAAGACGCGCACGCGCCCATCCGCCTCCTGAACCTGCTTGTGGCGGCGGCGGAGTCCCGCGCGCATGAAATAGGTCACGCCGATCATCACGAGGCCCACCGGGATCAGGACGGCCGCAAACAGCGGCTGCATCACGATGATCGCGGCAAGGGCGCCGATAAGGCGCACGAGCATCCCGGCGAGATTCGGCAGGATCTCGGAGGCATTCAGCGCGACAACATGTGTGTCCGAGGTGAGGCGGTTCATCCACTCGCCCGTGTGCACCGAAGTGACCGTCGCGTAATCGCGGCGGAGCAGACACGCAAACAAACGAGCGCGGAAACGGTTTTCCAGGCCGGATTCCGTCCACTCGCGCAGAAAGCGCGTGAGGAAGCTGAGCATGAGCTGCACGACAATCACTGCGGCAAAGAGAAGGGCATATTTCCTGATCCCCGGCACGTCAGCGCCGACCGCCGCGTCAACCAGGCCGCGCAGGATAACCGCAATAGAGACACCAAGAACGCCCATCACAACCTGCGTGAGCGTAAGAGCGAGGATATTCCATTTTTCCTTTCCCGCCACGCGGCTGAGCCAGCGCAGGATATCTGCGTTTTTCAAAACAGCTTTCTCTTCCAATCTATCAGCCTTTGCCGGGTCTTGATGAGGCCGGCGCGAATGGGGAAATGATCACACCAGAGATGCACATAGCGCTGATAGGCCGGGTCCGTGACAGGGATGGTCTTCCCGTCGCGCACAACGGCGGTCATCACGCCGAGGATCTGATCCTCGCGGACGAATTCCGGCACGGCGCAGTTGTCTCCTACGATCCGATAGCCGTCGTCCAGGACTTCGATGATGCGGTGCAGCACATAGCTTGTGCCGCGCTTGAAGAGCACAGCGTCGTAAAGCCTGCATCTCTCTTTCCCCCGCTTCTCGATCACCATGAGATCCCGATCCTGCCGGAGCAGCGGCATCATGCTCCGGCCTTTATTGGGAAAGACGATGTTTCCGTGTTTTTCCAGTTCTTCTTCAAAGCTGCTCATGCTCTTAGCCCCTCATAGGAGACGAAAGCCGCCTCCGGATCTCGGTTGCAGATAACGCGGCGTACGGGAACGCCCGTCGTGATGCGATGGACATACTGCAGCACGCGCTTCATGCGCTCCGCGTTATCCGACTGATAGCTCTGCTGCAGCAGCAGCGAATAGGCCTCAGCCAGACTGAGCTCTTCCACGCGATTCTCTGTTCCGCGCGTGATCACGCCCACTGCGCGCAAAGGGAGCATGGTGTTGCGGCTCAGATGGTGCTTTCCGTCCCAGGGCGTGCCGCAGACGAGGATGCCGCTCTCGCTGATGCGGAGCAGCGGCTTGTCGTCGTTGACCATGAAGGCTCGATCCCCAAAAGCCTGCCGCCAGAGCCGCGCGTGCGTACTCTTGCCCACACCGCTGTGCGCTGTGAAGAGATAAACCTCGCCGTCCACGGCGATGGCAGAGCCGTGAAAGAGCAGCACGCCCCGCTCAAGGAAATCCTCTGCGATCTTGCGGTAGAGCGCAAGCTGCTCGAGATATTCGGCATCCCAGATCCTCGGCGTCTGCCCTTCCTCGCGCGCGGTACGATCCGCGTGGATCTGTTCACAGCGCAGATCCTCCTCTGTGACCGAAAAGCAGACACAGGGCGTCTCGTCGCTGAGATAATCGGAGCAAAAGCGCTCCGTCCGGGCAAAAATGGCGCGTACGCAGATGGGTATACCTGCGAGAGAGATGGTAAACTCCGTCATTCTCCCCCTCCGATTTCTATACGTAAAGATGTGTTAATTATAGTACGCACATTCCAGAAATGCAACCGCGGAATTGCCCGCAGCCCGGTTGACCTGGAGAGCCAAATGTGGTATTTTGATACGGAAAAAATACGAACCGGAGGGCTTCCCATGTACGAGGAACTCAAGCAGATATTTGCCCGGACCTTTTCGCGCCCCGCGCGCTTTATCTTCTCCGCTCCCGGCCGGACCGAGATTGGCGGAAACCATACGGATCACCAGCTTGGCTGCGTGCTGGCCGGTGCCGTAAGCGTCGACACGCTGGCGGCCGTCGACCTCAACAGCGACGGTGTGATCCGTGTGCTCTCGGAGGGCTACCCGCTCTGCGAGATCGCTTTGGATGAGCCGGAAATCCGTGAGGATGAAAAGGGCACGACCGCTGCGCTCATCCGCGGCGTCGCCGCGCGCATTGCCTCCCGTCCTCGCGCCATCCAGGGCTTTGACGCCTATGTGACATCCCGCGTGCTGCCCGGCAGCGGGCTGAGCTCCTCCGCCGCCTTCGAGGTGCTGATCGGCACGATCATCAACAAGCTCAGCGGCTGCGGGCTGAACGCCGTCGAGATCGCGCAGATCGGGCAGTATGCGGAAAACGTGTACTTCGGAAAGCCCTGCGGCCTGATGGATCAGATGGCCTCCTCCGTAGGCGGCATCGTGACCATTGATTTTGCCGATCGGGACAAGCCCGTCGTCGAGCCCTTGGCCTTTGATTTTTCCTCCTGCGGCCATGCGCTGTGCATCGTAAATTCCGGCGCGGATCACGCCGACCTGACGGACGAGTACGCGGCGATCCCGCGGGAGCTCAAAAAGGTATGCGCCGTGTTCGGGAAGGACGTTCTGCGCGAGGTAGACGAGGCGGAATTTTACAGCCGCCTGCCCGAAGTGCGCAAGTTGGCCGGGGATCGCGCGGTAATGCGCGCGATGCACGTCTATGACGATAACCGCCGCGTCCAACAAGAAGTCGAGGCGCTGAAAGCGAACGACTTCGCACGTTTCCTGGAATTGGTCAACGAGTCCGGCCGCTCCTCCTGGCTGTACCTGCAAAACGTCGTCCCCACGGGGAACACGACGCACCAGGAGCTTGCGCTGACGCTCGCGCTCGCCGCCAAGCTGCTGGGAGGCCGCGGCGCCTGCCGCGTACACGGAGGTGGCTTCGCCGGGACGATCCAGGCCTTCGTGCCGCTGGATCTGCTTGAGAGCTTCCGCACCGGTATGGACGCCGTGCTCGGCGCAGGCGCCTGCCAGGTGCTGTCCATCCGCCCTGAGGGCGGCGTACTGCTTGAGGAGGATAAGACATGAGAGGATACATCAACGCGCTCATACGCTACGCGCTCGACAAGGGGCTTCTTGAGAGCGGAGACGAGCTCTGGGCTTTCAACCGCCTGCTCGAGGTCATGGGTCTGGATGAGGCCGAGGGGGAAGAGATCGGCGATCCCGAGCTCTGCGAGATCCTGCAGGCGCTCACGGATGACGCCGTTTCCCGCGGGCTTCTGGACGACAACATCACCGCACGCGATCTTTTCGACACCAGGCTCATGGGCGCCATCACCCCTCTTCCCCACGAGCTGCGGAAGAAATTCGCCGCGCTCTATGAAGAGAGCCCCGAGGCCGCGACCGATTGGTTCTACCGCTTCAGCTGCGACACCAACTATATCCGCCGCGACCGGATCCGCAAGGATCTCAAGTGGGTCTATCCCTGCGAATACGGCGATCTGGACATCACGGTCAACCTCTCCAAGCCAGAGAAGGACCCGCGCGCCATCGCGGCCGCCCGCCTTGCGCCGCAGTCGGGCTATCCGAAGTGCCAGCTCTGCGCGGAAAACGAGGGCTACGCCGGGCGTATGAACCACCCCGCGCGGCAGAACCACCGCATCATGCCGCTCACCATCGCCGGTTCCCCCTGGTACTGGCAGTACTCCCCCTATGTGTACTACAACGAGCACTGCATCGTCTTCAACTCGCAGCACACGCCGATGAAAATCGACCGCAGCGCCTTTGAAAAGCTCTTCGACTTTGTGACGCTCTTCCCGCACTATTTCGTCGGCTCCAACGCGGATCTGCCCATCGTGGGCGGCTCCATCCTCAGTCACGATCATTTTCAGGGCGGCCACTATGAGTTTGCCATGGCCAAGGCGCCGATCGAGACGAAGATCGAGTTCCGCGGCTATGAGGATGTGGAGGCCGGGCTCGTGAAATGGCCGATGTCCGTCATCCGGCTCACGGCGGCGGACCGCAGCCGCATTGTCGAACTGGCAGACAAGATCCTGACGCGCTGGCGCGGCTACAGCGACGCGAGCGCCGTTATCTACGCCGAGACCGACGGCACGCCGCACAACACCATCACGCCGATCGCCCGCCGCCGCGGCGAACAATACCAGCTTGACCTTGTGCTGCGCAACAACCTCACCACCGAAGAGTACCCGCTCGGGCTCTATCATCCGCATCAGGAGCTGCACCATATCAAGAAAGAGAACATCGGCCTCATCGAGGTCATGGGTCTGGCGGTGCTCCCCTCCCGGCTCAAGGGCGAGCTGGAGGAGCTCAGACGGGCCATCCTCGCGGGAGAGGATCTGCGTGCCAACGAGAAGACCGCCGCGCACGCAGACTGGGCCGAGGGTCTCAAGCATTATTACGACTTCAACGAGGAAAACGCCGAGGAGATCCTCCGACAGGAGGTAGGCCGCGTGTTCATGTGCGTGCTCGAGGACGCCGGCGTATACAAGCGCACGCCCTCCGGCAAGGCCGCCTTCCTGCGTTTTATCGACGCGGTCAACGCGTAAAAAGCGGGAAGCAAACCGCACCCTTGTGTAAAAACACATAATAGTAAAAGCCGCTGCTGATGCAGCGGCTTTTCCATTTCTTGCGCATTCATCACGGCTCGTCGCGGTGGAATTCCCCATGCACGCCCCCGGTTTTGGAAAGAAGCCGGATATCGGAGATCACCATGTCCTTCTGCACGGCCTTGCACATGTCATAAACCGTGAGCGCGGCGACGGAGACCGCAGTCAGCGCTTCCATTTCCACGCCCGTGCGCCCGTCGCAGCGGACGGAGGCCTCGATCTCGACCGAGAGGCGTTGCTCGTCGAGAGAGAGGCTGAGGTCAATGCCGCTGATGGGGATGGGGTGGCACATGGGGATCAGATCCGGCGTGCGCTTTGCTCCCATCACGCCCGCGACCTGCGCGACCGTCAGCACATCGCCCTTTTTCATGCCGCCGCTGCGGATGAGCGCGAAGGTGTGCTCGTTCACGAGCACGCGCCCGGCTGCCACCGCGGTGCGGGTCGAGACAGGTTTTTCGCCTACGTCCACCATTTTGGCGCGGCCTTCCTCATTGAAATGCGTAAAATCCTCCACCATCATCGCTCCTTTACTTGATGACTCGAGTATAGCACAAGCGGGAGGCGATTTCAATTGCGAGAAGTACAAACTGCGCATAGTCCGGGCGCGGCGGCGATACACTCTACGGGTGATGAAATGAACCGACCGAACTCCTGCGCGCCTGTATGATCGAGCGCGCCGTTTTCTTCCTGCTCGCGGCCGTGCTGCTCACGGCGCTGCCGCATGAGACGACGGCTCTGCTCGCCCCCGCGGCGGTGCACGAGCTGGGTCATATCGGCATGCTCCGCTGCCTTGGCGGGCAGATCGACAGCTTCCGCTTTGAGGGGCGGGGCTTTTGTCTGAGCTTCCGTGAGCCAAACGAGCTCTGGAGCAGCGTTCTGATCGCCTTTGCCGGCCCGCTGGCCGGGCTGGTTTTTGCGCAGCTGTTGATGCTGCTTCATACGAAAACAGGCTGGAGCTGGCTGCGGCTCTGCGCGGGCTGCAGCGCGCTGCTCTCGGTCTTCAACCTCCTCCCCGCGCATCCGCTCGACGGCGGGCAGATCCTCGAGCCGCTCGCCGCGGCGCTCTGGGGCGGCAAGCGTGCAGAACAGATCCTGCGCATCAGCGGCTGGCTCTGCTTCGGATTGCTGTTCACGGCAGGGCTGCTGCTCGCGCTGCGGGGCTATGGCTTCGCTCTGCTCGCGGCAGCACTCTTTCTGCTGCCGGAGCAGGCGCGTCGACAATGTTCACATTGATGTGCTTGTTTCACGCTCTCGGATATGGTATAGTCGTGTAACTTCAAGTATGGAGGACACAGATATGAACACCATCAGCTCCGTCGGAAAAGCAAAGGCGGTCATCCGCGAGCTTGACAAGGCCATCGTCGGCAAGGACAACGTGCTCATCAAGGCGCTCCTCGCCGTGCTCGCCGGCGGGCATATTCTCATGGAGGACATCCCCGGCGTCGGGAAGACGACGATGGCGGTCGCCCTGTCACAGGCGCTGGGCCTCGATTACAACCGCGTGCAGTTTACGCCCGACGTGCTGCCCTCAGACGTCACGGGCTTTTCCATTTACGATAAGAATTCCGGAGAGATGCGCTTCCAGAAGGGCGCGATCCTCTGCAATCTCTTCCTTGCGGACGAGCTCAACCGCGCGACAAGCCGCACGCAGTCCGCGCTGCTGCAGGCCATGGAGGAGGGCGAGGTCACCGTGGACAACCGCACCTATCCCCTGCCGCAGCCCTTTGTCGTGATTGCAACGCAGAATCCGGCCGGGGCGAAGGGCACGCAGCTGCTGCCCGATTCGCAGATGGACCGCTTCATGATCCGGCTCTCCATGGGCTACCCCGCCCATGACGACGAGGTGGAGATCCTGCGCAGGCGCAACATGGGGCCGGGCAGGCAGGAGCTCGCCCGGATCGTGACGCGCGAGGAGCTGCTGCACATCCGCGAGGAGGTCGAGAGCGTATATATCAAGGACAGTGTGCTCGACTATATCGTAACGCTCTGCGAAAAGACAAGAAAGGATCCGCGCATTCTGCAGGGCGCAAGTCCCCGCGCCTCGCTCGCGCTGAGTTCGCTTGCGCGCGCTACTGCCTGGATCCAGGGGCGGGACTATGTCCTGCCGCGCGACATTCGCTTTGTTTTCTCGGACTGCATCGAGCACCGGCTCCTCTGGCCCGCCGAGCTCAGCGACCGCAGCACACAGTCCGCCGTGCTCGAGGAGCTCTTCTCCTCGGTCCCGGCTCCTGCCATCCACTGAAATGCCTACCTTCAGTTTTTTCCTCTATCTGCTGCTCCTCGCCGCGCTGTATTTCTTCAAGCTCGTCTATATCGGCTGGTTCGCCGGCTATCTCTTTTGGGCCGCCGTCGCGATCCCGCCGGTGCTGCTGCTTTTTTCACTGCGCTCGATGCTGTCGCTGCGCGCGTCTCTCGCTGCGCCGGAGATTGTGACGCGAGGCGCGGAGCAGAACATGGAAATCCGCTTTGAGACGAAGGCGCTGCTGCCGCTCAGCCGCGTGAGCGTGACGGTCTCGATCCGCAACCGCTATACCGGCGAGGAAGTCAGAAAACGGCTGCATCTTCTCTCTCTGAGCGAAGGAAGCGCCGCCTGCCCGCTCCCCACTGCGTTCTGCGGCGCTCTGGATTGCCGGATCGAAGGGCTGGAATGCTGCGACCTGCTGGAGCTCGTGCGCATAAAGCAAAAGCCGAACGCGACACTGCGCTGCACCGTCGTGCCGGAGCCGATCGAAGCGGAGCGCGCACCGAAGCTGGACGCCGTATTGAACGCGGCGCCAGTGCTTGTGCCGAAATACGGCGGCGGCTACTCCGAGGAGCATGAGCTGCGCCCCTACCGCCAGGGCGACGCGGTGAAAAGCATCCACTGGAAGGTCTCCTCCAAGGTTGACAGCCCGATCGTCCGCGAGCCGCTGATCGCCGCTAACAGCGAGATCTATATCGTGCTGGATCGTCCCGGCGAGGACGACCGGGGGCTGGAGAGCCTCTATTGGCTGAGTCTCGCGCTCTGTCAGCGCGAACTGAAGCACACGATCGTCTCCCGGGAGCTTTATCCCGTGGCAGATGAGCGCGGTGCGCTCGATGCGCTGCGCGCTATCCTCCTGCAACCGATGGCCAAGCCCTGCATCTTCGATCCGGTCAATGCGCGCTGTATTTTCCATGTGGACGGCGGGGAGGTGCGGCTGTGAAACTCAAATTGAACCGCATAGTCAACCTGCTTTTGCTGCTGATGGCCGTGCTTTCCACGCTGTCGCTGCTCACGGAGAGCATCGGCAGCACAGCGCGGGGCAATGTCGCCGCATGGACTGCTGCCGTCTGCCTCTGCGTATGGGTCGCGGCCTCCTTCCGGCGCGGCATCCTCCTCGGCATGCCCGCCGCAGGGCTGCTTCTCTACGCGGCCTATCGGCGCTTCGGTGGGGATCTCGCAGGACAGCTTGGCGACCTACTCGACCAGATAGGCGGGGCGTACTACACGCAGATCTACGCGCCGGGCAGCGAGTTTCTCTATGACAGGGCTACAGAGGATCAGACGATGGTCCTGCTGCTCGTCGGCTTCCTGCTCGCCGCATTCCTTGCCTCCGCGCTGACGCTGCGCAGCGGCCGCATCTTTATCACGCTGCTCGGCACGCTGCCGATCCTCGGCTTCTGTATTGCTGTGAACGCAGCGCCATCGGCGTTTCCCACGGTCTGTATCACGGCCTTCTGGGCTCTCCTGCTGATCAGCGGAGACCGCTGGGACCCCGACTCGTCCAGCGGCCGCGCGGTGATTCTCTCCGTTCTTCCCGTCGCGCTCGTGCTGCTGGCGCTGCTCGCGCTGCGGCCGCCCACCTCCTATACCTACACAGAAAAGGACCTCGCGATGAGCCGCAGCGTGGACGAGTTCCTCAGCCGCATTGCGGATACCTTTTCCACTCGGCAAGAGCAGCTTGTCCCGTCCTTCGCCGAGACGCTGCCTGTGACTGCCGAGAGCAGTGAAGAAGCTGGAATGACCGCGCTGCCCGCGTTCGCGCTCTCCTGGCAGCAGGAGGATACGCTGGCGTTGACAGAGCCCTATGACCGACTATCGGCGGCGCTGCCGGTCTTTCGCTACACAGCCGAGCGAGACGGAAGACTGTATTTCCGCACACGCTCCTACGGAGACTATACCGGCTCGGGCTGGTCTCCGGCCGAGGAGCCGCCGGGCATGAGCTCGCTGAATTTCACGGCGGAGGCCGCGGCGGAGGGACACTCCGCGGCGTACAGCCTGCTCCTCGAGATGCTGACTGCATGCGACGACCTGCCGCTGCCCTATTTCACCGTTTGGGAGGAAGCGGGTGACAGCGGCGCGCAGAGCGCCGCGTCCGGGACGCTGACGCTGCGCTGCTACGCCGCCTCCTTCGCGGAGCTGAGCCTGCCGCGCGGCCTGCGGGCACAGGAGGAGGCCTATCGCGTTTACGCGCAGGAGGTCTATACCAGGCTTCCGGAGGAGACTCGCGAGGCCGTTCTCGCATTCTGCGCCCTGCGGGGTCTCACGGCTGATGACCCGGCGCTGATCGAAACGATAGCGGAGACCGTGCGCTCGCATGTCAGCTATGATCTGGACGCCGTCTACCCGCACGGCGACGTGGTTTCCTATTTTCTGACCCGGGCAGATGGCGGCTACTGCATCCACTATGCAAGCGCTGCAGCCGCGATCTGCCGTGCGCTGGGCATTCCCGCGCGCGTCACCGTGGGCTTCGTATCCGAAGCAAGGGCCGGAGCTACTGTGACGGTCAGCGGCGCGGACGCACACGCCTGGGTTGAGATCTACCGGGAAGGGCTCGGCTGGCTGCCTCTGGAGGTCACCGGGCAGAGCGCTTCTGCGGCGAGTGAAACCGGCGAAAGCACGGCGGAAAGCCCGGAGACGGAGACGCAGGCGCAGATGCAGAGCGAAGCCGACGTGCCGACAGCCAGCCCCTCCCCGCCTCCTGCTCCGACTCCCGGCGCGCAGACGCTGCCGGTCGGTTGGGTGGAGGAAGCGGAAGCGCCGTCCTCTCTGCCGAGCTGGGCGATCCTGCTGATCGTCGCGGCGATCTTTGCTGCGCTCTTCTTCCTGCGCTATGCGCTGCTGCGCCGCGTCATGAAGCGGCGGATCAGCCAGGCGGACAACGGCAAGGCCGTTATCGCCATGTACCGCAGCGCGAAAAAGGCCGCCGGGTCGGAGAACGCGATCCCCGATACGCTGCGCATGGCGGCGGAGAAGGCCGTGTTCAGTCGGCGCGGCGTCACGGCTGAGGAGCGCGCTGCCGCCGGGGATGCGCTGGACGCGCTGCTGCGCAAGCAGCTTCGGAGCCGCTCCCCCTTCGGCGCCTTTGTGTTCCGCTATTGGCAGGGTCTCGCCTGACTACTGCCCGGCGCAGACAGAACTGCTCCTGATCGCGTGAAGTTTTGATAGCTTTTCCGAAAAGGATATGGTAGAATAGCGGCAAGACAGAAAGAAAGGAAGAATGCATCTATGGACATGACCTCCGCCGCGCTCTGGCTCAACACCGTCTTCGCCGGCTTCGACCAGTCCGTCACCCAGGCGGTGCACAGCCTCTATGACTGGGGCGGCTCCGCGATGACCGCCTTCATGAGCTTTATCTCCCTGCTCGGCAAGGGCGGCATATTCCTCATCCTGCTCTCGCTTGCGCTGCTTTTCGTGAAAAAGACCCGCCGCTACGGCACGGCGATGGCCTTCGGGCTGCTGATCGGCGTGATCCTCGTAAACCTCCTTTTGAAGGTCTGGGTCGCCAGGCCGCGCCCCTATGCCGATATCAACGGCTTCTTCTACCCGCTCTGGGTGCAGATGGGCAGCCACATCGAGAGCGACATGAGCTTCCCCTCCGGGCATACCAACGCGGCCTTCGCCGCCATGATCCCGCTGTTTCTGCTGGGCAACAAGAAAGTCAGCTGGCTGGCCGTCGTGTTTGGGCTGCTGATGGGGCTGAGCCGCATCTATCTCGTTGTGCACTATCCTACCGATGTTCTCGGCGGACTCATCACCGGCACGCTCAGCGGCATCCTCGGCACACTCATCGCCCTCAAGCTGCCCAAGGGCTGGTACGCCTGGCCGCTCGGAGGAAAGAAAAGGGAGCCCGCGGCATGAGCTTATTCGGACTCAGATTCAAGGGCGTCGACAAGAAATACATCCGGGATGAAGCGCATATCGCCGATTTCAAGGCTGCGCGGAAGATCGGCCGGGTGAGCGTTGGCGAGCTCTGCCTCTACTACCGCGACCTTGGCGTGAAGTACTATGTACCCTACGAGTATATCGACCGCAGCTTCACCCGCATCAGCGAGTGCCAGCCGGACGACAGCCCCGCCTATTACTACTACCGCCTGATCCTTGTCCACGACGGCAGGGAGTTTGCCAACCTCATTTTCAACGAGGAGAAGGACGTGGACGAGATCCATGCGATCCTCAAGGAGAAGCACCCCGGCATCGCGCACGGCTACGTCCCCCCTGCTGACGGCAGGGAAAGGCCGAAATTCATGTAATACTCCGCTTTAAACGCGAAATCCCCCCGGCGAGAGCCGGGGGCATTTCGCGTTTATTGTACGACCGAGTCATGATACTGCGGCCGGAAGATCACTTCCTGTCGATCCGCATCTCGCCGCGGTTGGCTTTGCGCAGACCCACCTCGGTGCCGCGGAGGATGCGCACGAAGTTCTCGCGGTGCTTGTAGAGGATGATCAGCGCGACGACCGTCAGGATCGCGGCGGCGAAGAACTGATGCGTTGCCGCGCAGTAGGCCGGATAGGCCACGACCGTCGTCACGGTGCCGACCACGATGTAGTCCGTGATGAGCACGAGCACGACCATGACCGCGAGGATGCAGAGCGCGACGCGCCAGTTGAGCATCAGGATCGTGCCAATCGTTGAGGCGAAGCCCTTCCCGCCGCGGAAGCGGAGGTAAAACGGGAAAAGATGCCCGAGGATGCACGCGGCGCCGGCGAGCTCGCGGCAGAGCGAGAGAGAGGGAAAGAGCTTCGAACAGAGCCACACGGCAAGCGCCGCCTTCCCGATATCATGCAGGGCGACGAGGATACCGAACTTCCAGCCCAACAGCATCATGGCGTTCGATGCGCCGGGATTGCCTGTGCCGGTCTTCTGAATATCAAAGCCCTTGGCTTTGGCGATATAATAAGCGAGGTTTGAGCAGCCGATCAGATAGCCGATCAGTACGATCAGCAGATAACGGAAAATGACCATAGCGGATCCTCCCACAGAATGCTTCAAGGCACGGCTTGCAAATCCTTCCGAAATCAGTATACACCCATTTTGCAAAAAGCTCAAGCAGTCTTTGACGCGGGAGGGGAATTGCGCTATACTGTGTGCAGAAATACAGAGGAGGCGGGCATATGATCCGACGCTTGACCAAAGAAGGAGCCGCGCTGCCGCAGATCCCCTGGGCACGCTATCCCAGACCGCAGCTGCAGCGCAGGGACTGGCTCTGCCTCAACGGGAGCTGGGAGCTGGAATGCGGCGGGAAAACACAGCGGATCCTTGTCCCGTTCTGCCCGGAAAGCTTGCTCTCCGGCGTGGAGGAGCCTCCCGACCCCGGCGAGGAAATGACCTACCGGCGGCACTTCACGCTCCCGGAGGGTTGGGAGGGGCGGCATATCCTGCTGCACTTCGGCGCGGTGAGCCGCAGCGCTGCCGTGTTCGTCAACGGCCGGGAATGCCTGCGGCATGATAACGGCTATCTCCCCTTCTCCTGCGACATCAGCGAAGCGCTGCAGCCCGGTGAAAACGAGCTCCGCCTGCGTGTGAGCAACGACCTCGACCCGCGATTCGCCCTGGGCAAGCAGAGCAAAAAGCGCGGCGGCATGTGGTACACGCCCTGCTCCGGCATCTGGCAGAGCGTATGGCTCGAGCCTGTCCCGCAGAGCTATGTGAAATCCCTCGCGATCCGCTGCGGGCGCGACTGGGCGGAGATCACTGCGGAAGGCGTGCAGGACGGGCTGATCCTTCTGGACGGGCGGGAGATCCCGCTGCGCGGCGGCATGGCGCATATCACGGTCCCCGAGCCCGAGCTCTGGAGCCCTGAGCATCCGAAGCTCTACCGCTTCCTGCTCCGCAGCGGCGAGGACAGCGTGGAATCCTATTTCGCGCTGCGCAGCCTGACCATAGAGACGCTTGACGGCCTGCCCCGTCTTTGCCTCAACGGCAAGCCCTATTTCTTCAACTGCCTGCTCGACCAGGGCTACTGGAGCGACGGCCTCTATACCCCCGCCGATCCGGACGCCTTCGCGCGCGACATCCTCGCTGCAAAAGCGCTTGGCTTCAACACACTGCGCAAGCACATCAAGCTTGAGCCGGAGCAGTTCTATTACGACTGTGACCGGCTGGGGATGATCGTCTTCCAGGACATGGTGAACGCAGGCGTCTACCGCTTCGTGCGCGACAACGCGCTGCCGACCATCGGCTTCCAGCGGCGGCGCGACAGCAGGCTGAACCCGGACCCGGCAATGCAGAAAAACTTCCTCGCGGCGATGGACGAGACCGTGCGGCTGCTGAGAAATCACCCCAGTATCTGCCTCTGGACGATCTTCAACGAGGGCTGGGGGCAATTCCGGGCGGACGAGGCCTACGCGCGGCTGAAGGCGCTCGACCCGGAGCGCTTCATCGACAGCACCTCCGGCTGGTTCAGGCAGACGAAGAGCGACGTGGAGAGCCTGCATATCTATTTCCGGCCGCTACGCATCCCAAAGAGCGACAGGCCGGTGCTGATTTCGGAATTCGGCGGCTATGTCTGGAAGCTCCCGGAGCACAGCTTAAACCTCGACAAGACCTACGGCTACCGTATCCTGAAGGATCGGGAGAGCTTCGTCCGCGCGCTGCGCGAGCTCTACGAGCAGCAGGTGCTGCCGCTGATCCCGCAGGGGCTCTGCGGGGCGATCTACACCCAGCTTACGGACGTGGAGGACGAGACCAACGGCCTGCTGACCTTCGACCGCGCCGTGCAGAAGCTCCGCCCGGAGGAGCTGGCCGATCTCTCGGAGCGGATGCAGAAGGCCATCCGCCGGGGTAAGCACTGAAAGAGGGACGCTATGAAACAAAACTGTATGATCATCTCCGGCGGGGAATTCTCGCCCCTCCCCGCGCCGGATGCGGATACCTATGTGATCGCCTGCGACAAAGGCTATGCCTACGCCCGGCGCTGCGGCATCCGGCCGGATCTGCTCGTGAGCGATTTCGATTCCTATGACGGCGAGGTTGACCCGGAGATCCCCCTGCGGCGCTTTCCCTCCGAGAAAGACGACACCGACACGATCATCGCCCTGCGCGCCGCCATCGAAATGGGCTTTGCGCGCGCGGATATCTACTGCGGTCTCGGCGGGCGGCTCGACCACACACTCGCCAACCTGCAGTCCGCCGTGTTCGCGCAGAAGCGCGGCGTGCAGGTGCGCATTCTGAGTCCGGATACAAGGATCTTTACCCTCACGGCGGGAAGCCTCACGCTCCCGCGGCTCGAGGGCTTCTCCCTCTCGGTCTTTGCTGCGGAGGACCGCTGTACAAGCGTCAGTATCCGCGGAGCCAAATACGAGCTTGAAAACGTGGAGCTCACAGACGCCTTCCCGCTCGGCGTGAGCAATGAGTGGAGGGAGGAGGCAGTCACGCTAAGCGTTGAAAGCGGCGTGCTGCTGATCGTCCTGTCAAAGCTGTAAAGAATAATCATCCACCCGCCCAGCGGGTGGTTTTTCATATGCGGGCATAGCCCTCTGTTCCTCGCGGACACGTCAAACGTGTAATACGATCT
>ODAJ011871259.1_pt1 | contig 23427 bp, 24 predicted proteins | sample 1539241 | NCBI WGS metagenome assembly ODAJ01 (sample SAMN02144231, study PRJEB22623) | gut metagenome | biome: sheep rumen | host: Ovis aries | place: New Zealand | reverse complement strand
CTTTAATTTCTTGCTCTTATCTCGTAAAAGCGGGTGCAAAGGTACAACATTTTTATCATTCTACCAAATATTTATATAAAAATATGTACTCGCGCAAACGTTAACGGGAAAAAAAACGATTAATAATTGCATATTTGAAAAAGAAATACTAACTTTGCATTATCATTTAAAACAAACTATCAAACAATAAAGCAAACAATTATGTTAAAGCCGTTAAACAAACACTTCGCTCCAAAGAGCGTCATGCCTGAAAAGGTTATTCAGTTTGGTGAGGGTAACTTCCTCCGCGCATTTGTTGATTGGATTATTTGGAACATGGACCAAAAGACCAATTTCAATGGTTCAGTTGTAGTCGTACAGCCCATCGACAAGGGTATGGTCGACTGGTTGAACGGTCAAGACTGCCTGTACCACGTCAATCTGCAGGGGCGTGAGAACGGTAAGCCTGTCAACACGCTGGAGCGCATCGACGTTATCAGCCGTGCGCTGAACCCCTACTCTCAGAACGACGCTTTCATGGCTTTGGCCGACCAGCCTGAGATTCGCTTTGTCATTTCTAACACCACAGAGGCTGGTATCGCTTTCGACCCCACTTGTAAGCTGGAGGACAAGCCTGCTTCAAGCTATCCTGGCAAGCTGGTTCAGCTGCTGTATCGTCGTTGGCAGACCTTCAATGGTGATCCCACAAAGGGACTTATCATCTTCCCTTGCGAGCTCATCTTCCTCAACGGCCACGTGCTGAAGGATTGCATCAATAAATATATAGAACTGTGGCAGTTGCCAGCTGACTTCAAGAAATGGTTCGACGAGTGCTGCGGTGTCTATGCTACTCTGGTAGACCGCATCGTTCCTGGTTTCCCCCGCAAGGAGATTGCCGAGATTCAGGAGAAGGTGGGCTATCGCGACAACCTCGTCGTACAGGCTGAGACTTTCCACCTGTGGGTCATCGAGGCTCCGAAGGAAATTGAGAAGGAGTTCCCTGCTGACAAGGCTGGCCTGCACGTGCTGTTCGTTCCCTCTGAGGAGCCTTACCACAAGCGCAAGGTGACGCTGCTCAACGGCCCGCACACCGTGCTCTCTCCTGTTGCCTTTCTAAGTGGTGTCAACATCGTTCGCGATGCTTGCAACCACGAAGTTATCTCAAAATATATCCACAAGGTACAGTTCGACGAGCTCATGCAGACCCTCGACCTGCCTATGGAAGAGCTGGAGAAGTTTGCTGGCGACGTGCTGGAGCGCTTTGACAACCCCTTCGTAGACCATCAGGTGACGAGCATCATGCTCAACTCATTCCCCAAGTTCCAGGCTCGCGACCTGCCCGGCGTGAAGACCTATCTGGAGCGCAAGGGCGAGCTGCCTAATGGTCTTGTCTTCGGTCTGGCTGCCATCATCACCTACTACAAGGGTGGCAAGCGTGCCGATGGTGTGGAGATTGTTCCCAACGACGACCAGAAGATTATGGACCTGCTGAAGGAGCTGTGGGCTACTGGCGACACACAGAAGGTGGCTGACGGTGTACTCGGTGCTGAGTTCATCTGGCAGGAGGACCTTAACAAGATTGCCGGTCTCAACCAGATGGTCAAGCTCTACCTCGACCTCATTCAGGAGAAGGGCATGCTCGAAGCTGTCAAGACCATTCTCTAAGCAACAAACAACCCATCAATAGAAACGGGGGACACATCATCGAATGTGCCTCCCGCTTTTTCTTTTCTTTATCGGACGGAACTGACTGCCTTATGGTAAGTCTGAATAGCGCTTGCGACCCTTGACATAGTACTGCCACAACAAGGAGAAGGGACGACGTTGCGGCACGCGCTCTTCGGTGCGCGTGGTCTGAATCCTTTCACGGTCGGCATCGAAGTCCTTGCGCCAGCGCTTGAAGGCTCGGCGTGCACGGAAGATGGCCTTGAAGTCACCCCAGTTGTGTTTCAGAATCAGCATCTCCCAAGCTGCGAGGTAGTCCAGGAACCAACGAACACGCATGACATGGTGCAGCTCTTCGTCGGGCAGACACTTATAGAGCATCGTCAGGTTGTTGCGGAAATTGAGAAACGTCTTCATAGGGTTCGACTTAGGCAGTGTACCGCCACCAACATGATAGACAAACGACTCTGGCAGACAATAAATCCTACGACCGCTGATACGCAGTCGCCAGCAGAGGTCTATCTCCTCGTTGTGGGCAAAGAAACGACCATCTAATCCGCCGACATTCCAGTAGTCCTTCGAGCGTATCATCAGCGCAGCACCGGTAGCCCACAGAATATCCGTGGCATAGTCGTACTGGCCGTTGTCCTCCTCGACGGTCTCGAAGATGCGCCCGCGACAGAATGGGTAGCCGTAGCGGTCTATGTATCCCCCACTCGCCCCTGCATACTCGAACATATCCTTATTATATATAGAGAGCAGCTTGGGCTGACAGGCTGCCACCTCCGGGTGCACGTCCATAAACTCTATCAGCGGAGTGAGCCAGTGGTGGGTCACCTCAATGTCCGAGTTCAGTAGCAAATAGTATTCGGCATCTATCTTCCTCAGCGCCTTGTTATAGCCGTCGGCAAAACCCCAGTTCTTGTCCAACACGATGGTCTTGCACTCCGGGAAATCGCGATGCAGCAGGTCCAGCGAGTCGTCCGTCGACGCATTGTCGGCGACATAGACCGTGGCCTCGTCGCGCGAGTAGTTGAGCACAGTAGGCAGATACTGGTGCAGCATCTTGGCACCGTTCCAGTTCAATATGACTATAGCAACCTTATCCATAATACTCTCAATCTCTCAATGTCTCAATTTCCAAAGCCCGAAGAGCAGTCTTATCGTGGTTGAAGTCACCTAGACGGACCTTCATCAACTGGTTGTCGTATTCCTCACGAGCCAAGGCGGCAGGCAACTCCACACGGATGTAGTTTTTTGTAAAACCATGCATAGCCTTGCCACGCGGTGCTTTCTCAAAGAGCACTTCAGCCTCAGTGCCCATATAGTGTTCATAGAAAGTGTGCGTCTTTTCGTCAGACAACGTCAGCAGTCGCTGACTACGCACCTTTTTGTCTACATCCGCTACTACATACGGTATCTTGAGGGCTGACGTTCCAGGACGCTCAGAATACGGGAAGACATGCAACTGCGTAACGTCCAGGTTGCGCAGAAACGCGTAGGTCTCCTCGAAACACTCGGGGGTCTCGCCTCTACACCCCACCATTACATCCACACCAATAAACGCGTCGGGCATCACCTCCTTGATACGATGTATCTTTTCTGCAAACACCTGACGATCGTAGTGGCGGTGCATCAACTTCAGCACAGTATCACTGCCGCTCTGCAGGGGAATATGGTAGTGTGGCATGAAGGCACGACTCTGGGCACAGTAGTCTATCAACTCGTCGCTGATCAGGTCGGGTTCCAAACTGCTGATGCGGTAACGGCTAATACCTTCGACTGCATCCAGCGCCTTGACCAAATCCACAAAACGTTCTCCTGTCGTCTTGCCGAAGTCACCAATGTTCACACCCGTCAGCACAATCTCCTTGCCACCTTCACGAGCAGCCTCCTCAGCCTGAGCCACCAGCGAGGCAATAGTCGGATTGCGACTGAAGCCACGGGCATAAGGAATGGTACAATAGGTACAAAAGTAGTCGCAACCATCCTGCACCTTCAAGAAGTAGCGCGTCCTGTTGCCTCGTGAACAGCTAGGTGCAAAGCTCTTGATGTCCTTCGTCTTCTCCGTCTTGTACTTCGCGCCCATTGCGTTTTTTCCGTCGCTCGCATCCTGTTCGCCTTTATCGTAGGCCGCGACAGCGTCGCGACAAACAAATTCCTCCGAAAGAAACTGCACCAAATTGGCCTTCTCATTTGATCCCAGCACCAGGTCTACCCCTTCAATCTTACTGATGCGCTCTGGCTCCAGCTGAGCATAACAACCCGTCACAACAACAAAGGCGCCAGGATTCTGGCGCACTAGCCGATGGATGGCTTGACGACACTTATGGTCAGCCACGTCAGTCACCGAACAGGTATTGATCAGACAGATGTCTGCCTGTTCGCCCTTAGCGGCAGTCACCACACCCATTTCACTAAGCATCTTGGCAAAAGTTGAGGTCTCTGAGAAGTTCAACTTACAGCCCAGCGTATAATAATTAGCCTTTTTTCCTTGAAAAGCAGATGTATCTATCATATAATAAATAAGGTGTCTTTTTCTTTTTGCAAAGGTACGAATAAGTGAGCGAAATGCCAAATTTATTTTAGTATTTCCGAACGAAAGAATGCGAAGCCACACTCTTTGAGAACCTTCGAGACGCAGTCTCAAAGAAACACATTTTTTTCGTAATTTTCCCCATTTTTAGCAAAAATTCAATTGAGTGTAATTTATACGAAAAATTTAACATTTCGTAATTCATTGATTTTAAGCCACTTGCAAAAAAGTTACAAAAACAGACTAAAAAAAAACGCAAAAAAAGATACAACGTATCAAAAAAATGTCTAACTTTGCAGCGTTTTAATAAACAAATGATTGTTTTACAGATTTAAAAAGTTTAGAAAAATGAAGAAATTAGTATTTATGTTCGTTGCTGTTGCAGCTATCTCTTTCGCTTCTTGTGGTAACAAGACCGCTCAGGCTGAGGCTGTTGATTCAGATTCAATTGCTACTGTTGATACCGCTGAGGTTGACACTGTTGCTGCTGACTCTGTTGCTGCTGATAGCACTGCTGCTGAGTAATTCAAGCACGAACTCAAAGAAATTGAGAGAAAATGCCGCCGGATTCATATCCGGCGTTTTTTTTTTGCTCTTACGTTCGGACGAAGAAACAATTATGAGAAATGTAAAATACCATGTTTATGGTATACGAATAACGTGTGCTTAGTATTGTGGGAGTGGAAAAAAGACTGTAACTTTGCAGCGTGAAATAATAATTAAGCATTAAACATTATATAAAAAAGGATTATGACAAAGATTGCAAAGCAGCTGACTGAGCTCATCGGCAACACCCCACTCTTGGAGCTCAACAAGTATTCAACGGCTAAAGATCTGGAGACTCCAGTGATAGCCAAAGTAGAGTTTTTCAACCCCGGCGGTAGCGTAAAAGACCGTATTGCACTGGCGATGATAGAAGACGCTGAGCAGAAGGGCATTCTGAAGCCCGGTGCCACCATCATCGAGCCAACCAGCGGTAATACAGGTGTCGGTCTGGCACTGGTCAGTGCCGTCAAGGGCTACCATCTTATCCTTACCATGCCTGAGACCATGAGCGTGGAGCGCAGAAACCTTGTGAAGGCCTATGGTGCTGAGGTGCGCCTGACGTCTGGCAAAGACGGCATGCCTGGTGCCATCCGCGCTGCCGAGGAGTTGCGCGACTCTATTCCTGGCGCTGTCATCCTGCAGCAGTTTGAGAACGAGGCGAACCCTGCCAAGCACTATGCCACGACAGGTCCTGAGATATGGCGCGACACCGACGGCAAGGTAGACATCTTCATCGGTGGTGTAGGTACGGGTGGTACAATCAGCGGTACGGGAAAATACTTGAAGGAGCAGAACCCTAACGTAAAGGTAATTGCCGTGGAACCCAAGTCGAGTCCCGTGCTGAACGGCGGCCAGAGCGGCCCACACAAGATACAGGGTATCGGTGCCGGTTTCGTCCCCAAGACGTACAACGCCAACTACATCGACGAGGTGTTTGATGTAGAGAACGACGACGCCATCCGTACTGGACGTGAGATTGCGCAGTCGGAGGGTCTGCTGGTAGGTATCTCTGCCGGTGCAGCACTCTATGCTGCCATCCAAGTGGCCAAGCGTCCTGAGAACAAAGGCAAGAAGATTGTCGTGCTGTTGCCTGACACGGGCGAGCGCTACCTCTCTACGGTGCTGTATGCTTTCGAGGACTATCCGCTGTAGAGCCTACAAGCCTACCACCAACCCCTCCCAAAAAGGAGGGGCTTTTTGATGCGCGCAACTCCCCTCCCTTCAGGGAGGGGCCGGGGGTAGGCTACAGCCCGGGGCGTCGTATGGTGAGTGGAATGGCTTCGGGATGAACGGTGACGAAGGCTGGGGCGTCGTCAACAACACATGCCAAGTAGCCTCCCCCACCCGCTCCTGGCATCTTATAGGCCAGCACGAGGTCTTGGTAGCGCTCGATATACGACGGTACGGAGCCCTGTACCATGGCTGGGAACATTGCTACCTGAGCCTGGAAACTGGCGGCATAGGCCTGTGCAAAAGCGGGGAGGTCGCAACGAAGGATGGCAGCCCAGCAGTCGTCGGCAGCCTGCGCCAAGGCACGCACCTTCGCCTCGGTGATATCCTTGTCTTCCAGTACGCTGCAGCCCTGTCGGCGGGGTTCCATGGGAATCATCACGAGATGGTTCTCCAGCCAGCAGAGCACAGCCTCATCGTAACACGTCTCTATCTTCTCCGGCCAGAAACGGTTGTTGTAGTAGTGGCGACAGAGTCCGGGGATGCAGATGCCGATAGCGTCCTGTGCCCCACTGACGATGCCGTCGCTGCGCTCCGGGTCGTTCTCAAAGCAGAACACCAGCTTGGCCAACATCTCCGGATCCATGTTAGGCAACTGGTACGGCCATATCTTCTTTATCATATTGCGCGTACTGGTGCTCAGTCCGCAGCGCTCACGGATGTCGAACGTCGGTTCCAGGGAGATGGTCAGCGCCCACCCTGGTGCCATACACGACACGTAGGGCTGGTCTATCCACGTGCCGGCAAGGTCCAGGCGTGTAGGAATCTGCGATGCCGTCTTCTTCAGGTCCGTCGACGAACGTGCCGCAAGTCCCTGCTGGGGTACCCTTTCCAGTACGACATACTCCATGCCGCGCTCATCGCAGAGTCGCCGTTTGTCCTCGTTGCCGCCATCGCTGTTGACAACCAAGATATCCGGTTTGACGATGTCCAGCGTGGGCAGGAAGTCGAGAATGCCGCTGCCCTGATTGATGTAGGCCTCCTTAACATAGCGGATACTCTTCACCATGAAGAGACGTTCCTGTTCACTATATATCGTCTTGTGGTGCTTATAGCCCTCGATGGTTTTATCGGAACCGATGCCCACATACAAGTCGCCATACTGTGCTGCCTGTCGGAAAAACTCCACATGGCCCGAGTGCAGCAGGTCGTAGCAGCCGGAGACAAAGACTTTCTTTTTCATGCGTTATGCTTTTTTACTACTGAGTGCGTAGAACATCACTACCAGGAAACAACTGAAGGGCACCAGGTATGACATGTTGATGCCTGCCCAATCGCTGACCAAGCCTTGCACCGGCGTAACCAGTGCACCACCCAGAATTGCCATAATAAGGCCACTGGCACCAATCTTCACATCGCCCAACGACATCTCCGTGCCGTCAGCAGTCTCCTGTTGGGTAAGCGCTCCCAGGGCAATGCCGTAGATGGTGGGGAACATCAGACTCATAAACACGCTGACCAATATCAGTGCTACCACACATATCCACCCCGAGCAGAACACCACGCAGAGCGTAGACAGTGCACTGAGTACGGCACCGATGAAGAGCAGCGAGGCCGGTGCGACATACTTCATGAGCCACGTATAGACAAAGCGCGAGGCACAGAAACCGATGATGGACAACAGGTAGAGCGTAGCAGCCTCTGCCTCGACATGTCCCAGTTCGTGCATGACCAGACGGATGGTAAAGCTCCACACACAAATCTGCGCACCCACATAGAAGAACTGTGCCACGACACCCCATGCATAATGCTTGTTGAGGAGCAGTCGGCGGAAGATGGCTGACAGGGCACTATGGCCTGCCGCATCCTTGCCCTCCGGCATGCGTGCAAAGAGCATGACGATGACGATAACCAACAGTACAGCACCCACAAAGGCGTAGGTACCGCTGACGCTATATAGCGAGATGTCCTGCAGAATGAAGTACTTGCTGATGAGGATGCCCATGATGGAACCGATGGGGTTGAAACTCTGGGCAATATTCAGACGGCGTGTGGCAGTATCGGCACTACCCATCGACATGATGTACGGGTTGGCAGTGGTTTCCAACACCGAACAGCCTGCCGCCATGATGTAGATGGCTACCAGGTAGAAGGCGTAGCTCTCCACCCATGCTGCGGGCAGGAAGAGGATGGCACCCGTGGCATACATGCACAGTCCGAGGATGACACCGCTCTTATAGCTGTGTTTGCGGATGAAGAGAGCGGCAGGCAGTGCCAGACAGAAGTAGGCCCCATAGAAGGCCATCTGGATGAAGCTGGTCTGCGTATCGCTCATCTGCATGATGCGACGGAAGGCAGCCAACAGAGTGTCTGTCATGTTGTTGGCAAGTCCCCAAAGTGCGAAGAGGCTAGTGACCAGAACAAAAGGTACAAGGTATTGGCGTTCAATGACTTTCATATCATATTGTTTAGGTTAGTAGGATGTTAGAGAACTAAGCAAACTGTACCAGTATACGGAACACCTTGCCCGGATTCTCGTTCCACCAGCTCATGGTGTCGAGAGCCTCCTCAGGATGGATGACCTTGGTAATGAGCTGGTCGATAGGGGCATTGCCACCACCCGTCTTCTGACGTTCCAGATAATGGATGACAGCACGAAAATCGGAGGGCTGCGCATTGCGCGAACCACGGATGTCAAGTTCTTTCTGTACGAAATACTTCGTTTGGAACGACACCTCCGCCTTGGCATAGCCTATGCACACCACACGACCCGTAAAGGCCACCTCATCGACAGCCATCTGATAGGTCGGAGTGCTTCCCACAGCCTCGATGACCACATCAGGTCCAAAGCCGCTCGTCATCTCCAGCAGTCGTTGGTGGACATTCTCCTTCTTCGTATTGATGGTGTAGGAAGCCCCCATCTGCTTGGCTAGAGCCAGCTTGTCGTCGTCGATATCGGCAGCGATGACGGTTGCACCACGCATGGTAGAGCGCACCACGGCACCCATACCCACCATGCCACAGCCAATAACCATGACGACATCGATGTCAGTCACCTGAGCACGACTGACTGCGTGGAAACCCACACTCATAGGCTCCACCAACGCACACGTCTTGGGGGTGAGCAGTCCCGCGGGAATCACCTTCTCCCAGGGCATGACAATATACTCCTTCATGGCGCCGTTGCGCTGTACGCCCAGAGTCTCGTTGTGCTGACAGGCATTGACGCGCTGGTTGCGGCACGAGGCACACTTGCCACAGTTGGTATAGGGGTTGCAGGTGACTACCATGCCGGGCTTCAGTCCCTCAGGGACATCGCTGCCCACCGCCTCAATGACGGCTCCTATCTCGTGGCCGGGAATGACAGGGTTCAGCGCCATGCTGTTGCGCCCCATGAAGGTGTTGATGTCGGAACCGCAGAAGCCTACGTAGTGCAGCTTGAGCAGTATTTCGCCCGCTCCTGGGGCCTCAGGTTTGTCTATCTCGATGATGTTTAACGATTGTGAATGGGTAATCTGTATTGCTTTCATTCTGACATATTTTTAATATAAGGTAATTCGGGAAGATTCTTAAAGTCATAGAACCGCTGGGCGTTCTCGCCTAGGAAAAGCCGTTTCTCGCTGTCCGTCAGTTCGGTGCTTTTCTCGATGAAGTCATACGACATCTTATAGGTAATGGCTGTGATGGTGCGCGGATAGTCGGAGCCCCACATTAGGCGCTCCCATCCCACCCAGTCTGCAGCCTCGCAGATGCGGCGCACAGCCGTGGGGAAAGGATAGAACTCGGCATTGTAAAGCCACGTGATGCCTCCCGACTCTATCATAACGTGAGACCCTTGGCGCGCCAGGAGTACCTGACTGCGGAACGATGCCGTATTAGCCATACCGAAGTGGCCTATGGCAACACGCAGCTGGGGACACTCCTGGATGACCTCCGCCATCTGCGCTATCTGTCGCTCGTCGTCAGCGAGACACATGGAACAGATGAGTCCCTGCTGTTCCATGAGTTTGAAGACGGGCATGAGTGTCTGCAGGGGTTCGTGCATACGATGGCCCGGGAAAGCGATGCCCTTCAGTCCGGCATCGACGACGCGCTGTGCCTCGTCGACCGTCCATGCCATACCCATACAGCAGAAGCGGTCGGGATAACGTTGCTGCACGTCGGTGAGATAAGCGTTCTGGTTGCCGTCGATAACCTCTTGCACGACGACAGCGCCCCCTACCTGTGCATAGTCCATATTAGAGAGGAACACCTCTGCCGTGTTCTGACCATCGACAATGAAAGGAGGTACCATCTGCACCTCTTCGTCCATAAAGATGCTGCGGCCATTCTTCAGCGACAGGATGCGCTTGCCCTCGACCCACGTGTCTTGTTTCAGCCACAGATGGCTGTGTGCGTCAATTATGAGTTTGCCCATGTCACACGCTGTTGGTTGCCGATGATGTCCTTGACCTCCTGGACCAGTTGCCAGTCGGGCTCCTCGTTGGCCCACTGGATGTTGCGACGCACATTCTCAGGGTTGGCTGACGAGAAGAGTGTAGACGCAATGCGAGGATTGCTGACAGCATACTGCACAGCCAGTCGCTCGATGGGATAGCCCTTGGCACAGCAGAGGGCAGCAGCACGCTGACACGCCTCAACAAGAGCCTTGGGTGCCGGATGCCATGCTGGCACACCACGCTGCGAGAGCAGTCCCATAGACAGTGGAGAGGCATTGATAACCCCTATGCCGTGCTGTTCGAAGAAGTCCAGATAGTCTGTCAGCGCATCGTCATTCAACGTATAGTGACAGAAGTTGAGCACGCTCTCCACGATGGGTTCTGGACAGTGCTCGATGACCCACTTCAGGTTCTCCAGTTGCAGGTCGGTAATGCCCACATGACTTACGACGCCCTGTTTCTTCAGTGCCACGAGGGCTGGCAGCGTCTCGTCGACGACCTTCTGCAAGCCGCCAGGCAGCGCAGCCTGAAACTCGATATCGTGCACATTGATTATGTCAATGTGCTCAATCCCCAGTCGCTCCATGCTCTCGAAGACACTGTCTGTGACGCGCTGCGCGGAGTAGTCCCACGTGTTGACGCCATCCTTGCCATAGCGTCCCACCTTGGTGCTGAGAAAGTACTTGTCGCGCGGAATGTTCTTCAGCGCCTGTCCCAGCACGGTTTCTGCCTTGTAATGTCCATAGTAAGGACTGACATCAATAAAGTTGATGCCACCCTCGATGGCTGCCTCGACGGCCTCGCAGCTCTCCTTCAGATTGGTGTCACGAAAGACACTGCCCAGCGACGAAGCGCCAAAGCTCAAATGGGAAATCTGCATTCCCGTCTTGCCTAATTCTGTATACCGCATTTTTGTGAATAGTTGTTATGGTTAGAGAAAAACTTCTTGTCAGTTAGTTAGATGACTGCAAAGGTATACAAAAAACGGGAAACAGCAAAACTATTTCCCGTTTTTCTATAACGAAATCTCTGGCGTTTACCAGATGCGGACACGCTCAGAGGGCTGGCGGTAGAGTTTGCCAGAGGTGATATTGAAGGTGTTGTACCAACCACCGCCAATTGGTTTAATCTAATCCGAAGAGAACACGCAGTCCTCCGTCAACACCCGAGAACCCCATAAAGGCCAGTGACAGGAGACCAGCAGACAACATGACAATAGCCATGCCACGCATGCCCTTGGGGATGGTGCAGAGTTCTAGCTGTTCACGCATGCCAGCGAAGACAGTCAGTGCCAGTCCGAAGCCAATGGCTGTAGAGAAGGCATAGACGACAGATTGCAGCAGGTTGAAGTCTTTCTGGATAACCAGGATGGCGACACCCAGTACGGCACAGTTGGTGGTGATAAGAGGCAGGAAGATGCCCAGAGCCTGATAGAGTGCGGGCGACACCTTCTTGAGGATGATCTCGACCATCTGCACCAGTGAGGCAATGACGAGGATGAAGGCGATGGTCTGCAGATACTGCAGACCGAAGGCGTCGAGTACAAACTTCTGTACGCACCACGTCACAATGGTAGCCAGCGTGAGCACGAAAGCAACGGCTGCTGACATGCCCAGCGAGGTATCTATCTTCTTCGACACGCCGAGGAAGGGGCAGATGCCGAGGAACTGCGACAGGATGATATTGTTGACGAATATCGCGCTAATAAAAATCAATATGTATTCCATAACTTCTTAACCTCTAATTTTGTTAACAATAGCGATGAGGAATCCCAGCATGATGAATGCACCCGGAGGCAGCACAAAGAGCAGAACGTTGTAGGTCTCAGGCAGCAGCACAAAACCGAAAATGGAGCCTGAGCCCAGCAGTTCGCGACAAATGCCCAGCAGGGTGAGTCCGAGGGTGAAGCCCAGTCCGATGCCGATGCCGTCGAAGAGTGACGCCACGGGCGAGTTCTTGGCAGCGAAGGCCTCGGCGCGTCCCAGGATGATGCAGTTGACCACAATCAGCGGAATGAAGAGTCCGAGTGCTGCGTCAATATCAGGCAGGAAGGCCTTGATGACCAGCTGCAGGATGGTGACGAAGGCTGCAATGACAACGATGAACACGGGGATGCGCACCTTGTCGGGAGTGACCGACTTGAGGCACGAGATGACAAAGTTGGTACAGATGAGCACGGCCATGGTAGCCAGCCCCATCGACATACCGTTCAGGGCAGAGGTGGTAGTGGCCAACGTGGGACACATACCCAGCATGAGGACGAACGTGGGGTTCTCCTTGACGATGCCGTTCTTGATAATATCTATATAGTTCATAGCTTACTCCTCCAGTTTTTCTTCATGTTCTTTAACTTGCTCCGTGGCGCCGGTCTTAGCGTCGGTAGCAGGCGTGGCTTTGTAGGCATTATAGGCATTGTTGACTGCCTTCAGGAAAGCACGGCTGGTAATGGTGGAGGCGGTGATGGCGTCTACCTGTCCACCGTCCTTCGACACTACGAGCGGTTCCTTGGGGTCCTTGCCGATGATGTCGCCCTTCTGTCCCTTCTGGAACCACTGGTCAGCCTTGGCTCCCAGTCCAGGCGTCTCGGCGTGTTCCAGCAGCGTGTAGCCCAGTATCTGGCCTGCGGGGTTGAAACCTACCAGCACCTTCAGGTCGCCGCCAAAGCCCATGGTGGTTGACTCTACGGCAGCACCAAGGTCCTGGCCTTGTGCATCCTTGACTTGGTAGATGAGGTAGACAAATTCCTTGCCGTCGATGTTCTGCTTGACTTCTACGGGTTCGGCAACCGTGATGTTGTCTGACACCATGACGCTCTTGATGCCGTTGTCGAGTGCCAGTTTCTTCTGCTCGGCAATGGGGCCTTCCGTCAGATGGTTGACAAAGGCCAGTATGCCACCCATGACGACGGCCACGAGGGTGAGCACCAGCACCATATTGGATAAAGATGATTCTAACTTCTTCATAGCAGGTCCTCCTTATTTCTTTTCCGGCACCTCACCGAAGCGAGTGGGTTTCACATAATTATTAATAAGAGGTGTAAAGGCGTTCATTATCAGGATGGCGAACGACATACCCTCAGGATAGGCACCCCAGTTGCGGATGACAACCGTCAGGAAACCGATGCAGACGCCGTAGATGAGCTGGCCTTTGGCTGTCATGGGCGATGTGACATAGTCGGTTGCCATGAAGATAGCACCCAGCATCAAGCCACCTGAGAAGATGACGCTGACGGGGTCTGCATAGACAGGGCTGGCCAGATGGCAGAGTCCGCTGAACACGAAGACGGTAGCAATGATGCTGACGGGGATATGCCAAGTGATAATCTTCTTCCACAGCATGTATGCCAAACCCAGCAACAGTGCCAAGGCACAGATTTCACCCATAGCACCCGCACCGTCGGGGTGGTTGCCTAAGAAGAGGTCGAGCGACGATGGCAGCTTGTCCAGTATGCTGGCGTCGCCATGCTTGATGGCATCCTGCATGATAGTCAGCGGAGTGGCACCAGTCTCTGCATCCAGATAAGACCAATGCTGACCAATCTTTGGCCAGGTTGTCATCTGAGCGGGGAAGGCCACGAGCAGTGCACAGCGCCCTACCAGTGCGGGGTTGAAGAGGTTGTTGCCCAGTCCGCCGAATGTCATTTTGGCCACACCGATAGCAAACAGTGCGCCGATGATGATAATCCAGATGGGCAGGTTGCTGGGCAGGTTCATGCCAAGCAGCAGGCCCGTGAGGGCTGCCGAACCATCGAGGATGGTGTTACGCTCGTTCTTGAGCATATACTTGTTGATGGCCCACTCGAAGAAGACGCAGGCCACGACGCTTGTCGCACAGACAATGGCGGAGCCAATGCCGAAGAACCAGAACGACACGAGCAGGGCGGGTAGCAGGGCGATGATTACGCCATACATGTTCTTCTCAACGGTGTCGGTTCCGTGTGCGTGAGGCGATAGTGATACTATTAATTTTCCCATTGAATTTATTTCTTAACTCTTAACTCTTAATTCTTAACTCTCTTTCTTAATTCTTCTTAGCCGCACGAGCGCGGATGATTCCCATAACTGTGCTCTTAGCCTGGCGGATATTGTCGAGCAGAGGACGGTGGGCAGGACAGGTGAACTGGCACGAGCCACACTCTATGCAGCTGACGACATCCTCACGCTCAGCACGCTCCCAGTTCTGGACAGCAGCGAGCTTGGCCAGCAGATAAGGCTCCAAGCCCATCGGACAGGCGCTGACGCACTTGGCACAGCGGATGCAGGGCTGGGGCTCCTTGCGGAAGGCCTCTTCGTCAGAGATGATGGTCACAGAGTTGGTACCCTTGCAGATGGGCACCTCGACACTGGTCAGCGCCTTACCCATCATGGGTCCGCCAGCCAGCAGTTTGTTGTCGCCCTCTGGCATACCGCCACAGGCGTCGATGAGGTCCTTCATGGGTGTACCCATGCGCACGAGGAAGTTGCCTGGGTTCTGTAGCTTCTTACCAGTGACTGTGGTGTAACGCTCAAAGAGTGGCTTGCGCTTCATGACAGCCTCGTAGACGGCAAAGGCCGTTCCTACGTTCTGCACGATGGCACCCACATTGACGGGGATAGCAGGAGGAGCAGGCACCTGACGACGGATAACGGCATCGACGAGTTGTTTCTCACCACCCTGCGGATAGCGCTGCGCCAGGGGCACTACTTCGACGCTGTATTCTGAAGCAGAGAACGCTTCAGCACATTTTTTGGTCAGCAGGTCGATGGCGGCGGGCTTGTTGGTCTCGATGCCGATATAGCCCTTGTTGACCTTAGCACCCTTCATGAGCAGTTCCAAGCCTACGAGTATCTCGTCAGCATGTTCCATCATCAGACGATAGTCAGCAGTGATATAAGGCTCGCACTCTACAGCATTGATAATGACGCACTCAGCCTTCGCCATAGGTGGCGGACAGAGCTTGATGAAGGTGGGGAAACAGGCACCACCCATACCCACGACACCTGCTGTCTTGATGCGCTCAACGATTTCCTCAGGAGTCAGTTCGGGATGGTCCTTCACCAGTTCCAGCTTGTCAGAGCGATCAATGCTCTCTTCCCACTCGTCGCCCTCTACATTAATAATAATGACGGGCTTGCGATAGCCGGTAGCGTCGATGGCGGTATCAATCTTGAAGACGGTACCGCTGACACTGCTGTAGATGGGCGCAGAGACAAAGCCTCCAGCCTCGGCAATCATGGTACCCACCTTCACCTTGTCGCCCTTCTGGACAATGGGCTTGGCAGGAGCGCCAATATGCTGACCCAGTGGGAAGATGGCCTGCTTGGGCAGCTCGGCAACCTTCGTTGCCACCTCGTGTGTCAGCTTATTCTCTTCGGGGTGTACACCACCTATACGGAATGTTCTTACGTTCATGCTTGTTCCTCCTTCTTTACTTCAGGTTCAACATGGGTCTCTGCGGGAACCTCTGCTTTGGGTTTAGGGGCAGGGAAATTGATAGCGTGGATGGAGCCAGTGGGACATACAGCCACACACTTGCGACACAGACGGCACTTCGTATGGTCGATGTACGACACGTTGTTCTCAACTGTGATGGCACCAAAGGGGCACTCCTTCTCACACTTGCCACAACCGATGCAGGCTGCCTTACAAGCCTTCATGGCCACAGGACCCTTGTCCTTGTTGACGCAAGAGACGAACACTCTCCTACCCTTCGGGCCCTTCTTGCGGAGCTCGATAATGTTGCGAGGACAAGCCTTGACGCAGGCGCCACAAGCCACACACTTCTCTTCGTCAACCTCGGCGAGACCTGTTTCAGGGTTGATGTGGATGGCGTCAAACTGACAGGCAGCCACACAATCACCACACCCTAGACAGCCAAAGCCGCAGGCTGTCTCGCCAGCACCACAGGCATTCATGGCTGAACAAGTGCGCAGACCACTATACTCTGCAATCTTCGGGCGCAAGGCACACGTTCCGTTACAGCGCACGACAGCCACCATAGGCTCTCCATTGGCAATAGCCATACCCAACAGGTCGGCCACCTTGCCCATCACCTCTGCTCCTCCTACAGGACACTTCAGTCCCTCCAGGCTACCGGCATCAGCCCCCTTCACAAGGGCATCAGCCAGTCCACCACAACCAGCGAAGCCACAACCACCACAATTGGCACCGGGCAATTGCTCAGTAACCTGAGCTATGCGCGGGTCTTCGTAGACGTAGAACTTCTTGGAGCAGACAAACAGCACCAGGGCGGCAATCAGTGCGATGGCGCCCAATACTGCTACTGCAATCAACATAAAATCCATAAATCTTAAAATATTTGTTTTGTTTGTTATGATTCAATCTGAAAGGCCAATTGCTGGCGCATCTTGTCGCGCAACATCCATAGTACTATATAATAAGGTATAAGAGCACACAGCGAACTTACCGCTGCCAAGCCCTCATTAGCGGTCAGTTGCAGCACAACGACCAGCACAGCAACCAGCATCAAGAAAGGCACGCCGAAACCCCACAGCAACGCTTTGAAAGCCACCTGTCCTGAGGTTGACACCACAACGTGCTGCCCTACTCTGTACGCAGCGGCATTGTCGCAGCATACATCAATGATTTTTTCTTTCGACTCAGCGGCATTGCAGTAGCCAGCCACCTTGCAGGCAGCACAGGCTGACGTCTGAACGATGCGAACATGTATGCATCCGTCCTCAATACTGTCAATAATCCCCGAGTGACTGATTTTTTGATTCATTAGTATTGCAATCTCGAGTTTGCAATTGCAAAGATACAAAGAAAATAAGAAATATAAAACATTAATCAGAAAAAATTAAAAAAAATGTCGTAATCGTTTGCAATTATCCTGCATTTTGCGTACTTTTGTATCGTCATTAATCATTCAAGCACATGAAAGCAACCGAACAAACTTTGCAACAGGCAGAACGTGCCATCCGCAAGACCATCGAAAAGTTTCCTTCCACAGAAGAGGCTACTCTACTGACTGACATACACTTACGCGTTAGTCAGGATACGGGCGAGTTGATGTCTTTCGACGATGACGACAACGAGATAACACGTTGTGTCGTAGAGCAATGGATAGACAACAAAGACGACAACTTCTATCAAGAGGTTGCTGCCACGCTGCGCACCATTCTGCTGAAGCAGAAAGAGAAGATAGAGCAGATGTCCATACTGAAACCATTTTCCTTTGTGCTGGAGGACGATGACAAAGAGACCATCGAAGATCTTTACCTTGTAGACGATGACACTGCCATTCTCCACGAGGAACTGATGGCCGACCTGGACAAAGATCTGGACGACTTTCTGGACAAGTTGCTGAAAGACTGATCTGTTTTTCTAAAGGCTGAAGGTTATTATTCTGGCTGACCGCGCATCAGTCGGTCTAATTCCTTCATGGCATCTTCGTCGACCATATCAATATCTTCATCAAATTCATCGGACATATCGTCGGTTATCGATTCATCTGCCGAATCAGGATCTTCTACCAATTCGCCAGGCAACGAGAACAAGGGCTCATCGTCTTCGTATCCAGTGTGCAACGAATCTGTGTCTTTGGGAGCACCCGCAACGCGCACCTGCATCTGTTTGCCGCCATAGTGACGTACATGACAGGCTGTCAGCATTATGCATGACAGGAATGCAAAAAACAGTATTTTCATTTTTGTGTTGTATTGATCAAGGAGGGTTATAATGCTCACCGCAGTCGCAAGGGGTCGCCTACCTGAATGATGTAATCGGGGGTCAGGTCGTTCATCTTATACAAATTCTTCAGACGAATGCCAAAGCGCTGCGAGATGCTGTACATCGACTCACCAGCCTGAACACGATAGACGAAGCCCTTATACTCCTTGGGGGCGCGACGTCTTTTCTTCTTCAACCAGATGTATTCGCCCTCCTCCAGCACGGCGTCCTTGTCGCGCTCGTTGAACTTGGCCAGACGACGGTAGTCAACACCGACATCGGCACCAATGGAGCGGAACGTATCGCCCTGCTTGGCTATGACGAAGTTGTTGTCATTGAACTCATTAATCGGATGCAAGGTGCCGCGCTGCGACACACCGCCCGACGACTTGAATGGAGTCAATGTAAAACCGGTACCGCCACCATCCTTATCGTACCGGTCCAGTCCGTAGAGTTCAATGATTTCTATCAGCCGATGGGCATAGGTAGGACTGGTAGCATAGCCGCAGGACTTTAAGCCCTTGGCCCAGCCCTTGTAGTCTTTCTTCTTCAACTTGAACAGGCGACTGTATCGCTGGCTGTTTCTCAAAAACAGCGAGTGGTCTACATAGCTGTCCAGCGGGTCATCGTAGGCACGAAAGCACTCGCCGCGAGCATCATCGTCGTGGTAGACCTTACGTCCCGTCCATCCGTTACACTTGATTCCAAAGTGGTTGTTGCTCTTGCGAGCCAGTTCGCTCTGCCCTGCTCCCGACTCCAACACGCCTTGTGCCAGCGTGATACTGGCGGGAATGCCATACTGCTGCATCTGACTGATAGCAACATCCTTATATCGTTCGAAATAGTCCTGATAGGTTTTGTTCCATGAAATAGCGTGAGAAAAGGTGGGACAAAGGCACCAAAGGAACAGGAAAATGTAAAATATAGAGCGATTCATGCTTTTTTCTTTCAATTTTTGTGCAAAAATAAAGAAAAATAATTATATTTGCAACAAAAATCGAAATATTATGAAAGAACTAATCCTAAAATCTACCATTCACGTAGCAGATTTCTCCGAATTAACTGCTCAAGAGCGTGAACTTGTGGAAAAAGCCAAGGAGTCTACCTACAACTCATACGCCCCCTACTCTCACTTCCATGTGGGTGCTGCGCTGCTGCTGAAGAACGGCGTTATCATTCCAGGTTGCAATCAGGAGAATGCAGCCTTCCCCTCAGGGCTGTGCGCCGAGCGTTCGGCTATTTTTGCTGCTGGTGCACAATATCCCGACCAGCCGGTCTTGATGCTGGCCATAGCCGTACGCAACAGCAGTGGAGAGTTTCTGGCCGAACCCGCCAGTCCGTGTGGTCCTTGCAGACAGGTAATCATTGAGACGGAGACGCGCTTCAAGCAACCCGTCCGCATCCTGCTCTACGGCACAGACCATACATACATCATGGATGGCATCAAACAACTGATGCCACTGTCGTTCACCAAGCTATAAAGGTTGTTCTGACTTATCACACTTCTTCAGTACCCATCAATCTGCCGATGGCGTGCTGACCCTTGCTGGTGCAAAATCCACGCAGGGCTATCAGGAAGAAGTTTGAGTATAACTCTTCCACAGAGTACTGTTGCAGCAGACTGTTTGAGAGGATATGCTGTCCCAGGGCATCAAAGATGAGGGGTACCAGCCTGTAGTTTACATCTTTGCGGAAATAGCCCTCCTCAATACCACGGTTCATAAAATCCAAGAACGAAGCGCGCGACGTCTCCTGCATGTTCTTCATGAAGCGCGTCACTTTAGGATATTTCATCAGATCTGAATAGAAAGAGGGATGGACGGAACGTACCTCCTCAACCTTCATACGATAGGACTCAAGGACTATCTCTATGACATCGTGCCCGTCTTCTGCATAGGCAAACAGATATTCACGCTTACGCTCGTAATACATCTTGATGCCTTCCAAGAGCAGGGTTTCCTTGTCTTCGAAGATTTCATACATCGTACGCTTCGAAACGTTCAACTGCCTGGCCAAGTCGTCCATCTTCACAGCACGTATGCCATGCATAGAAAAATCCTGCATGGCTTTCTCTATGATCCGCTCTCGAAGAGAGGTCTTATAAGCAGTTGCTTCTTTCAAAACTTGCATAAATATCAATTTTCGACTGCAAAGTTACAAAAAAGATTAAAAAACTACACGTTTTTCACAAGTTTTTATTACTTTTGCGAAAAATTTTCTCGAAAAAGAATTAATAATACACACAACACAAAATGGTTAAGATCTCGAAAGAAGCAGCTTTGGCCTATCACGAAGCTGGCCGTCCAGGAAAAATTGAAGTAAAGCCTACCAAGGCCTATCGTACACAAACAGACCTTTCGCTGGCCTATTCGCCAGGTGTCGCCTACCCCTGTCTGGAAATTCAGCAGAACCCCGACGATGCGTATAAATATACCGATAAAGGCAATTTGGTGGCAGTCATCAGCAATGGAACAGCCGTACTGGGCTTGGGCGATATCGGTGCTATGAGCGGCAAGCCTGTTATGGAAGGTAAGGGACTGCTTTTCAAAATTTATGGAGGCATCGACGTCTTCGACATCGAGGTCAATGAGAAAGACCCAGAGAAGTTCTGCGAAGCTGTAGAGCGCATTGCTCCCACCTTTGGTGGCATCAACCTCGAGGACATCAAGGCACCTGAGTGCTTCTATATCGAGGAGCGTCTGAAGAAAACCCTCGACATTCCTGTCATGCACGACGACCAGCACGGCACAGCCATCATCTCTGCTGCCGGACTGAAGAACGCTTTGGAGGTTATCAAGAAAGATATTAAGAAAGTCAAGATTGTGGTCAACGGCGCTGGTGCCGCTGCCATCTCTTGCACCAAATTATATATGGCTATTGGCGCACAGAAAGAGAACATCGTTATGCTCGACTCCAAGGGCGTTATCTCTACTGAGCGGCAGGACCTCAACGAGCAGAAAAAGTTCTTTGCCACCTCGCGCACGGATATCCACACACTTGAAGAGGCCGTCAAGGATGCAGATGTCTTTGTCGGACTGTCCAAGGGAAACGTGCTGTCAAAAGACATGGTGAAATCGATGGCTAAAGACCCCGTTATCTTTGCCTTAGCCAACCCCGTCCCCGAAATATCCTATGAGGACGCTATGGCTGCACGTCCTGATGTGCTGATGTCTACTGGTCGTACAGACTATCCCAACCAGATTAACAACGTTATCGGATTCCCCTACATCTTCCGCGGAGCGCTTGACGTACACGCTACAGCTATCAACGAAGAAATGAAACTGGCTGCCGTTTACGCCATTGCCGACCTGGCCAAGAAGCCCGTGCCCGATGTCGTCAACGATGTCTATAAAGTCAACAACCTGAAGTTCGGTCGCAACTACTTCATTCCGAAGCCCGTTGACCCACGCCTCATCTCTGAGGTCAGCGCTGCTGTTGCCAAGGCTGCCATCGAGAGTGGCGTAGCCCGCAAACCCATCAAGAACTGGAGCAAGTACAAACAGTCACTCAGCGTCCTGCTGGGCCAGGAGACCAAACTCACCCAAAAGCTTTACGCTACGGCTGCAGCCCATCCTCAGCGCGTGGTATTCGCCGAAGCTGTTCACCCCACCATGCTGAAAGCTGCCGTACAGGCCAAGGCAGAAGGCATCTGTCACCCCATCTTACTGGGCAACGACGAAGTTATCACTAAGATGGCCAAGCAGATGGAACTCTCGCTGGATGGCATCGAGATTGTCAATCTGCGCCACCCCTCTGAACAGGAGCGTCGTGAGCGCTATGCCCATATCTTGGCAGAGAAGCGCCAGCGCGAGGGCTATACCTATCAGGAGGCCAACGACAAGATGTTCGAACGCAACTACTTCGGCATGATGATGGTCGAGACGGGCGAGGCTGATGCCTTCATCACGGGTCTCTACACCAAATATTCCAACACCATCAAGGTTGTCAACGAAGTCATTGGTATCCGTCCCGAGTTCAAGCACTTCGGCACCATGCACATCATCAACTCACCCAAGGGCACTCTCTATATCGCTGACACGCTGGTCAACGAGAACCCTGACACCGAGACGCTCGTAGATATTGCCAAACTGGCAAGCAGCAGCGTGCGCTTCTTCAACGAGAAGCCCGTTGTCGGCATGATGAGCCACTCTAACTTTGGCTCCTCACAGAGCGACGGAGCCAAGAAGGTGCGCCGTGCCGTGGAAATCATGCAGCAGCAATATCCTGATCTGCCCATCGATGGCGAGCTGCAGTTGGGTTTTGCCCTTGACCGCGAATTGCGCGACGAGCAGTATCCGTTTACACGTCTCTTCGGCAAGGATGTCAACACGCTGGTATTCCCCAACCTCACGTCTGCGCGTTCCTCTTATAAAATGTTACAGATGCTCGATGCCGACGTGGAGATTATCGGCCCGATTCAGATGGGTCTTAACAAGCCCATCCACTTCATCGACTTCGGTGCGTCTGTCCGCGACGTCGTCAACATCGTGGCTGTGGCAGGCATCGATGCCTACGTCAACAAGATCAAGAACCGCATCAACGCCAACAAGTAACGATATGCACAAGGAGGATGGCATGCCATAATGACATGCCATCCTCCTTTCTCCGTATAGTGCGTACCTTACACACTCCACAACGATTTCCATACACATAAAAAAGAGACCCTTGACGTAAGGATCTCTTTTCATTGTTGTAATAACTATGATTTGCTTTACAACAGGTTATTACTCTTCAACAGCAGCCTCTGCTTCCTCAGCCTCGGGAGCTTCCTCCTCAGCGGCTTTAGCAGCCTCTGCAGCAGCCTTCTTGGCATCGGCAGCAGCCAGAATGGCAGCTTCCTGGTCAGCAGCAGCCTTCAGCTCAGCAGCGTTCTCGGCTACAACCTGTACAGGAACCTCAACGGTAACCTCCTTGTGGAAGTGTATCAGAGCTACGAAGTCACCAACAGTCTTGGCATCCTTCATGGTGATGATCTTACGATCAACCTCCTTACCGAGCTTCTGCAGTTCCTCTGCAACCTGGTTAACACCTACAGAACCGTAGAGCTGACCGGTGGCGCTAACCTTAGCGGCAATGCACAGAGCAACGCCGTTCAGAGACTCGGCCTTCTTCTCAGCCTCAGCCTTGATGGCAGCCAACTTATGAGCCTGCTGCTTCAGGTTCTCAGCGAGAATCTTCTTAGCCATAGGAGAGGCGATAACACCCTTACCCTGAGGAATCAGGTAGTTACGACCGTAACCAGACTTAACGTTCACGATATCGTTCTTGTATCCCAGACCGATAATATCTTCTTTCAGTATAATTTCCATGTCTTGCGTCCTCCTTGTTTATTTCATCATGTCAGTTACGTAAGGCAGCAGAGCAATCTGGCGGGCACGCTTAACGGCCTGAGCCACACGGCGCTGATACTTCAGAGAGGTA
>ODAJ014771234.1_pt1 | contig 23433 bp, 15 predicted proteins | sample 1539241 | NCBI WGS metagenome assembly ODAJ01 (sample SAMN02144231, study PRJEB22623) | gut metagenome | biome: sheep rumen | host: Ovis aries | place: New Zealand | reverse complement strand
TTCGTCGTAAGCCTTGTCGAGTTCTTCCTTGCTGACAGATGCACTTGTGCCATTCTCAAACTCGTCCCAATTGAAATCGTCGAGCGGCTTAACGTTCTTTGTTAAATCTGACATAATAAATAAATTGTTGCCCCTCGTTTCTATGTCGGGGCGAGGCCTGAACAGACGTTTACCAGACCGTATTTTAAAGGGTTAATAATGATAGGGGAAAGCGCCTGTTCCGACCCCTATTTCCCCCTACGGGGGACAAAGCGGGTGCAAAGGTACTGAAAAATAGTGAATAGTGGATAGTGAATAGTGAATAGTGTCGGGGGATTTATAATTATTTAACAAAAAAAGGCGGTCCCTTCCGGAATCCGCCCCTTTCTTTATGAATTTTGTGTTTGTGTCTTATACTTACACAATGCCCTGGTCAAACTCATGGCCTCCGTGTAATCTTGGCTTCGCCGAGCTTACACAATGCCCTGAGCCATCATGGCGTTGGCAACCTTCATGAAGCCGGCAACGTTGGCGCCCTTCACGTAGTTGATGTAGCCGTCGGGCTGTGTACCGTACTTCACACAGTTCTCGTGGATGTCGTTCATGATGCGCTTCAGGTAGTCGTCAACCTCCTTGGAAGTCCAGCTCAGGCGCTCTGAGTTCTGTGACATCTCGAGACCAGATACAGACACACCACCGGCGTTAGAAGCCTTACCAGGAGCATAGAGGATCTTGGCATCCTGGAAGATCTTGATAGCCTCAGGCAGTGAAGGCATGTTGGCACCCTCGGCTACGGCGATCACACCGTTGTCGATCAGGGCCTGAGCCTGCTCGCCGTTGATCTCGTTCTGTGTAGCGCAAGGCAGAGCGATGTCGGCCTTCTCGTGCCAGGGGCGCTCACCTGCATGATATACTGCGTTAGGATACTCTTCAGCATACTCCTTGATACGTCCGCGCTCCACGTTCTTCAACTCCTTCACATAAGCGAGCTTAGCCTCGTCGATACCGTCTGGATCGTAGATGTAACCGTCTGAGTCAGAGAGTGTCAAGGGGATAGCACCCAGCTGGATGCACTTCTCTGTTGCGTACTGAGCCACGTTACCAGAACCTGAGATCAGTACCTTCTTGCCCTTCAGTTCGATACCACGGGTAGCGAGCATCGAGGTGAGGAAATATACACAGCCATAACCAGTAGCCTCAGGACGGATGAGAGAACCGCCGAAGGAGAGACCCTTACCTGTCAGTACGCCCTGGAACTGGTGGGTGAGCTTCTTGTACTGTCCGAAGAGATAGCCTACCTCACGTCCGCCTACGCCGATATCACCAGCGGGTACATCCTCATCGGGACCAATGACGCGATAGAGCTCGTTCATGAATGCCTGGCAGAAGCGCATTACCTCAGCATCGCTCTTGCCACGGGGTGAGAAGTCGGAACCACCCTTGGCACCACCCATGGGGAGTGTGGTCAGCGAGTTCTTGAAGGTCTGCTCGAAGGCAAGGAACTTCAGGATACCCAGGTTTACACTCTTGTGGTAACGCAGACCGCCTTTGTACGGGCCAATGGCGTTGTTGTGCTGGATACGATAACCCATGTTTGTCTGAACATTGCCCTTATCGTCAACCCAAGTGATACGGAACTCATAAACACGATCGGGGATGCAAAGGCGCTCAATCAGATTGGCCTTCTCAAACTCGGGGTGCTTGTTGTACTCCTCTTCGATGGTGGGAAGAACTTGGGAAACTGCCTGGATGTACTCCGGCTCATTGGGGAAGCGCTGTTTCAACTCTTCTACAACTTTTGCTGCATTCATAATCTTTTTGTTTTTTAGTGTTGTTTGTTATACTGATTCTTGTTTCTGGGTGCAAAATTACAGCAAAAATTTGAAATAGCAAACATTTTATCAAAAAAATCATCGAAAAACTTTCTTTTTGTCACTTAATTGATATAAATCAAGGACAAAAGGTCACGGAATACGGAAAACGTTGTGCTCGGACACATCAGAACGACGGATAAAAACAAAGCCGCATCGTCTGGGCGATACGGCTTTGTATATATTAATAAGGTGTGAGCTTATTTCCCGTGGGCTGCAAGCTTTGACTTGATCTTATCCACATAGGCATCGATGGTTGCCACTGCTACGATGTTGACAACGTCTCGAACAGAGGCGCCAAAGTCGATGAAGTGAATCGGCTTGTTCAGTCCCATTTGGATCGGGCCGATGATCTCGGCATCGGTACCGAGCATCTGGAGCATCTTATAGGAAGAACGTGCAGAGGTCAGGTTGGGGAATACCAACGTGTTGACGTCCAGTCCCTTCAGACGGGTGAATGGATACTCTTCGTCCCGCAGTTCTTTGTCGAGGGCGAATCCCAGCTGCATCTCACCGTCGATGGGCAGTTCGGGATAGAGCCGCTGCATTTGCTCTACGGCATATTTCACCTTCTTGGCACCGTCGCTCTGGCTTGAGCCGAAGTTTGAGTGGCTGATCATGCCGATGACGGGCTTCTCGTTGAAGAAGCGTACGGCTGTAGCAGCCAGCTTGGCAATATCCACAAGGGTGTCACTGTCGGGGTTCTCGTTCACCATCGTGTCGGCGATGTAGAGCGTACCCTTGGGTGAGTTGATGATGTGCAGGGCACCGAAGTGCTTGTATTCCGGACGGATGCCGATGACCTCATTCACCACCTTGATGGTATTTGAGTATTTGGTATAGAGTCCAGTGATGAAGGCGTCGGCCTCGCCTGTCTCTACCATCATCATGCCGAAATAGTTGCGCTCGAACATCTTGTCGTTGGCCTCCTGATAGGTGTAGCCTTCGCGCTGGCGCTTCTCCGTCAGGATGCGTGCATAGCGTTCACGTCGCTCCTGCTCCGATGGATGACGGAGGTTCACAATCTCGATGCCCTCAATATTCAGTTCGAGTTTCTTGGCCATTTTCTGGATCACCTCGTCGTTGCCCAGCAGGATAGGATGGCAGATACCCTCGGCCTTGGCCTGTGCGGCAGCTTTCAGCATCGTGGGGTGGACAGCCTCGGCAAATACGACGCGCTGGGGATGGGCGGCTGCTGTGGCGTAGAGCTTCTGCGTGAGTTTGGTCTCCTGTCCCAGCAGCACGTTGAGCGAGTTCTTGTAGGCGTCCCAGTCTTCTATCTTCTTTCGGGCCACGCCGCTGTCGATGGCAGCCTTGGCTACGGCAGAGCTCACCTCCGTGATGAGTCGCGGATCAACTGGTTTCGGGATGAAGTAGTTGCGGCCGAAGGTCAGGTTGTTCACCTTATAGACATCGTTGACCACGTCGGGTACGGGCTGCTTGGCCAGGTCGGCGATGGCGTGTACGGCAGCGAGTTTCATCTCTTCGTTGATGGCTGTGGCATGCACGTCGAGTGCGCCACGGAAGATATAGGGGAATCCGATGACATTGTTGATCTGGTTGGGATAGTCGGTACGTCCCGTTGACATCAGCACGTCGGGGCGGGCCTCCATGGCATCCTCGTATGAGATCTCTGGCACAGGATTGGCGAGTGCGAAGATCACAGGGTCCTTGGCCATCGACTTCACCATGTCCTTTGAGAGTACGTTGCCTTTGGAGAGTCCGACGAATACGTCGGCATCCTTCACGGCCTCTGCCAGCGTGTGGATATCCGTCCTGTCGGTGGCGAAGAACTTCTTCTGCTCGTTCAGGTCCTGGCGCTCCTTGGAGATAACCCCCTTCGAGTCAAGCATCACGATGTTCTCCTTCTGTGCACCGATGGCCATATAAAGTTTTGTGCACGAGATGGCAGCTGCTCCGGCACCGTTGACGACAATCTTCACCTTGCTGATGTCCTTGCCGATGACCTCCATCGCATTCTTCAGTCCGGCGGCAGAGATGATGGCCGTACCGTGCTGGTCGTCGTGCATCACGGGGATGTCGAGGGTCTTTTTCAGACGCTCCTCGATATAGAAGCACTCCGGTGCCTTGATGTCCTCGAGGTTGATGCCGCCGAAAGTGGGGGCGATGCGCTCTACGGCCTCGCAGAACTTCTCTGGGTCTTTCTCCGCCACTTCGATGTCGAAGACGTCGATGCCGCCATAGATTTTGAAGAGCAGACCCTTACCCTCCATAACAGGCTTGCCGCTCATGGCACCAATGTCGCCAAGGCCGAGCACAGCCGTACCATTAGAAATCACCGCCACGAGGTTACCCTTGTCCGTATAGCGATAGGCATTGTCGGGATTCTCTTGAATCTCCAGACATGGATAAGCCACACCTGGAGAATAGGCGAGGCTAAGGTCAGTTTGCGTACGATAAGCCTTGGTTGGCTTCACTTCAATTTTTCCTGGACGCCCGCTCTCATGATATTCCAGCGCCGCTTCTTTCGAGATCTTTACCATACTTGTATTATTGATATTTGGAATTTTGGACGCAAAATTACAAAAAACTTAGGAAAAAGGTGACGTTTTTTACAATTATTTTGTAACTTTGCCGACAAAATTGTAAGATTATGCAGGAAAGCAAGGAAATATCTGCGTATAAGAAAAATTTGCGTGGCGTGATTCTCAATACGGCCATGCAGGCATTCGCGCAGAAAGGCATCCGTGCAGTGAAGATGGATGACGTCGCTGCCACCCTTGGTATTTCCAAGCGTACCCTCTATGAGATATTTGAAACCAAGGAGGAGTTGCTCTTCGAGGGAATCCGCAAGTTCTACGCTGAGCGTCAGGAGATAGCCAAGAGGGAGACGCAAAAGTGTAAGAACGTCATGGAGGTGCTTGTCGCAGTCTATCGCATCAAAGTTGAGGAATTCCGAAAGACCAATCCGCTGTTCTATGCCGATCTGGCAAAGTATCCCAAGGTGGCACGCTTCCTCAACCAGCAGAACCAGCAGATGCGCAAGGATATGATGAAGTTCATGGAGCGTGGCATCTATGAGGGTTATTTCCGTGAGGAGGTCAACTACGAACTTGCAGGCCGTCTCTTCGATGCGCTTGGCAAGTATGTCATGGTGAACCAGCTCTACCGCCAATACACGATTGAGGAGATCTTCCAGAACCTTGTCTTCGTCACGATGCGCGGCCTCTGCACGGAGAAAGGTGTAAAGGCCCTTGACAAAATCGTGTAACTTCTTTATAGATTTTTCCTTAAAGTTACACTATTCTTTCTAACGTACTTATAGCCAAGTTGTTAAGTATAGTGTACCTTTTAGTCAAAGTTACACTACCTACACTGCCAGCAAAACAACTTGTTTTGGTGCCGTTAAGATGGTCTTTTCAAATGATTAACCTTATCTTATTGATACCAAAACAACTTGTTTTGGTCAGTCGGAGAGTAGTTCTGTTGACCGCAAAGATACTATATTTTTGCGCGCAAATGCAAGTCACATAAGCGCAAGTATTGGTGTCATCCCAATCAACATGAAGCTAATCAGGAAACCAAATGTCAATATCATGGCTATCATTAGTAGTATTAGCCATAAAAAAGCCTCAGATTTGCTCTGAGACTTTCAGTGATTCCGTCGGGATTCGAACCCGAGGCCTACTGCTTAGAAGGCACTATCCTTTTATGATGTAGAAGTCTCAATATCAGCGTGTTATAGATCTCTCGGTAATCTTGGGGTCAACTATAGGTCAACTATTCCCTTGAATTACGGCACAAAGATAGTCATTTTCTTCGAAAAACCATCCTTTATTGAAAGAATAATAGAAGTCATTGTTTAAATAATCATATATCTACGTTTCTTTGCAAATGGCTGTTTCTCTATTTGCGAATCTATATAAAAAAAGGGTAGGGCACCCAACAAGATTTCTCTTATTGTGATGTACTACCCATTATAAGAATTATGGTGCTCTCCACTCTGTTTCGTCAGGTTCTGACAAGTCTAAGTTTGACTCCTTGCTGAAATATCTAATGAAGTTCAGGTATAGCGTGTTCTAATATGCCTTGACAATGGCTTTGTGAGCTTGCTTGTTCCTTTTGATAAAGTAATCATCTAATGAACTATCTAATTTGACTCCATAGTATCGTAGCCAAATCCGTGCTATCTCTTTGTTCCAGACACACCATTCTCCGTAATGATATAGCTCTGGAGGTATTAAGTCGTGTATCTCTTTTTCTGTAATCATATCTCCCTTACGTATGTCAAGCACCTAAAATGATGGATTATGTGTAAGGTATGTTCTCATTCTTGTTAGCAAAGCCTTCTTGTCTCTTGAATATCCTACTTTGCAGTAGTTCCCGCTCTTAATGAAGTACAACATAGCTCATACAGTCTTATTTTGTTCTCCAAAGATAATCTTTGAACGATAAATATCTACTACTTTTTTCACCTTACCATCTATTCGTTTGCTATAAGGATCAGAACAGTCAAACCACTGATGAAGGTCTTTTGTCTTAGGCTTCTTAGAGATCCCAATTTCATTGTATGCCTGAGACATTTTGTCTAAAGCGTTTGCTACAGTTATTGTTGATGCTGTGGAAATAAGCTTTACCATCAGTTGAGCTAGCTTCTGATCTTTGTTCTTATCATCATCCAGACAACTTAGCGCAGCTTCAACAGACTTTTTAATATATCTGAGATTCCTTACTCTCTCAACACCTAAGTTGTGATATGCAGGTCTTATTAATGGTTGTTGTTCTTCCAGTAACATAAGAGCAGGAGAGTGTGGATCTTTAGACATGATTTTGGCATATCTCAAGAATGCCTCTTTAAAATCAATCTTCTTAACTACAGGGAGTTCTGTCTCTTCTGTCTCTTTTGCTGGCTTATAATCATAGTTGAAATCGATATTATTTTCTTCATAATCTTTTTTGATGCTAACTCCAGTTCCATAGACAATCTGGTTCACCTTAAAATTATATAGTTCTAACTTGGGGAGAATGTCATTGATAGCAAACTCGTCTTTTTTCTTATCGTACTTAATGTAAAGGCTATTAAGGTCATGTTTAATTTTGTCTCTAAGATTTTCTTTTAATGCTTTTTGTGCATCGTTGAAGTACCTAACAGTGTCATAAGCCTTTTTTATTTCATTATCAGTCTTAGCTTTCATCTCCTCATAAGTCATGTAAAGTCTCAGATCCTTATAGGTAGTATTGAATATGTGGACTAGGTTGTATCTAAAGGGATTCTTTGGTGTTCTGATACGGCCTGCAATCTGTGGTAAGTCCGTATCAATGCTAGCTTGAGTATGAGGATTTGACGCGCTACTGACAACAAAACAAATACCAGTCTCGCTATGATAGTCTGCACCTTCGAAAGATTTGGAAGTTATGAAGGTAAACTTCTTATTGTCACTGCGACTGTTACTAATGTCATATCCGATTAGTTTTTCATGGTTATCGGGTGTGTCAGCACAGATAATCCTTGCTTCATCATTAGTTAGGTGACAGTGGTTAAGAATCCCAGCTATATCTTTAACACTATTAATAAAGAAGAAGGCTTCATCGCTTTTATGACCATTGAGAATGTAGTAGCCATTATTCTTGTACTCGTTAATAATATTAGCAGCCATGGTATAAGGCTTGTTTGTCCTCAATAATTCAACCTTTAGTGTCTCTGTATTGTGTCCCCAATCAGCTTCTTTTGGAGGAACATTTTTTAAACAGTCAGGGACAAAATCTGGAGTGATAGGAGTTGCAGACATGAAACAGTATGATCTGAATGCCTTGAAATTATCTAAGACTCCATCAATTGCTTTTTGTCTGTATGAGTAAGCCTTTAATAGACATTGATATTCGTCTATCAGTAATCTGTATTTTGATGGCATAATGTATTCCATCAACTTCGGTACTTTGTCATAGGTGCACATGATCTTTTTTGTACCTGAACAGTTCAGATAATCTATTAGTTTCCGTTCCGCAGCATCATCAAATCTTCCAAATAGTCCGAATGGTCTTATCCCATTGTAGGGCTCTTTAGATACCCCAGCTACAGTAAGATTTGTTTTATTAATGATCAGCTCCGTAGTAGGGACTGCAATTACGTAATCTTCTGCGTTCTGTAGAACAACAGTAGTACCACCACAACCTGTTACGACCTTATTAAAAATGCAGTTGTGTGGTAAGTCTTTCAAGTGTAAGAATCCATCATTGGACTCAATTTTTAAATATTCCATATTCGGTTATCATTATATGGTTCAAATTGAACGATCTACTGAATTATCAATCTAAGAGTATCGAAATTATCTTGTAACTCTTTTCCTCTTTTCTTTTATAAAGGAGATAATCTGCAATTTTCAGTTACACCATATATCAAAAGAAAAGTACCCTTACAGTACCTTCCTTTGTCTTAATATATAATGATAACCGATTATCTAGTGTTTATATTGAAGTGAAGCCTGATTTTGACCTCTAATTATCTCACAGGGATTTCTTCGGTATTATCTGGATCACGATTTCAGTACCTCTAGCTATTTTTTAAAATCAACAGCTAACCGAAATCCTAGTGCGCTATCCTGACAAGTGTTTCTCGTAATGGTACTTTATTCAAGTAGCTACTATCCAGTATTACGATTGCAATTTCAAGTACCTTTTAATAGTAGTTTGTGGTAGCACCTGAATTAGCAGGATTAGCTTCATTTCTCAGTACAGATTATTTTTTCAACTTCTATAGGATGATTTGAAAAAATATGTTCTATAGCTGCACTGAAAAAAAGAGGTTCCAGAGAAGACAATGTATAGAAAAACATCTGAAAAAAAATAAAAGTATATAATCATGAAAAATAATCCAAAGTACAAATTGCAACTAGTACCGTTTGAGTATCTTCTCTTTCCCCTCAATTGTCTGTAATAAATGTATCTGCTGACTTCAAGATGTCAAAGCAAAAAAATGTTAATATCAAAATCGGTCGATTTAATCAATATTTTTGTGTTGGAAAAATTTTCTCTCTTTTGTAAGGTAGCTTTGAAAAAAATTGTTCCACTACTTAAAAAATAGAAGGAGACCCGTTTCTGAGCCTCCTTCGCATGTGACAATTTAACAAGTTACCCTATAAAAGTGTTTTTCTTGTGGAAATGTCACTTTGTTTCTTCATAAACGTCATGAATTCAAAATTATAGGCGCAGAGATCATTGTCATGCACCCCGCTATCATATTATTCGCATGTGAAACTAAATTTTAAATATTCCGATCCATCTTCACCTTCAAGATCAAAAATACCCGATGCGGCATTCTTATCTTGTAGGTGCAAAAAGTGTTTTGAAACCTTTCCAAACAGTCCTGCATGATATATAATAAAGACTATTCCTGCCTCCTGAAAATTTAGTAAGAACCGTCCTATCTTATCATCAGTAAGCCGTACACGAACATACAAGTCTCCTTGATTATTAACATTGCCATAAGTCATATATAATAGTGAAAGGTTTCCATTCTTCAAATTTGAGATGGATGCCTTGATGACATCATTTTCATCGTAAACTAACGAACTTAATTTTCTGGATTGATCAACTCCAGTAAGATAACCGTTTTCATATGATAGGAAGCATGTACCAATCTGACTGATATAACCATCTTTGTTCAAATTAAAGCCAAAAGTACGCATTTTGGTTTCATGCGCATTAAAGTCCCATATAGAAACAGTTTGTAATTCATAATCAATCGATGCTATTTCTTCGGTTTTAGTTACGACTTTGTTTTCAAGAACAGTAACATCACCAAAGATTTTGCTTAACCTTCCTTTTGAATCATATTCACATTTAAAATTAAAGGGACGTTCGGGGTGAGGTTTTCCATTAAGGTAAGTCCAAGTTTCTAAAATCTTCAATTCAGAAATTCTCTTTCCAGACCAAATAGTAGGGCCATCAATAACGTTGGGGGTTGAACCACTATTTGAATCATCATTACTACCGCCACATGACACCAGAACAAGCATCATCATGATTACGGACATCAATATGTTCCAAAACTCAGCTGTTTTTTTCATTGTCACTTATTTTGTAATTACTTTATCTACAAGTCATAGGTGTTTTGGTAAAATTGGTCACTTGCCACTATGGCTCCATGTCAGACGCAATTATTTCTTCAGTATTTTCTTGCTATTAACTAAATATAAACCTTGAGGCAGACCATCGAGCGATGTCACGCTAGAGAGCACCTTACGTCCACTCATATCATAGACATCGAAAGGTTCTGCTGCAGCACCTTCAAGACTCTCGATGCCTGTGGCATCTATGGCAACGATGTTTTTAAAAGAATTCCAAGGGGATGTAGTCTTGTAATCTTCTACACTTCCTGCTGGCACATGAAGCGTTGCATATTCAATGTATGAACCTTCAAAAGCTTCAACTTTAGTGCTTGGTGCCCATTCCGCATAGCAACAAACATCTGTCAATTCTGGACATTGGGCGAAAGCATATATATCGATTTCTCTCATTCTATTTCCTATCTCAATTGTTGTCAACTTTTTACATTCATAGAAAGCAAAACGTCCAATAGACGTCACACTGTTGGGAATAACCACGGAGGTCAGAGCATTGCAGAACCTGAAAGCAGACTCACCTATTTTAATCACACTATTTGGAATGGTTATTGAGGTCAGACCAGTACACCCGCCAAAAGCCCAATCGCCAAGAGATGTCACACTGTTGGGAATATCTACAGAGGTCAGAGCTGTACAACACATAAAAGTACCATCAAGAGACGTCACACTGTTAGGAATATCCACAGAGGTCAGGCCACTACAATAGCTGAAAGCTAACTCACCGATGGAGGTCACACTGTTGGGAATGGTAATTGAACTAAGGCCTGTACAGCCCCAGAAAGCACCATAGCCGATGGAGGTCACGCTGTTGGGAATGGTAATTGAACTAAGGCTACTACAGCCACGCAAAGCGCACTCACCAATGGTAGTCACACCATTAGGAATGGTAATTGAAGCCAGACTACCACATTCTTCGAAAGCACTTACTCCAATGTACGTCAAACTATTAGGTATAGTTATAGAAATAAGGGAACCACATCTGTAGAATGCCTCTTCACCAATGGATGTCACGCTGTATTCCACACCTTTGTACGTCACGGTTTGGGGAATGACTACTTTGCCTGAGTATTTATTAGGATTGCTTGTCACTTCAGCTACCTTTGCCTTGGTGACTAAGTTGTAGTAGATACCGTCTATCTCTACAGGATCTGCTTTTGCGCACAAAGCTATAAAAGGTAATAATAAAAGGAGTAAATGTCTCTTCATAAATGTCTAAATAAGCCTACCAATCCCCAGAAGTCAGCAGTTAATAGTAAAAGGCGTGGGAACTCTTAACTTATTACCTCATTGTGGCTCTGGACTGCCTGGCTGAATAATAAGCAAAAGCCCACGCCACAATGATATATAAATCCAGCTTTGGAAATATAATCATCTGCGTGGGCGTTCTTGCTTATCACCCTCAGCCGTGAATTGTCCAGATTCCAACAAGAGGCAACGTGCTAAACGCCCTGTCTCAGCTAACTACAATGAGTTGCTTTGACGCTACAAAAGTAGCAAAAAGATGTATAGCTTGCAAGAACTTGCTTATTATTTAAGATTCATTAAACATTGAACTCTGTCTTAATCCGTTGTACGGTGGAGATCCCCTTGTTAGTGAGTTTAGCAACGTTCCTTACAGAATAACCACGTTTCAGATAAGAAATCACGTCTCTGTATTCTTCACGCTTCTGCTCGGTGCTTTTAGTGCTTCCAACCTTACGACCTAACTTACCACCTCGTTCAATGTATAGCTTACGACCACTATTCAGACGGAACTTGATATTCTCTCTTTCTAGCTGTGCACATGTCGATAAGGTAGCTATCATGATCGGTGCAAACATGGTGGGTTTACCTTCTGCATCAAGTAGCGTTAACTGTTCTTTCTGCATATAGAGGTTGATCCCAGAATCAATGAGGTCTTTCACTGTAGCTAGGACTTCAAACGCATTTCGTCCAAGTCTGGATAGCTCACTTACTAACAGAATGGAAACTCGATTGGATTTACAGAACTCGATAGCTTGCTGTAATACCGGACGCTCTACGTTTTTCTTTGCTCCAGAAACATGCTCTTCGTATATTTTGCAGAGCTCTAATTTCTGATATTCCACATAATCTAAAAGGTCTGAAATCTGACGATCTGTGTTTTGACGATCCCCTACGCTTGAAACCCTTGCGTAGATAACTGCTGTTGTTGTATTCATATTAATCAAAGAATTAAATAGTAACGAAAAAGGGTGCCTCAAGCATCTAATCATAGAATTACTTGAACACACCTATTAATTCAACACATTAAAAGTAAAGAGGACACCACCTATATATAATAAGGTGATGCCCTCCGCTCTATCAACTAACCAAGAAACCATTGGTATGTTGAATCACCGTGCAAGGCATTGTTAAGCCCTACGGCAACATCTGTAGCGTTAACCGCTCTGGAGAGATAGCTATCAATGTAGCTTGACTTGTTAGCCTCAGTCAGCAGATTGTGGAAACTCCACATAGAGAGTGATCCACCTTTACCGCCAAAGTCCTCATTCAGATAGTAGCCTCTGCACACGTTGTTGACCTGTGAATCAGTAATCAATAGACGTGGTATGCCTCTAGACAGTCCTTGCGGTAGTGCCTGATAGAGTCTCATCCTACCGATGATTTGAGCAAACTGCGTCTCAGTAAGGTAAGTGTTACTGAGAGTCTGCATCAAGTGAATATCTTTGGCAGGGTTGAACTGATTGAAGAGCTCCATCACCTGTGTATAGAGTTGCTTCAAGTCCATGACCTCCAGAGAGAGTTTCACACCTTGACCTGTCAGCACCTGATTGCTACAGATCACCACACGCCAGCCCACGAACACGCTGAATTTTTCCACTCCTTTAGAAGAACGGTAGAGATTCAGATCATTGTAGTTACGGACACCACCAACACAAAGTTCCAGACGCTGTCCTTCGATGGTCTCATAGATGGTGGGGATCGTGAAAGCAAAAGCCATTCTTTGGTAGAACTGAGTCTTTTCGCACTCCAGAAGCTCAGAAGCTCTCTTACCTAATGCGTCAGGTGTACGACCTCTAACGATGTGCGACACTCTTATATCTGGGTTGGTGATTGCTTCCCCCTGATAGAAGGACTGCGCTGCATCCCAGACAGATTCGATAAAGTCCTGATGCGAAATCGTCAGCTCTTGATTAGCCCATGTAGGAACCACACACTGAGTCTTCAACTCGTCCATAGTGATTCGGTTGGTGTTAGCTTCCAAGAAACTGACATAGGACTTAGCAGAGGTTACAGGCTGATCTACAGAGATTTCTTCGTAGTCAGCGTACTCAAACTGATTGCTGTTATTTGTAGCCACAGCAGCAGGCATCAATAATAAATTGCTCATAATTCAATGAATTAAATGATTAATGATAGAGTTAACTGTATGAGGTACATTTTTACCTCTAAGAGGTACATACGCTCTACAATCTGACTACAGTTTAGAATATGCTAAGGTTCTTCTCAGAAAAACGTTTTACCATTTATGGCACGGAGGGGGACTGTGTAAGGGTGTGGCGGTGTGTGTAGAAAAAAATAAAAATTTTAAAATTTGATGTAATCTCAGCAAATTTTAGTATTTTTGTGGCATGATAGAGATTGAGCCAATAACAGAGTACGAAAGGACAGGATATATGGACTACCCATATATAGATGATCCTTTGTTTGAGTATCTGAACAAAGTTGCAGATAATTTCTGGTGGGAACCTGTTCATGACTTTGATGAAGAAACATGTGAGGAATATTTTATTGAACAACCTTCATTTGTTCCAAGTTGGTTTGCTCGTAGGTATTTGGATGGTAAAATTGATCTTAGCACATTACCATTATATATAGAAGCTGTACAGGAAGAAGTGTCGAAGAAACATATTTCTTGGCAAACTTTAGATAAAACTCCACAACATAAGGTGCAATCAACGAAAGAGACTGTCCCCAATATATCTATGACTTTAAAAGCATATAGGTTAGACATCTCAAAATTCTGGTATCTATGTATTTGTATTAAAGACTGGGTTGTGGGTAAAACTTGTGAAGGTGCTAGAATAGATGATAATTTAACCCCTAGAGAAGAGTTGCAAGCTATTGTCGATGAAATAGGCAAACTTGATTATCAACTTTGTGGCATAACGCACAAAAGTAAAAGCAAGGCTAAATTGACTCTGAATGTTAAGAGGAAAAACACTATTATTAGCAGCGAACAAACTCTAGCCATTTTAGCATATGCAGTATCTCAATTTTTAGAATCAGACTATTGTAAGAAAACGGAAATAATAGATGGTAAAGAAACCAGAGTTCTTAAACCTGTTACTGTACTTGATAGCTGTGAATTAAGTGAGAAAAGGTTGACTAAACAGATGGCGAAAACTGTGAGACTTGCACTTTTCTATGAGCATTTAAATTGGTTTATGGAGCATAGAAAGGTGGATGAAGATCTCGTTAAGAGCTATCCAACACTAATTTCAACTAATAAAGACCTTCTTATCTCACGTATGGCATTTCTTACTGGTCTTACTGATGATAGTAGATTTTTAGTGCCTGACAATGCAGGTAAGGGGTATATCCGTACAGCTATCAGTGGTTATGAGAGGATTAAGGTTAAAACTGACAATAAATACTATGGTTCAGGTTTCTAATTAAAAAATCTTTCTACTTTTTCATTTTATTATCTTATTGAATATAAATTAGTTGGGAATATTTTAGATTGAAATGTTCCTAACATGGAATATGTTTTTTTGCTTGTTACGATCTATTGTTTATCCTATCTTTGCAACCAGAAATCAGAAATAGTTCTGGTAACAATTAAAAAATTAAAAATTATGAACAACAAAAAAATTAATGCAACAGTAGCAGAAGAAGCTACAAACGAGACAATTAACGCAGCAGAAGACGCTGCAAGTATTAACAAAAAACAAGAAGAAATGAAAAAAAAGGAAAAAGTCGTACAAACGACAAAACTCGCCAAGATTAACGGTGAGTACGTAGAAATCACTCCTGCTTACACAGATTACTCTATGGAGCTTCTTGGCTACAACGAGAAGTTCTGCGAGAAATTGGAACACAGCAAATTGCTCCCTGTTGTCTTCAATTTTGCAAAGCCAGAAGTTTTTTGGAAAGAAGGTATCCAACTCTATGACAGAGCAGGAGATCCCATAGAGGAAGGGAGACCTAATGTGTACGTAGAATGTTCATCGGCTGAGAGCTGGAGAGTGTGGATTGATAAGAAACTGGAACGGGTTGAGTTGCATGAGTTCAGCTCAGTCCAAGACTACGCACAAGCTGTAGGAACAAGTAACCTGTACAGCCGAGGGTTGAACAACACCGAGAAAACAGGTATAGCTGCACTGGCGACGGGTAATGAGGCTTACAAAGCCGTGTTTGAATTTGCGAAAAAGCACGGACTGACTTCAACTGCTGCAAATCTTTATCTTAATGTTAAAATGACAAAATTGCAGATGATGAAGATGAGTACTGGTCTTGAACCCAAAGCAAAGCCAGAACTTGGACGTTCAGTAGAAGAGGCAGAAGCATTACTCACTCAGACTATAGAGGTATTTGGAGAAAATGCACATAAGCGGTATGTTATCCGTCCTATAAACACTCTGACCCACAAAAAAGAGTATTCTTGTGAAATGATAATGAATGCCCTGTGCAAAATCACTAAGGACGAGGCTTTGTCAATCAAAGTTGCTAAATCTGATGACCGTGAGATACTTGTCACAGACCTCATATCCAGTCATATTGAGATTGACCAACTACCTGAGAGTATTGAAAAAGAAGTTGCATGAGTTTGCATTCTTAACCGTAAGACGGACATTAGGGTAATGCACCCTAATAGTCCTGTCTGGGGTGAACGCTCATTTACCAAAGACGTACTTCACGACTTTGGCGTTAGCCTTGTTCTCGTTCACGAAGTCTCGTTCAATGTAGATGTCAGTGACTCGCATTGATGCGTCAACATGGTTGAGTGCTGCGTGTACTGTATATTTGTCAATCTTGCATTTGTTGAGGGCAATAGTAGCCCAAGAGTGGCGGGCTGCATAATATTCAAAGTCCTCAATATCTAGCAGTTCACCTATTTCTTTCAGACCTTTATTGATAGCCTTGTTAAAAGCTCTGGAGTCTCTGTAGTCTTGATAAAATCTGAAAAGACGTTTGCCTGTGGTGTCACGATACTTCTCAATAATCGGGAGTACCATATCAGGTATAATTACTTCCATCTTTGCCATGTCAGATCTGCGATCTTTTGTTTTGGTACGATTGTAAACAAGTCTGTTACCTATTAATTCTGTGGCATTATATAGGTCAGCTGAGTTAATGCCAATGAGGCAGAATGAAAGAATGAAACAGTCCTTCGCTAGATCGAAGCGACAAGTGCCTTTATGTCCTCTAGGGATATTGTGGTAAGGCATTTCCCAGATTGCTTTGATTTGTTGAGGCTGGATGGCTCGCTTTCGTGTAGTTTCCTCTTTGGGAACCTTGAAATATTCAAAGGGAGAGTGGGGGATTCGTATAAGACCTTTATCGGGTTTGTTGTAGAACCTTTGAGCCTCGTTGAAGAGGTGTCGCAAATTTGTAAGGTAGAGTGATAGACATCGGTTAGAAGGAATGCGCTTTCCTGCATCTACCAATTTCTTTACTCTCTCTTGACGTTCCTTAATTAAATGGTCTCTGTAATTATCCAGTAGCTCAACAGTGATTTCTTTGATGTTTAATTCCTCCTTGCCTATGAATTTAATAAATGCTTTGAGACTGGTTGTATATATGTCTTTACTTCTATAGGAAGAGGTGGCAACCCATTTTTTACAAAATGCAATAAAATCAATGGGCTTGTCTGCTTCATCTTTATTTAAAAGACGATTAACAATTTCGTTCACATCACATTTTTCAGAATCAAGATGTAGGGAGTTGAACATTGTCCTGTAATGTAGTACAAGATGGTCTGCCTCCTGTTTAATGAGTGCTCCCTCCTTCAGCTTTAGATCTGTTGTGAGGTCTGCATTTGAGGCGAATAGGTCTGTTGAGATTCGCTTTACTTTCTTGTCTTTGGTAAATCGTACTTTTACGTTGTACGTTCCATCCGTTCTTTTCTTGTCCTTCAGGACTTCTGCTTTGATTGTCAGCATAACATTTTTGGTGTTTTGGGGTAAACCTCGGGTAAACCAGAGGTAAACTTTTTGTTAAAAATGCACTGATTTTTGAGAAATCTACGATTATAAGAAAAATGGACTTTTGTAGTAGTTTAACTTGTTTTGGTTTGCTGAAAGTACTGTAAATCAGTATTTTACAAAACAAAAAAGCCTCAGATTTGCTCTGAGACTTTCAGTGATTCCGTCGGGATTCGAACCCGAGGCCTACTGCTTAGAAGGCAGTTGCTCTATCCAGCTGAGCTACGGAACCAGCCTTTGATTTTTGAAATCGGCTGCAAAGGTAGGCATTTTTTCTGAATTGCACAAATTTCAGACGGAAAATCTTATGTATGACCTGTCGTCGAAGGAATTATTCCCTACGACGAAGGCTTTTGTGGCTTTGAAACGGCCGATGTTCAACGGGTCGTTGGCTCGCTGGCTGTCGAGCAGTGCTTCAGTCTCCGCGAGTGTCGGGGCGAGTTGTGGGTAGCCGTCGCTGGCGAGGACGATCTCCCAGGGTTGGAAGTTGAGGGTGAGCACGGGTACCAACCGTTGGGGGATGGGGAAGCCGTCGATGACGGCATAGGTGATGTTCTGATTCTGCATGACCTCAAGCATGTGGGGGATCATCACCTCGCGGGCGGGGTCGAACGACTGGCGCAGGTCGGTCTCTGTATGACCCTGTGCCAGCAGTTCCCTTACACGGGCGGCCCGCATCTCTGCCAGCTGTTGCTCGTAGGGCTTTGGATTGTCGTAGTAGTCGCCACCGATGAGACAGTGACAGTCACCCACAAGCCATACTTCACGGCGCACGCGGCTGTAGATGACGGCTGAGGCCGTGAGCCGTTCCTCGGGATGCTCGGCCATGCGGCTCTTGGGGAAGCGCAGCCAGTAGTGTCGGCTGATGGCCTTCGTGACACCCCGGCAAAACTGCTGGCAGCTGATGTCGGCAGGCATGCGGCGGATATAGCGGCTGACGAGCAGCATGGCATAGCGCCCGTTGCTCAGCCAGGGGAGGTGGCGGCGGCTGGTCTTCGATGTCGAGCCGTCGATGACGGCGATGAAATCATTTGTGACGACGATTCCGTCCTCGCTTTTCTTCGCGGGGTTCTTTGGAATGACGCTTTTCTCTAATATCTTCATGAGAGGCGAGAGGTGAGGGGTGAGAGGTAAGAGGTGAGGCATAGAGCTTCTTGATGAGGTCGGCCCTGCCGATGCGACGCAGGCTCTGTTCGATGTTGCGCCGTTCTTCGGGCTTATACCAGAAGAAATACTGGCGCTGTGCCAGTTTTTCGCGCGGTGTCTTGGCCGAGAAGACGGGTTCCATCGTATAGGGGTCGTAGCCGGTGTACCAGGTCTCGGTGGCATTGGTCATCGGTGTGGGCGTAAAGTCCTGCACCTGTTCGAGATGGAAGTCAAGCCCTTTCGTGATGACGGCCAACTCTGCCATATCTTCCTCGTGACAGCCGGGATGGGAGGAGATGAAGTAGGGGATGATCTGTTCCCTCAGGTTCTCCTCGCGGTTGATGCGGTCGAACTGGCGCTTGAACTCATAGAACTGCTGGAAGGAGGGTTTCCGCATGAGATAGAGCACGCGCTCGCTGGTGTGCTCCGGTGCCACCTTCAGACGGCCAGAGACATGGCGCGTGATGAGCTCGCGGGTGTATTCGCGGGCAGCACGATTGGCCTCTTCGTCCTTGCTCTTATATAATAATAGGTCATAGCGCACGCCACTGCCGATGAAACTGCGCTTGATGCCGGGGATGGCATCGACGGCATGATAGATGTCGAGCAGACGGCTGTGATTGGTGTCGAGGTTGGGACATATCTGTGGGTGAATGCAACTCGGGCGGCGGCATTTCTCACAGGCCTTGAGGTTACGTCCGTGCATGCCATACATGTTGGCAGAGGGTCCGCCGAGGTCGGAGAGATAGCCTTTGAAGTCGGGCATCTGCATCACTTGTTTCACCTCTTTTAATATACTCTCCTTGGAGCGGCAAGAGATGAACTTACCCTGATGGGCGGAGATGGTGCAGAAGGCACAGCCGCCAAAACAGCCACGGTGGATATTGACGGAGTGGCGGATCATGTCGTAGGCCGGGATGCGCTTGCCTTTGTATTTCGGATGCGGCTGACGGGTGTAAGGCAGGTCGAAGGAGGCGTCGAGTTCCTGTGTGGTCATCGGCGGGTAGGGCGGGTTGACGACGACGAAGCGGCCATCCACTTCCTGCAACAGCCGTTGGGCGTGCATCATGTTCGACTGTTCTTCGATATGTCGGAAATTCTCTGCCTGCGACCGTTTGTCGCGCAGACATTCCTCATGGGGATGCAGTATGATGTCGTCTTCGCGTATGCCGCCGGGGATGTTGTCTTTCCGGGAGAGATAGACGGTCTGCGGGATGTCGCGGACCTCACCGACGGGGATGCCGTCGGTCAGTTGCCGGGCCAGTTCTGTGATGGGCTTCTCGCCCATGCCGTAGATGAGCAGGTCGGCTCCGGCATCACAGAGGATACACTTCTGCAGACGGTCCTGCCAGTAGTCGTAGTGGGTCAGACGGCGCAGTGAGGCCTCGATGCCGCCCAGCACGACCGGTACGTCGGGATACAGCTGCTTGAGAATCTTGGAATAGACGATGGTGGGATATTCCGGGCGCATGTCGTGGCGGCCGTCGGGACTGTAGGCATCCTCGGAGCGCAGCCGTCGGTTGGCCGTATATTTGTTGACCATGGAATCCATGCAGCCAGGTGCAATGCCGAAGAAGAGCCGTGGGCGCCCCAGCTTCTTGAAGTCGCGGAAGTCGCCGTGCCAGTCTGGCTGCGGCACGATGGCCACTCTATAGCCTGCCGCCTCGAGGGTGCGCCCGATGACTGCCGCCCCGAAAGAAGGGTGGTCGATATAGGCATCGCCGGAAAAGAGGATGACATCGACCTCCGTCCATCCGCGGAGGTCGAGTTCTTTTTTCGTCGTAGGCAGGAAATCAGTCAGTCTGTATTCCATCAATTGAAAGGCGTTCCCTGGAAGGAGCGTGTGGTCATGCCCAGGTTGTTGTTGGCCTGGTTCTTCCAGTTGATAAAGAGTAGTACGAGCTGTTGCAGTCCGTATGCCTTCATGTTCGGATGGTAGATGACGTCGAGGCAGAGGTTGAGCAGGTCTCTGTCGAGTCCTGCCTGTGCCTCGAGCAGGGCACGGACGTTGAACTTGAGTTTGTCGAGCACTTGTTCATCGACATAGCCGTTACTGTCGATGAGATCACGGAATAGTTGATACTTTTCGATGGTCTGCAGATGATCCTCAGAGATCTCGATGCTGCGCGAGCCGGATGAATTGGTTTGAATCTTCATAATGTTAATTGTTTAAAGGGTTATTACTTTATTGTGATTGTAGTAGGAAATTCAGGAATCCCCTCATCAGGGCGTAACGCTTTTGTTCCGACTGGATGCACTCGAAGGGGAATCCCAGCGTCATCGCCTTGTAGTCCTGTCCGTCGTAGGCGACACAGGCACTGCGCTGGTCGGCATAGAGCATGGCCGAGAAGGCCGGTGCCACCGGCAGCAGGTTGTCAGGATGCGGAGCTGCATAGTGGGCTGCATTGAGACGGCGGTGGAAGGTGAAGGTGGTGCCGAGTCCGGTGATGGTGTCACGTTCGAGACTGTCGCGGTTGATGCCGTCAAAACTGCATTTCAAGACCTGTCGCAGATACGTCTGATCATTCGTACTCATCATGTCGGAGCCTACATAGGAACCGCTGACGAGCAGTGCCCCGCCCCGTGAGGTGAACAGTTGGAGATGTTGGCGCAGCATCGGTGAGAAAGTCCGGTAGCGTCGCAGTGACCAGCCGTCGTTTTTCTCAAGTCCCAGGATGAGGTCTATCATCTGATAGCGTGTAGGCAGCACCTCGTTGCGCTCAAGTGCCTCCGAAGAACAGCTGGCGATGCTGTAGCGCCCTGTAGCGGCGATAGCTTCGGCGTGTGTGCGGATATAGTTGAAATCGTTGCCGGCAATGAAATGACCGGCAAGCACGTCGTTAGTATAGCCGAGGCCTGTCGTGGCCGTGCTGCCCATCTTGGAGCGGTCGAAGCTGGTCTGATAACCCGTCCAGCCCGCCGTCAGACCATACGAGACACCAATGTCTTCGTGGAGGTCGAAGCCCTGTTCGAACGTGTTGTCACGCACCGCAGGGGATGAGAGCCGATGAAAGCCGTTGACCACCAGTATGGTCTTCTGTGCCTCGGGGACATAGCAGGCACTGACTACCTCGCTTGGGAAACTCTCACCGCCCTCGTTGACGGCAGCCACGCGGAAGTGATAGAGCAGTCCCGGTTCGAGTTTAACCTTCATACTTGTCCGTCCTCCCTTTACATAGCTGCCATTGTCGAATCCCCTTTTGCCGATAGCCTGGTAAACGATGAAGCCCGATGGCTTTGCCGTTGGCTCGTCGGGGTCGTTGACAATGTTCCAGCTGACTCTGGCCTCGCCATCGTCGAGCAGTTCCACCCGGAGGTGGTTGGGCATGAGTGGCGTCACCACATAGTCGCAGTGGTGCATCCGGCACATATAGCGGAGCAGGGTCTTGTAGATACTGCGTGCGAAGTCGAAACGGAAGTTAGGGTCCTGACCGTAGCGCATGTCGGCGAAGTTCTGGTGCGACATGGTCTCGAGGATGGCACTCGGCACTTTCGGACAGCGGCTCTCGGAATAGTTACGATCGTAGAGTTCCCGTTTCTGCCAGCTTCCATACAGTCGTTGCATATCCTTCGGGATGGTGCAGAGCAATTCGTCGGCAAGGTCCCGGGAAGCCAGTCTGGAACGTCCGGTGCTGAGGATGCTGTCATTCAGATAGGTCGTGCAGATCGCAAGCGTGCCGGTATGCGACTTCCCGTCGGTGGTGTAGCCGGCATCGCTATGAACCGCCAGTGATAGTTCGATGGGTACCTGTCGCCCTGTGGTGTCAGGCATGTAGCAAGAGCCTCCGGCAAGGAGATTGGTCATGTAGGAGCGGGCGTTGATATCGTCGCCGTAGTCATCCTCGCCATTCTTGGTGGAATAGACTTCGTAAGGCATGCCCGCCCATTGGGCATAGTAACGGGAGCCCTCAAGGCATCGGGGGAGTCCGCTTGTGGATACCCCCCGTCGGATGTTACCCATGCCGCCGCCAAAACGCACGGCGTCGGCGGTGACAATCCCGTCGGTGCGACTCCTGTTGCTGAGCACGACACAGTTATCCTTGTTCTTGCCAGCCTCAAAGTCGAAGGTCCCCAGATAGACCCATGTGGAACCGCCCATCTGCTGGTTGACCCGGAACTCAGTGGGTATGCCCTTGTGCCATACGGTATAGTGTGCGTCATCGACGCTGCTTTCTACGGTCTGATAACTGACATAGACCGCATAGTTGCCTGCTTCCGGGATGTTCGGCATGTAGGTGGCCAGACTCTCATAGCGCTGATCGCGCACAGTTTGCACAGTTCTGGCCGTCCCGGCCTGAAATGGATTCTCGTGGTCGATATAAGGTCCTGTGTGGAAGGCAAACCCCAGGGAGTCGGCTTTCTGCCAGCGGTGGTTGCCGCGTGTCTCCTGATAGAGTCCCCGGCTGTTGTTTGGCGTGTCATTATCGACGATCACCTCATTGACTTGCCAGTCGCGTTCGCGCGGTGTGAAGACAATCGCCCCGGCTTTCTCGAGCATGGGTATGAGATAAGGCACCACAATGGTCTGCGTGAACAGATCCTCGCGGCTGCCGAAGAGTGGCGGGCGCTGCCAGTTCCATGTCTCGCTCTTGATGTCGTAGTAGCGTCCGTGGCTGGCCCAGATGGAAAGATGACGGTTCTGAAGGCCACGTGTCACACGATAGGGAAGGGAGGCGTTGCTGACCCAGGGTGCACCTTGGTAGTCGATGTCGCCCCATACCCTGCCGGGAAAGGGCTGTTGCTGCAGACGTGTAGGTACGAGGTCGCGCAGGTCCCATCCGCCGGTCTTCACTGTCAGCTGATAGTCGCGGCAAGAGTCGGGAAGTAGTGCGCGTATGTCACGGTATATCCTTTCTGCCGACTCCGGGGTAAAAGTCTGTTCCCCAAAGTGTGTGTCGGCATTGACGATGATGGTTCTCAGCGTATCGTCGATCTCAAGGTTCTTAAGGTGGGCAGACGAACGGACGATTTGCCCTATCGGGCGATAGCCCCTGAAATAGTTGTCTAATTTGTTTTTCACATCCTTCTGTGCAAAGACGGGTAGTGTCATTATGACGGAAAGGATGGCTAATATCGCTTTTCTCATGATAGGTTTCCGATGGTGAAATTCTCAGGCTTTTTGCCCTTGAAGTCTTTAAAATAGAGTTTTATCTCCCTCATGTCGGCCTCGAGGTCGCCAGAGGG
>ODAJ012177790.1_pt1 | contig 23457 bp, 43 predicted proteins | sample 1539241 | NCBI WGS metagenome assembly ODAJ01 (sample SAMN02144231, study PRJEB22623) | gut metagenome | biome: sheep rumen | host: Ovis aries | place: New Zealand | reverse complement strand
AAAACTATCGGCATTTTTACAAAAATTTTTGTAAAAAGTCAGGGGAGTTTTTACAAAAATCGAATCAAAATTTGTAAAAATTTCGGCATTTTTTTTGTAAAGTTTTTACAAATTTTTTTGTAAAAACTCGGCATTTTTTTTGTAAAAACTCATTTATTTTTACAAATTTCATTTGAGTTTTTACAAATTTTACTTGAGTTTTTACAAATTTTTTTGTAAATTTGTAAATAGTATAATATTAGAAAAAATTTTTACAAATTTTTGTCTCGGTCGCTGCGCGACCTCAACATAAAATATTGTAAAAATTTAGGGGACGTTTTGTTGGGCGAGTGGTAAACTTGGGGGAGGGCCGCAAGCACTCCAAAGTTGAAATGAAAACTCAAGGAACAAAATAAAAAATGAGTTGAAAAACAAGGAGAAGGTTATGAGAATTTCGAATCAAAAACCTGCAACTATTAAAAGTAGTGTAGAGGGTGCATATAAAGGAATAAATGTTTAGTGCGTAACATAGGCACAACTGGCCGCACATATGGATGATAGATTCCATATCTACTGGGTTAAAGAGACTGGAAGATTAGTGTATTATGGTTAGGATATTGGCTATGCTTCTGGCCCAAAAGATTTTAAAATTGATGATAAGAGATACGAAGATATAAGATTAATGTTAAGACAAAGAGGGTTAATTGCTTGATTGCTACTGGATTTGTATATGAATGGGCGACCGCACTTTGGCCACGTTGGTAGAAGAGTATTTGGACTGTAGTGCGAGAAGTTTTAGAGAAGAGATTTGATGGGTTATTGTGCTGGCCTTGGTATGATGATGAAGTTGTGAATAAGTGGAATGCTATTCCTGAGAGTTATGATAATTGGGATTGGAGTTATGATCTTTAAGCTCTGCTTTTGGTGATATGAGGCTAGGGAGAGAAGTGATGATAGGAATAAGAAAATGTGAATTTGCAAAATGCGGATTTGCGGAAAAGGCGTGCCCGATCGGGTCACCCAGATATGATGATTTTTTATCGTGATCGTTATCGTCAAAACTTCTCTCTCCGGTTCCTCTGAACTTCCTCTGTATCCTGTACTTTTGGTCTGTCCACAGAAGAAAAAAAAAGACCCGTGAAAACTTTTTCACGGGTTTTTCTGACAGGCTTTTCCTGCCAAATTTATGGTATTTTTGCCTCGCTTAGAGATCGTGTGACCTAAGGAAATCCGACAGAGGATCGCCGAGCTTAGCCTTCGGCTTTGCGAAAGTCACCTGATCGAGTTTGCCAAGCTCAATGAAGAGTTCTGCCAGGGAATCGAGCAGCTCAACAAACTTATCCAGCTCAATCGGTTCGTCCAGCTCCAGAGCCTCCGGCCAGAAAGTGCTGAAATAATCGTCGAGTGCATCTTCGATGCGCTTAGCTGCGATTTTCTTTTTACCAGCATCAACAGTCTTTTTGTACTGTTCATTTGCTTTATTGAGTGCGTCGGTGAATTCCTTGGCGATGGCGTCAGCAGATTCGCCTTTCTGAAGACGCGCAAGAATGTCTTTATCCAACATAATTATGTTCCTTTCATATTTTGTAATTATATTATAACATAAATTTTTTAAATTTTCAAGTTGCCGATCGGGTTGATTTTTTATTAAAAATATGTTATAATATAATGGGGAAGTATATATATTTTTTTAAAAAAAAATATATTTTTTTCTTTATTATATCATATTTTTTTTATAAAATCAAGCGTATGCGGAAAGCCCGTTTTCCCGGTCGGTAAAAATAGTTTTTTTTAATATTATAACAAAAATTTTTTGAAAAGTCAAATTTTTGGGAAAAAAATTTTCTCGCCGCGGGGGAGCGCAGCGAACCATATGCATGCGGTGGGCTGGATTGAGCTGGGTTCGCGATATGGGTCGGCCGGGCACGGCCCGAGGTCGCATATGGGGCCTGCGCAGCAGTCAGTCCCGCCTAACCGCAACAAAAGTTACAAAACGGTTACATTTTGGTTACAATCCGGTAACAAAAGGTTACAAAATGGTTACAGTCTGTTAGTTAATTAATTAACGATTTGTGCAAATTGCACAATTTTGGGAAAAAATTTTTTTGAATTTTTGTGCAACTTTTCTATTGACTTTTTTTGCAAAATGTGATATAATGGAATTTCGGCCCTAGGCGTCCGCCGGCGGGCCGCCAATTATACCACACTTTTAAGTATTTGTCAATAGGCAAAATGCACAAAAAAATCAGCGATTTTTTGTGTAAATCGCTGATTTTTGGTTACAAACTGTTAACTTTTCGGCTTACGTTTTTGCACAAGCGTGAATTCATAGGCATTTTCACCAATTTTGAAGGCAATTTGCCGTTCTTTGTTGGTAATTTCGATGGATTCTGCACCAATTTCCGCATTTTCTGCCAAAAATTCGGCAATTTTGGCGATAATTCCGGTTTTTGTGGTGTTTTCCTCGCGCTTTTTCGGCGTTTTGATGGTCGGGGTTTTGTGTTCCTTGGAAATTGTCATAGATTTGGCAACTTTCTGTTGCTCTTTTGTAAGATCGAATTCGGTCTTTTCGTTGTGGTCAACTGCCTTGTCATAGGCAAGCACTTCCTCGGCTTCTTCCTCGGTCAAGTCAAGCACGCGCATGAGTTTTTCTTTCTGGGATTCTGCCATTGCTTCACCTCATTAAAGTGTTAAAGTTGGGGGCGGATTTCTCCGCCCCTTGGCGGTTTACCGATTAGGCAAGAGAGAAGTAAGCCTTTCTCTTGTCCTCGGTACGGGTCACAATCCCGGCTTCCACCATCTGCCGGAGCAGAGCAGAAACACGCTGATTGGACAGCTCGGCACACTCGGCAACCGACTTCTGAATGTCGGTCACAGTGTAGAGGACACCAGACTCCATGCCCTCGGCAATAGCCGACTTGATACCCTCATTGGCGATCTGGACGGCAGTGGGCTTCTTCTCGCCCTTGTTCTTCTTGTCAAGCTGGGCAACACGGGAATCCACGAACTCGACAAGCTCGGTCTTGCCCTGTGCATCAAGGATAGCACGGATTTCGGCAAAGTAATCACGCTGGGTCATCTTTTTGGTGTTAGTCATAGTAGCACACTCTCTTTCTTGCGTTCGGTCGCAACCCTTAATTTTTTTTTGTTCCTCTCTCTTGAGGACATCCTTATTATAGCAGATTCGGAGCGATTTGTCAAGAGGTTTTTTTCTTTTTTCAAGATTTTTTTACCGCCTTGCGGTTCGCTCTCTCTCTTGCTTACATGAAGATTATACCACAGAAGAAGAGGCTTGTCAAGAGGTTTTTCAACTTTTTTTTGAAGAAGTTTTTGTAACCTCTCTTTAACTTACAAATAAATTATAACATTTTTTTTAAAAAAAATCAATAGGCAAAATCAACAAAAATGGGAAAATTATTTTTTAAAAATTTGTGCAAATTGCCAATTGACTTTTTTCGGCGGGTATGTTATAATGGAAATTCTGGCCGGGCACGCTGGTGCGCGGCCAGCCCAAAAAAAAAGACGCCCCCGAAGGGGCGCCCAGTAGGGGCAAGGATCACGCAAGGGAGAAGTACGCCTTGCGCTTGTCCTCAGTGCGGACGACCGCACCGGACTCCACGAGCTGACGCAGGAGAGCCGAGACCCTCTGGTTGGACAGCTCACCGCACTCCGGGACACCCTTCTGGATGTCGGTCACGGTGTACAGGGTGTTAGGGGTCATGCCGTCAAGGATGGCGGTCTTGATACCCTCATTCGCCACCTGCACGGCGGTCGGCTTGCGCTCGGCGGTGTTCTTCCGGTCGAGCAGTTCCAGCTCATGCAGGACGAAGTCACGGTCAACATCGGCAACGTAGGAGAGGATGGAGTTGAAGTGGTCACGCTTGGTCATCTTGGTGTTAGTCATAGTATCAATCCCTTTCTGGTTTGTAGGGTGTCCTTCCCTTTGATGTATTTATTATACCATAGGTTTGGGAGTTTGTCAAGAGTTTTTTTCGGCTTTTCCGAGAAATTTTTCAAGGCGCTCACTTGGCTCTTGCCTTGTCCCTCTCCCTTAGTACACTTGAATTATACCACACTTTGTGGGGCTTGTCAAGAGGTTTTTTCAAATTTCTTTGAAAAATTTTTCGGCTATGTGGAGCGCTTACACATCAATTGAGGTGAGTCAGTTTTCACCACCGCCTCTTGACTATTTAATTATACCACACTTTGTGGGGCTTGTCAAGAGATTTTTTTCTTTTTTCAAGAATTTTTTTTTGAGCTGTTGTTTTGCTCTCTCTCTTAACTTACAAATAAATTATACACTATTTTTTCTAAAATTACAATAGGCAAAATAGACAAAAATGGGAAAAATAATCGGTGAAAATTTGTGCAATTTTTCTCTTGACAAATTGCGATGGACATGTTATAATGAAAATTCGCCCCGGCGCGACCGGCGGCGGGGCGTCCAAAAAAAACTCCCCCAAAAGTGGGGGAGTAGTGGGGGATTTTGCCCGAGGCTCAGGCAAGGCTGAAATAAGCCTTGCGCTTGTCCTCGGTACGCACCACCTGGCCAGCCTCGACAAGCTGACGAAGCAGGGCGCTCACACGCTGGTTGCTCAGCTCAGCGCAGGCAGGGACGGACTTCTGAATGTCCGTGACCGTGTACAGCGTACCCGGGGTCATGGCCTCGACGATCTCGGCCTTGATGCCCTCGTTGGCAACCTGCACAGCCGTGGGCTTCTTCTCAGCCGCATTCTTCTTGGACAGCAGCTCGACCTCGTGGTCGATGAAAGCCACCAGAGCCGGATTCTCGGCAACCTCGGGGATAGCACGCAGGACGGCAAAATACTCACGCTTGGTCATCTTTTTCTCGTTCATCATAGTAGCACACTCACTTTCTGACGTAGGTCGTCACCCAAATTTTAATTTATTTAATCAGGAGACTTTGTATCTCTCTTGATTACGTATTTATTATACCACAGGATTTTTGATTTGTCAAGCATTTTTTTTCTTTTTTTTTATTTTTTTTCTTGACTCGCTTTGTGGTATCTCTCTCATTTACAAATAAATTATAACATAAATTTCTTTATTTGTCAATGACTTTTTTTTGTAACTTTTGTAATCACTTTGAAAGGAACGGCTCAACGGCTCTGTTGTTTTCTCTCTCTCTTGATTACAATAATAGTATACCATAAATTTTTTAAAAAAACAATAGGCAAAATGCACAAAAATCGGGATTTTAATTCCTTAAAATTTGTACAACTTTTCTCTTGACAAAAATGCTGCGGTGTGGTATAATGGAAAATTCGCCCCGGCACGCGCGTGCCCGGGGCGCCGAATAATTATGCACAGAAATGAATAAACCCCATCAGCTCCGAGGAGCTGACAGGGTGATTTTGAACTTGCGACCGCCGACCGTGAACACGGCTTCCCTCTCGGGGTTCGTGAGTTCGATCTGCTCGGCCTGTCCGTCCAGTGCGGACACCAGAAGGGCCATGATTTCGGCCTTTGCGTTGTCGCTCTTGCGCTCCCTCTTGACAGGGGCGGTCACGACTTTGCGGTCAGCCCTTGCGGACTTCTTCGCCACGGCCTTCTGTTCGGCGCTCAGTTCAAAGAGTTTCGCGCCCTTGTCGATTGCCTTGTCATCGGCAATCACTTGAAGCGCTTCGGCTTCGCTGATGTCAAGATTTTTCATCAGCTTCGCTACCTGCTCAGTCATTTTAGCACCACCTTTTTAAGATTTGGGGGAGTGGGTCTCCCCCTCAGTTCTCTTGTATTGTACCACACTTGACCGCCCTTGTCAAGTGTTTTCGTACAATTTTTTACGCATTTTTTTGTGCTGTCTGAAACAGTAGGCAAGGATTTTTGCTTCAATGGTTACATCTTCCAAACCAGTGTGAGACTCAACAAAGCTGTCATCTTTTGAAATAAATCTGTAAAGAATTTCAGCGGTCTTGCGAACCTGATTATTTTTGGTCATGTAGCCGTTAACCTTGCAAAACTTTTTGTAGGTGGGCATTTTGCAAATCACATCGCCCGCCATTTTCATGGTATCCCAAATTTCTACACCGTAGGGGAACCAGTAGCGAAAAGCCGATTTAGAGAAGTAACGGCGGGTAGAGTTGAGAGCGTTCACATCAAAACGGGCATTGTGAGCCGCCACAATGTTAATCCCGTGACGAACCATGCACTCCAACATTTTGGTGCGGATGGTTTCGGTAGAAGCAACCACGCGCTGCTTTGCCCAAATGTCACGCCAGTAGTTAGGAATCTTTTCCGCATAGTAGGCGCTGGACATTACGTCTTTCATGCCCATGAATACATCCGCATTGACGTAGCTTGCTTCCTCATAGACGTTGCCGTCAGTGTCCACGACCTGCCATCCGCAATCATACACCAGAGCGTTAGAGGTGTCAAGCTGTCCTCCGATAGCGAAAGTGTTAGCAGTTTCAGTGTCAAGAACCAGAATTTTGCGCTTAGCCATAATTTTAATCTCCTTTTCTGTTGGGGCTTACCATCGTTTCCCTCAACCTTGTGACTTGATTATAGCACATCTTTTGGCAGTTGTCAAGCCTTTTTTTCGATTTTTTTAGAATTTTTTTTGGGTGGCCACCCTGCGTTTCGGCGCATTTAACGGCAGCGCCTGCGGTCTCTCTCCGTCACACTTTGGGCATCGAGGGGTAAGTTTTACGTCCCTCTCCCCTTGGGACAATTGTATTGTACCACAGATTGCGGGAAATTGCAAGATGGCAAATTGCACAAAATTTGCCGCCGAAAAAAGCTGAAATTGGTTATTTTGCACAAAAACCGGCGCCCACACCCGTGGGCGCGCGGTCGAAAAAATGAAGTCACCAAAATTTGGTGACTTCACCATTATAGATTAAATTTTCGTAAGCACTTACTAAAAGTTTGATGTTGAGTTTTTGACCATTTGAAAAGAAAACAACATTGTTTTCGATTTTCTCAATACAAACTGAATACTTGTATTCAGTCGCATTAAGGAAGTAAAGAGCTTTCGTCAAGTCTTCAATCCACATTTTTAATCTCCCTTCGTTCTCCCATCAAGGTCCATCCCATCGAAATCAATCCAATCGCCAAAATTAACATCCATGACATGATAGCCGAGTTCTTCGATCTGCTTACCCAACACGCTTATACGATCTAAAAGGGTCTGCGCGTAAGAATAAGAGGCGCGGCGAATCTGTTGATCAAGTTCTTTTTCGTGCTCGTCCAGTTCTGCGCGGGCGGCGGCGATTTTGGCTTTTTCGTTCATCAGTTCAACGTAACTCATTGTATCAATTCCTTTCTTATTCTTTGTGATTATAGTATAACAGATAAAAGCCGAAATGTCAATAGGCAAATTGTAAATAAATTATGAACAATGATTTAAGTTGAGGCACTTAAAGATTTTTAAGTACCTCAAGAATGTCCTGTACATCGTAGGCAGTGCCCGCCCATTCATCACGGTTTTTCTGTTCATCATCGAAAAGCACGTCAGAACCAGAAGAAAAGATTGCTTTCGGTGTTCCGTAGGGAACAACGTGAATTTCATCGAAATGCACTGACGGCAGATGCTCCGCAAGCCACTTGTATTTGGTGGCGGTCACGGTCGCATTGTAAGACAGCGAACCAGAGCGAGAGAGCCACGAAATCACGCCGATTTTGTATCCCTTGCGCTGAAGCTCATTGAGCTTTCTTGCAAGAGTAGAGAGCCGAACCAGCGGCTTTGCAACAGCGTAGGGGGTGGGGTCTTCCGCAATCAGCATTTCAAGCCAACCATCCACGCCATACAGATCAGCAATCGTTCCATCCATGTCAAACCAAATCGTCATTTTTTGTATCTCCTTTCCTTTTGTGACTTAATTATACCATAGGGCTTGGCTTTTGTCAAGCCCTAATTTAAATTTTTCTGAGAATTTTTTTTCACGGTCTGAAGCAGGTTTCTTGGGGGCTTCCCGTCAAAAACAAAATAGGCGTCATTTACATTGGCAACAAATGCGGTAACAAGTACATTTTGCTTTGTGTGAACCCAAATTACACCCGTATCTGTGATTGACTTAATTCTCCCATGGTCTTCCCTTGACTGCACAATCTCACCGAAGCCGATTGTGGTAGCGATGCGGACAAGCCTTTCTTCCCTGTCAACAACCGCGTGCTTTGAGCCGACAAACTTTTCCATTTCTGTAATCTCCTTTTCTCTTGGTTTCTGGATACAGTATACACCCATTTCGGGAATCTGTCAAGTTGGCAAAATGCACAAAATTTGCGGCTCAAAAATACTGATTATTGTTTATTGTGTAAAAACCGGCGCCCGCGACCGTGGGCGCGCGGCCAAAAAAGCGCCCCCGCAGGCGCTTAGAAGTAGCGGTTGCGGGGGTCGTCCCATGGGTCAATTCTGTTGTCAAGGTCGGGCTTGTCAAGCTCCTTCAAGCACCGGCAGGCGAACCACACACCGAGCACCACCGCAAGCACCAGAAGCACACCCCAAGAAACCGGATTATCATACATTGTTTTTATTCCCCTTTCTTTTTCTTTGTGTAATAATTATAACATAATAAATAATTATTGTCAACTACATTATGTAAACAATCAGATTACAAAAAAATTGCGGGGCTTACCAATCGGCATAGCCCTGCATGTCGTTCCAGATGTCAACCGCAGTCTCGAACATGTCACACGCCACTTTTTCGGTGATCGGCCCAAACTCGGCTACGTACTCGTTGAAAGTGTTTTCGTCCCAGCATTCGACGATCCCATCACCGCCGTTTTCGTAGTTCTTGAGAGCCAGTTTGTAAAATTCTTTCCATGTGAGTTCTTTCATTTTTGTATCTCCTTTTCTCTTGGTTTCTATAGGTATTGTATCACAAAAAGGGCTTGTTGTCAAGCCCTTTTTTTACTTTTCGTAAAGTCCTTTTCTCATTTTCTTGTGCTGTTTGAAGCAGTATGCAAGAATCACAGATTCAATTTCAACATCTTCAAGTCCGGTGTGAGACTCGGAAAAGTCCGGATTTTTGGTGATGAAGCTGTACAGGACTTCAGCAGTTGCTTTCAGTCTTCCGGTTGCGGTGAAAAATTCGTACTTTTCGCACCACTTGCGGAAAGTCGGCATTTTGTGAACAACATCACGAGCCATTTTCATCGTGTCCCACCATTCAGTACCGAACGGGAACCAGTAACGCTGTGCGGACTTGGTAACATAGCGGAGTGTAACATCGAGAGCGTTCTTGTCAAACCGTGCATTGTGAGCGCAGACAAATTTCACATTGTAGGTTTTCATGTCCTCAAGCATGGTCTTTCTGATTGTTGCGGTCGTGGCAAGAATCCGGCGGCCTGCCTTGATGTCTTCCCAATACTGGGGGATTTTCTTGGCGTAGTATGCAGTTTTCATCAGTTCCTTTTCATCGAGGAAGATGTCTGCATTCACGAATGAACGGCGCAGATACACATTCCCGCGCTTGTCAATGATCTGCCAACCGCAGTCATATACGAGCACGCAGCTCATGTCCATTTTTCCAGTCTCATCGACCTGGGTGTTGGCGGTCTCGGTATCGAGGTCAAGGATGTGGGTGATACGCTTGTCGATCTTGTTAGCAGTCATTGTTTTGTTCTCCTTTGTTCTTTGTGACTTTAGTATACCACAGCTTTTGGTGTTTGTCAAGCACTTTTTTCATTTTTTTTATTTTTTTGAGAGAGGAAGGCGCTTGACCGAAATTTGTATAGCGCATCCGCATTTCCCCGAGGGGCGTTCTCTCTTTGAACTATCTCCCTCTCTCTGTGTATTATAATACCACTTTTGGGAGTGAATGTCAACACTTTTTTCTTCGTCAAATTGCACAAAAAATCAGCATGCTGCATTTCTGGCCAAAAACCGGCCGCGTGGGACGTGCGCGGCCGGCCAAAAAAAATGCCCGACCTTTCGTCGGGCTGGGAGTTCTGTGGTGACTTCCACACCGGATTATTTCGCATACCGCGCGTCGCTTGGATTTCGGGGAGCGAACCCCCGCCGCACATCTGGGCTGCGGATCACCCAAAGGGCTAAGCCCTGGTGCTGACCCTGCCACTTCAGGCCAGCCTGCCCCGTATTCCTTAGGCGCCCCGTTGGTGGCGGGCCAAAGGCGCCCCGCATCTCTGCGGTACTCCCGCCCAGTATTTTTGTCATCGCGCCCGCGGAACGGCGCTCCAGTATGAACTTGTCGCATCGTGGTGTCTCATCTCCCTTCGATGGTTTAATTATAGCACTTACGGCTTGATTTGTCAAGACTTTTTTTCAATTCCCGCAAATTTTTTTTCGGCTCAGCCAATCGACCACGTGGGTCGCTCGGCCTTGTTGCGGGAACCGTCCGCCTTGAAGAACCACATGGCGGTGTAATCGCCGTGGCGGAGAATGGTGATGAGGCCGAGGCGGGAGACCTCGTACCCGCGCCGCGTCATGGCGGCTTCGAAGCGTTCGCGTTCAGTCATGTTCATGGCCTCCTTGAGAAGTGTTCTGTTCCCCTCGGAACTGTATACATGATACCACACAAACGCCGATCTGTCAATCCCCCAAATGCATCCTTAACAATTTGTTCATAATTAATAATTATTCATTTTTCGGGAATAATTATACATTAATTACAATCGTGCTTTTTGTTGTAAAAAATTGTAACCGATTTGTAACCGCGAAATTCGCCGCGGCACGCCCGAGGGCGCGGCGCCAAAAAAAAAGACCCCGACTGCATCAGCAGTCGAAGTCGTAGCAACCCTCGTACGGGTTGAACCCGAATTCGAGGTCCCAGTCCGAGGGCTCGTCATCCTCGGGCTCTTCCTCATCCTCGGCACCGCCGAAGGTGGACTCCCAGCAGGTGGGACAGATGCCGGAGACCAGCGCCTCGCGCTCATCGGCGGAGAGGTAGGGGAAAGCGTCCTGCACGAGGACACCGTCCTGCCAATCGAGGTAATCGGCCTCGTTGACCTCGACCTCATTGGCACGCCCGCAGAAGGGGCAACGGGTGATGATGGTGACTTCCTTGTGATTGATCTTCATTTTCGTATCTCCTTTTCTTTCTTTGTGAGTTAAGTATACCACAGGTTTCGGGATTTGTCAAGAGATTTTTTTCAAAATCTCCAAAATATTTTCGACTCCGTAGGCGTTGCCCGTCCACTCGGCGCGGTTGCGCTCTTCATCGTCAAACAGGATGTCCTCAGCGGACTCCGCAAAATTGGCTTTGCAGGTTCCGTATTTCACGATGTTGATTTCATCGAATTGCACAGACCGCAGGTGCTTTTTGAGCCAAGCCTTTTTGACCTCGGTGACTCTTGCGTTGTAGTCCTCAGAGCCGGACTTGCTGAGCCAAGAGATGACCACAATCTTGTGGCCCTGCGCCTGCAGGCGGTTCAGCACTCTTGCAAGGCTGTTCATGTTCAGCATGACTTTTGCGTCCGCATAGGGCTTTACATCCTCAGCGATGAGGTACTGGAGCCAGTTTTCGACTCCGTAGAGATTAGCGATGGTTCCGTCCATGTCAAAGCAGATCTTCATGTTTTTTAGCTCCTTTGTTTCTTTCTGAGTATAGTATAGCAGATAAACCGTTAATTGTCAAGAGTTTTTTTCACAAAAACTAAATATTTTTCGCAAACAGTTTTTTGATACTTAAAACCGCGCTTTTGAAGCAAAGCCAACATTGCGACATTTTCAGCCCATGGCGTGCAACCATAGCAACCAAGATCAAGCGCAAGCGCATAGTCAAACAGGGCGGACATGATGCCCTTGCCGCGGTTTTTCTTGTTGTACACACAGCCGCGCTTTAAACCTGTGTAGCCGTGAGAAGTAGGAACAACCGCAAGAGAGCCAAGGATGCGCGCCCCATCAACCGCAACCAGCAGGCAACCTGCATCAATGTCGGCTTTTGCCTGTTGTGTTGTATTAAAATCCATGCGCTTGTTTTGGAGTCCGCGAACCACGGACAGCTTGTCGGCCTGTGTTGCAAAGCGAATCATCATGTTACTTCCCTGCCTTTCTGTTACACATTATAGCACTTTTGGGATCTCCTGTCAAGCCTTTTGCCTTCGTCATTTTGCACAAAAATTTCTGATGGGAGTTAAATGCGCCAAACTCGCCGGCCCAGGACCGTGGGCCGCGCGCCAAAAAACGAGGCTCGGGTCACCAGACCCAAGCCCCTCGCTCGATCCATTCGCCAAGCGTTTCGGAGTAGTCCATCAGCTTGACCTCGATGCGGTTCCGATACCATCCCATGGCCTCGCCGTGGTCCTGGGTGATCTCGCCGGTTTCAGTGTTCATGTACCAAATGTGGTTCTTCATGTCTTGCATCTCCTTATCTCTTTTGTGACTTAAGTATACCACACATTTCAGGATTTGTCAATAGTTTTTTTAAAAAAAATGTCGCTTAGTTTCCTAAGCGACACCCTGCTTGAACTTTTTGCGATCATAGCTTCCCTTGCCCTTTTTGCTCTTGAGATAGTACCCACGCTTGCGGAAAGCCATGAACTGTTCAAGCGTTTCCTTGTCCATCTTGTTAATACGTTTATCCATCGACCGCACATCCTTTCTTGATTGTAAGCTAATTATACTACATCTTTTGGTGTTTGTCAAGGGGGAAAAAGAAGATTTTTTATCTTCCCTTCCACTCCTGCATGTTAGCCAGAATGACCATCAGCATGGACTCGCTGAAAGCGTTTTCAAACTGTTCCGGAGTCTGGCCGCCGGGGATCTTGTAACCGAGACTGACAAGCTGATTAATGATGTTTCTCTTTGCACTCATGGTATTATCTCCTTTTCAATTTCTATAGTAATTATAACAAATTTTTTTTAAATTGTCAAGAGTTTTTTTTAACCCCAAATCTTAATGCAGATTTTTTCTTTCAAAGTCTTTTCTTTTCTGCGAAAACCGGTAAAAGTTTCATTGGCTTCAATCATTCCAGCTTTTGCCATCTCTGCGGCGACAGCATCAATTTCCTCGGGAGTGAATTGAGAAAACCAAGAATCTTTGTACGCCCACCAGCGCCAAGAGTGCCAAGCAAGATCGCTGTTTTTCAGAAGATTGTAGATTCTCATGACTATTTCATTGTTTTCCATTTTTGTTCACCCTTTACCTTTCGACTATAGTATAGCGCATTTGGGCGTAAATGTCAAGAACTTTTTTTAAAAAAGAGGGACTTTTTTCAAAGTTCCTCTTTTTCCCAGTTAAGACGATAACCGCCGAACTTAAAAGTTCCTGCCTTTTTGAAATACTTCAAATAGATGTATTCAAAGGGATTGTGAATGAAGCGAATCCCGCACGGGCTATCCTCACGGTCATCCACCAAAAGCCGGAGCTTGTCGGGAGCATAGCCAGATTTTAAAGCGCCCTTTGGATTACGGATTGTGCGAGGACTGTAAAAATAGTAGTACACAGGGAAGTCAAAAGCATCAATGCATTTCAGTTCGTAAAATCCAGACATTTTTTTCTCCTTTGTTATTCTTTGATGGGACTTTTTACAGTCCCATCTTGCGCCGCCACTCGATGTAAGTGGCTTCGGAAACGACCTCATAGCCGCCGAACTTGGGGAGGCACTCGACCTCATAGACCTGACCAGTGATAGTGGAACGAATGTACATCATGTTGTGTATCTCCTTCTCTTTTGTTTTCTTGAGTATAGTATAGCACTTTCGGGAGCGTTTGTCAAGCCTTTTGGTTTCGTCAAATTGCACAAAATTTTGCGGTTAGTAGTATTCTGGCGAAAATCGGCGCGCCAGGTCCGACCGCGCGCCGCCGAATGAATAAAAATGCAAAAAAGAGTGAAGCTCAGAAGAGCTTCACATCTTCGGCCTTGGCGTACCGAGTGGAGAGGAACAGGCCAGCGGTGCAGTAGACCTCGTGCCGGGGTTCCTTCTCGCCCTCGATGACCGTGCGGTAGATGGCCGCATGGAGTTCGGTGGCCTTGGCCTTGGCCTGCTTCCAAGCCTCGCCCCAAGCAGTCTCACCGACGAACTCATAACCCGCAACCTCGTAAACGAACTTTTTCATGTTTTAGATCTCCTTTCGTATCTCTTGTTTACACTTAGGATTATACACGATAAATTGATTTTTGTCAATACCTTTTTTGCATTTTCTCAAACTTTTTTTCAAGGGAAGATCAGAAGATCTTCCCGCCCTTGGTCTCTACGAAGATCGCTTCGTGTCCGGCCTTGGTCCATTGACGGATGTTCTTCACATCATCGTCAACAAGGATGCCGTCCTCGCGGATGAAGTCAACCTTGCGGCCAGAACCTACGATGCAGATGAACTGCTCGGCGGTCAGCTCGGGGATGAACTTCGCCAGCCAGTCAATCTTGCCGGCCTTGCCGTCTTCATTGGCGGCCTTGGTCAGGATGTAAACCTGAGCGCCAGCAGCGATGAGGGAACGGACTGCGGAAACGTTCTCTGCAAACGGCTCAAGGTTTGCCATCGCGTCACGCTTGAGAGCCACGCCGCGATCAAGAGCAAAAGCCTTGTGGAAGTTAGCCAGAACGCCGTCCATGTCGAAGTAGTAAGTCATCTGAGTGATCCCCTTTCTCGTCCCTTTCTGATACTGATTATACGCTCCTTTTTGCGATTTGTCAATACCTTTTTTCACATTTTTCTAAATTTTTTTATCTTTCTTTTTTGGGAAAAACTCTGCTTTTGCTTCGTCCGTTCGTTCGCTCTCTCTTTTTGCTGATGGCTGTATTTGCCGATAATTCGGCGCGCCACCACCGTGCGCGCGCCAGCGTGGCCCTTCGCGCAAAGAAAAAGGCTTGACCCTTTAGGCCAAGCCATTCTCTACTGCCCATGCGTACATGGCATCCATCTCTTCCTCTGTTGGTGCTGCTTGCTCCATTGTGCGCATGTCCTGCTCGTAGTTCATCAGATCGTTGTAGCTCATTGTGTGCATCTCCTTTGTTCTCTTGATGGTTGTATTATAACACATGTTGTGTGTCTTGTCAAGATTTTTTTTATTCTTTCTCTCTTTATCTCTCTGTGTGTTGTTGTACTGTTGCTGTTGTGTCTCTCTCTGTCTGTCTGTGTGTATAGCACAACACACAGCTTTTGTATTTGGCTGTGTGTCTCTTTCTGTCAGCGTACCACCAGCACGCCAGTGACTACGTCATCTGTTACATTTTCTGTGCCCAGTGTGTCGAAGGTCACAATGTAGTGTGCATCTACATCCACCCAAGAGCCAACCACTTCCCACAGGTTACCATCTGTGTCCTCGAACACAGTCACATCATCATAGCTCTCATAGATCACACACTCTCTCTCAATGTGTGTCTCTGCTTGCAGTCTGCTGTTGGTGCAAGTTACGATACCTACAATAGCTGCGATGAATACCATGCACACCAACACCACGATTACGCTGAACCTGTAGCTCTGATACTGTCTGTCTGTCATTGTCTGTTGCTCCTTTACTCTTTGTCTTTGTGTATGTATTATAACACATTCATTGTGTCTTGTCAACACTTTTCTTTGTGTGTTGTTTGTTGTTGTTGTGTGTGTCTTTGTCTGTTGCTCTTGTAGCTGTCTGCGTGGCCTTGCTTGCCTGCCTAGCAGGTCACAGGTCTCGGTGGCGCCTACTAAAGAGCCTAAAGAGATGTTGCAAGTCTGATAAAATAACAAAATCAGCATTTGGATGCATTCTTTTCATCTCTGCTTCTGCTTGTTTGCGTGTGTGTGCTGCCAGTGAGTACAAGCGCTTCATGCCTAGCTCTTTGTAAATGCCTACATAGCCCATGTTGTGTTACCCTTTCTTTTGGTGTATTACTGAGTATAACACAGCTCGTGGGTTTTGTCAAGAGATTCTTTGTGTAAACTTTTGTAATTTTTTTGTTACTTTTCTTTGCCTGATGTGTTGTTTCAGGATGTTACAGCTTTGTAACTTTTGGTGCTTGGTCGTTGCCAAAAAGCTGCAAGACTATTTTTTAGCAAAACTCTGCTCGCGTGGCCCGATCGCGAGCAGCCGAATTGGGCCTGTTAAAAGCTTTTGGGGCGGTGGCTGGCTGCTCGCTGCGAGAGGATCCTGCGAACCCCTGGAGTATCTTAAGCGTTTATTGGCGGGTGGTTTTTGGGATTTGAAATTTTTTCGAGAAGCCGAAAATTTTGCTCTGGCCCATATAATCCCCAAAACTATTTTTAATCTCGATCACGAAGATCTCTATCCCGGAATCATCACGATCACTTCTACAAAACTTTTGCTAGAAAGAGGAAAAGTACTCCCCCACCTATAATTACGGGAAAAAAGAAATTGGGTCCCCTCTTCCTCTTGATCTTCCGTCAAAAGCGAGGAGTTATTTCCCTCTGGTGATATTTTCCCAGTACTTCCATTTATACATGCGGTAACATCCGCCCATCCACTTTTTCTGATGTTCTGCATCCCAGACTTCAACAATTGTTTCATCTGTATCTGGCGACCATCTAATAATTTTCTTACCAATCTCAGGAGCATTATCAAAATCCCTCCACTTAGGTGGATGTTCCAAAAAATCTATTACTTCATAATAACATTCTTCGCAAAGATCATAATCTGTCAGCTCCTCATGCGGAGGATCTTCAAAAAATAATCCATTTTGCGTTGTAAAAGGATGGCATTCTTTACCGCATCTATCACATTTCCAAATTCTCATACGCGCCTCACTCTATTCCGCCGGCTGGCCACAGCTCATCATACTCTTCCCAAGGAGCCATTCCATTAACTTCTTTCTTTTTGCGCTCAAGCATTTTATTAAAGCTCTCCGCAATGATCTTTCTCAAGGCTTTATTTTCCAGCTCAAGATCATCAATCTGCTCCTCCATCCAATCAATTTCCTCATTAAGTCCATCAATTGTACGGTGCAGATTATCCACTTCCCGCAGGTCCTCCATACAATCTTTATCTTTATTAGTATCCATGTATTATCTCCTTTTTTAATTATGGATGACCCGTAGGGTCATCGTCATCATCATCCCAGCCTTCAGGCAGGACCAAATCAAGTATCATATATAAAAAATCATAAATTGCGAAAACTGGTCCACCGACCGCAAATACCAAAAAAGCTATTCCTTTCTTCCATTTTTCTTCAACAGAAGCGATAGCTTCAAAATAACTAGAAATAGATAGTGTACTCATGGTTACCCATAGCAACACCGTGATTAGTCTCCACCAATTCATTAGTTATCCGGAAGAACAATATCCCAAGTTACATCACCATTCTTGTGCATCACCCGTACAAGAGTTGCATCATCTACTACAGAATCTATAAAATTAATATCGCCTTCCTTGCCCTCCTCTTCCCTATTTTGCTGATTAACCAAAAGATAGCCAATCTCGTCTAGACCCGGAGGGTCTTCTTGGCAAAGTACATACAAAGCAATACCATGCTTTTCATACGCTGATAAATCAACATACGTTCCCGTGAATGGAGCTTCAAATTGGACAATAGTAATTACCTTTTTACAAGGAAATTCTTCAATGTCCTTAATCTTTGCCATTTTCTTCATTATCCAGATTAAAAACTTAGAAAACATGCGGTCAGCGCCCCCTATTCTGCCATGAGGCCAGCTGAATCCGCGTAAAACGAATGTATTTATTCATAATATAAGTCTCCTTTTTTAATCTCTCTTAATTTTCTAATAATATTATATAATAATTTTCAAAAAATGTCAATAGATCTTCGGACAAAACTTGACAATCGCAATTTTTTCTGGTATAATATATTTATGAAGACTGGAGGTAAATAATGATTAAACTAGATTATTCTTTACAAACTCCAGAAGAAAGAAACGAGTTAGTCAAATAGATATTGGAAGAGAATCCCGAGCCCAACGAGAAATATCTGGAAATTCTTGCTGATTACTTAATTCTTTGTATGGAGAAACAAGAGAAAAAGGAGCGCAAGATTTTGACTGATAACCGTTTGGTTACAGTGAATAAGCGTGAGACTTCATTTGAAGGACTCGTTTCCCAGTTTGAGAATGGCGAAGATGGTATATATAATTTAATTACAGATAATAAAAATACAATTTTCCAACCAAAAGTAACAATAACTAAAAAAGATTTAGAAGAAATTTAGCCATTACGCCAATTGCGTGAAGCTATTGGTATTTGGGAAGAAAAGTTAAAAACTGCGACTGGTAAAGATGCATTTATTATTAAAAAGACTTTAATTGAATTGCGGAAAGACCAGTACGTTATTAAAAATGCCTATCGTCGTCCAATTACCTTAACTAAAATTACACATACTCGTAATGCCCTCAATTTAGATGGCGAAGAGTGGATAGATGAAGATGGTACTATTCAAACTAAAGGAGTATCTTTATTAAATCCTGAAGTATGTTCGGCAATCTTATGTAATTATTCCAAACTAAAAGAAGATAGTTATAGTAATTTTGAAAGTAATACTTGGTATATAATTCATGATTTTGAGAACATTTGCGATAAAGCCTTAGCTCCCTATCCACTTTACATGCGTTTAGTTGAATGCAAAATTGATGGTATGCAAAATATTGATATTTAGGAAACACTTTAGCTTGAGTTTGGCATAAAGCATAGCGTTGAATATATTTCCTCATTATGGCGTAAAAAAATCCCCGGATTAATTGCGGCCGCCGCTGAAGATGAATGGCTAAATTGGCATTATCTTCAAGAGGAAAAAGGTGTGTATAAAAGATGCAGTAGGTGTGGACAAATCAAATTAGCCAATAATAAATACTTTTCAAAAAATAAAACAAGTAAAGATGGATGGTATAGTATTTGCAAGTGTTGTCGTAACAAAAAGAAAGTTTAATTTTTGAAAGAGGGTATGAATTATGGCTGATGATTTAAATAATCAATAGTTCTATTGTACTAAATGCAATCGTACTATGAGAGGCAGCGAATTCTATTCTTCTAATAATCTGGAAAAGTATCCGGAGGGGAAATTGCCCCAATGTAAAAAATGTATGACTATGCATGTTGACAATTGGAACCCAGATACTTATTTATGGATATTACAAGAAATTGATGTGCCTTACGTTCCAGAAGAATGGAACAAAACATTAGCCACATACGGAAAAGATAGATCTAAAGTTACTGGTATGACTATTATAGGACGCTATCTTTCTAAAATGAAACTCAAGCAATATAAAGATTATCGTTGGAAAGATAATGAATATTTGCAAGAGCTGGCTAATAATAAAATTGAGACTACTATGAAACGTTAGGGTTATAGCGCGTAGGAAATTTCAGAAGCTATTAATAAAGCTACTTTTGAAATGCCAGAAAAACCTTTAGAAGAACCTGAATATGCGGACAGTCCGTCCAACCCGTACGCCGCGTCTGGAAGCGAAGATTACTTTGCTGAACAAAGTGGTGGAGATGATGACCTTGGTATGGATTTAACAGACGAAGACCGCATTTATCTTAGACTTAAATGGGGTAAAGCTTACAAACCAGAAGAATGGATTAAACTTGAACAGCTTTATAATGATATGATGGAATCTTATGATATTTAGTCTGCTGGTCATATTGATACATTGAAAATGGTCTGTAAGACATCGTTGAAAACAAATTAGTTGTTAGATATTGGAGATATCGACGGCGCTCAGAAGGCTAGTAAAATGTATGATATGCTTATGAAGTCTGGTAAATTTACCGCAGCTTAGAATAAGGCTGAGTCTGGCGAATATGTTGATTCAATTTCTGAGTTAGTTGCAATTTGTGAAAAAGATGGTTTTATTCCACGATATTATACCGATGGCCCGTAGGATAAGGTAGACCGCACTCTGGAAGATTTGCAAAAATACACTCGTTCTCTAGTTCTTGAAGAAATGAACCTTGGTTCTATGATTGAGAAATCTCTTCGTCAAATTGAGCAAGAAAAAGAGAAAGAGAATGAATTCGAGGCTGAAGCTGCTGACGATGATGAAGCCTTAGAAAATGAACTTTTTGGTGGAGATGGAGAGTCACTTCTTACTGATGAAGATTTCATGGAATTAAATGACATGGAAGAAGAAGATGAAGAAGTTGATAATAATTATCTCAAATCTCTACTTGAAGAGGGAGAATTATAATGGCGTTATAGGACCTTCTGGATTTATCCAATAGTAAAAAACGAAAGATTGGGTTATCTGAAGAACGTATTGAAGCTATTAAACCTTATTTGCGTGATTACATTGCCTACTGGAGAGAGTACCCTGATATGTTTATCGACTTTCTTCAAGATGGCGGTGATTCTTCCAGAGAGAAAAAATTAAAATTTTATTTTTATCAACGAGTATTTTTACGTGCGGCTATGCGATATAAATATGTATACATGGTATTCCCGCGTGCTTATTCAAAATCATTTCTTTCAGTAATGATTCTTATGTGTCGATGCGTTTTATACCCAAGAAGTAAACTGTTTGTTACTTCTGGTGGTAAAGAGCAAGCTGCGGGTATTATAAAAGAAAAAGTGAATGAAATTTGCACTCTTGTACCAGCTTTTGAACGAGAGCTAGATTTGCGGCCAGGCAAGACTCGTCAAATGAAGGACTATTGTATTTATATGTTTAAGAATGGTTCTTATTTTGATAATATTGCGGCTCGTGAAAGTTCTCGTGGTAAGCGTCGTCATGGCGGCTTGGTAGAAGAGTGTGTTGGTGTTGATGGTACTATTTTGAATGAAGTTATTATTCCTACTATGAACGTTGCTCGTTTGTGTATGGATGGTACTACTCAACCAGAAGAAACATTAAATAAATCATAGATATTTGTTACTACTGCTGGGTGGAAAAATACTTTTGCGTATGATAAACATATTCAATTCTTAGTACGTATGATTACTGAACCTGAGAAAGCATTTATCATGGGTGGAACTTGGCGAATCCCAGTGTTAGTAAAATTGTTAGATAAAAACTTTATTTTAGACTTAAAGAAGGATGGTACTTATAATGAAGCATCTTTCGACAGAGAATATGAGTCTAAGTGGTCTGGAACGGTTGAGGATGCTTTTTTCAGAGGAGATATCTTCGATAGAGATAGAAAACTCCAGAAACCCGAGTATGAATATTCAGGTAAAACCTCCCTTCAAGGGTTTTATGTTCTCAGTGTCGACGTGGGGCGTAAAGGGTGCGACTCTGTCGTTTGTGTTTTTAAAGTCACTCCACAGTCGGTTGGTGTCCCTATCAAGTCATTGGTAAATATTTATACTATTTCTGATGAACATTTTGAGGACTAGGCAATTAAGATAAAAAGTTTATTTTACAAGTATAAGGCCAAGAGGGTAGTAATTGATGCTAATGGTCTTGGTATTGGTTTAATTGACTATATGGTAAAAAGTCAAACTGATACTGAGCTTGGTATTACTTATCCAGATTTTGGCGTGTATGGCGGGACTCAAGACGATGCGGTTGACGCATATAAAAAATATAAAACTGCTAATACTGAACAAGAAGCTATGTATTTAATTAAAGCTAATGCTCCTGTTAATACTGATGCGCATGCTAACGTTTAGACGCAGATGAATGCGGGAAAAGTGAAATTCCTTATTGATGAACGTGTAGCAAAAGCAAAACTTCTTGAAACTAGAGTAGGCCAAAATATGAGACCTGAAGAAAGGGCAGAATACTTAAAACCATTTACCCTAACTTCCATATTAAAGGAAGAGATGATGAATCTTCGTGAAGAAAACGAAGGTGTCAATATTTTGCTTAAGTAGGCAAATAAGAGTATAAAAAAGGATAAGTTTTCCGCATTTGAATACGGTCTGTATTATATTAAAGTTGAAGAAGAAAATAAAAAGAAACGCAAACGTGGCAGTTTTAAAGATTTTATGTTTATGAGTTAAATAGAAAGGAGAGGTTTGAATGCGGGCTTCTAGAGGCGAAATAAAGATTGAAGAAATCTTGAAAGAAGCTGAGCTTAACTTCAAAGAAGAGTACATCTTCCCAGATTTAAAAAGCCCAAATGGCAGACCTCTTCGTTTTGATTTTGTTGTTTTTGACGATGATGGATAGATTGATTTCTTAATTGAATATCAAGGCAGACAACATTATGAACCTAGCCAAAAGTATGGTGGTAAAAGAGGATTTTACCAACAGTAGTTCAATGACAATCAAAAACGAAGATTCTGTGCTTTACATGATTTTAAATTAATTGAAATACCTTATACAGAAGAAAATCTTATATCTTATGATTATATAATGCATAAAGCCGGTTATTAAGGAGGTGGCACTTTGGACAACGAATTAACTCGTTAGGAAGCCATCCACAGTAAAGGTTTTAGTATGACCTCAGGTGCGAGACCTCTTACCCTTTATGAAGAGGAGTTTTCTCCTAATCGTTATGGTAAGATCAAAGTTGGGGTGAAAACGCTCGATGATGCTGTTCTGAACCTCGGTTCTCTTGCGGGAAATCGAAAGAATAGATTTGACAAGGGTACAATAATTAGAGCATTAGGCGATAAAGATTTACCACTTCTTAGGGCAATTTCAGACTATTACTTTAATGTGAGTGGTATCTATAAAAACGTATGCAATTATTATGCTAACTTATATAGATACGATTGGTACATTGTACCAGAAGTATATGATGAAAGTTACAAGAATGATAAAATTTTAGAGGATTTTACTCGTATTTTAACATATCTTGATAATTCTCATATCAAAAGCTTGTGCGGCAAGATAGCCCTTAAAGTTATAAAGTATGGCGCTTACTATGGATATATTGTTCCAGGTGGCGAAGGACTAATTCTCCAAGAATTACCTGTGGACTATTGCCGTTCAAGATTTAATATAGGCGATATGCCAGCAGTTGAATTTAACATGGCCTTCTTTGACGATAAGTTCCCTGATGTGGCAACTCGTATGAAGGTGTTAAAAATGTTCCCTGCTGAATTCGCCAAAGGATATGCTTTATATAAACAGAGCAAATTAGGTTATGATAAGGATTTACATCTTGGCCAAGAAAGATGGATGCATCCTTACGGCTCTGGTGAGACTCGTTTGTGGTCTCGCGAAGGTTGGTATTTACTTGATCCAGCTAGTACGATTAAGTTTAATTTCAACGATAGTGATATGCCTGTATTTGTAAATGCTATCCCCACTATTTTGGACTTGGATGCGGCTCAGGATCTGGATCGCCGCAAACAGATGCAAAAGTTATTGAAGATTATTGTGCAGAAGCTTCCTCTTGATAAAAATGGAGATTTAATCTTCGATGTAGATGAAGCTGAAGATATTCACAATAATGCTGTTGCTATGTTATCTAAGGCTGTTGGTGTCGATGTTCTGACAACGTTTGCTGATATTCTTTCATTTGATATGAGTGATAAGAATACGACAGCTTCTCAAGATGATTTAGCTAAAGTTGAACGCTCAGTATTTAATGCTCTTGGTTTATCCAAGAATATTTTTAATACTGATGGTAATTTATCTTTGGAGAAGTCTATTCTTGAAGATGAAAGCACTGTGCGTAATTTGCTTTTGCAATTTGCTGTTTTCTTTGATAAAATTTGCGCTGCAAAGAATACAAAGAAAAAGAAATATTATTTTAGACTTTATATGTTAGAAACAA
>ODAJ011992244.1_pt1 | contig 23480 bp, 22 predicted proteins | sample 1539241 | NCBI WGS metagenome assembly ODAJ01 (sample SAMN02144231, study PRJEB22623) | gut metagenome | biome: sheep rumen | host: Ovis aries | place: New Zealand | reverse complement strand
GGAAGATAATGCAGACATTACTTATCTTACGACACTATGTGAAGACTGTATCAAATATACCAGAAGTTATGGTGTTCTGGTAAAAGAAAAATATTTGATGATAGAACCGCGTAAATAATAACTGAAATAAACGACCTCCGTTGGAAACCCCCTGTTTTAGCTTTTTAGTGGCAGGTCCTCCGGAGATAAAATAAACAAATAATAACAAAAAAAGTATGAGATTAATTATTGAACCCGACTACGAGAGGATGTCGAAGTGGGCTGCAAACTATGTGGCCAAGTGTATTAACGAAGCAAAGCCGACGGCAGAAAAGCCCTTCAAACTCGGCTGCCCTACAGGAAGTTCTCCTTTGGGCATGTACCGAGAACTGATTGCCCTGAACAAGGCCGGCAAGGTATCGTTCCAGAATGTGATTACTTTCAACATGGATGAGTATGTGAACCTCCCAGAGGAACACCCCGAGAGCTACCATAGCTTCATGTGGAACAACTTCTTCAGTCACATTGATATCAAGAAAGAGAATGTCCACATCCTCAACGGCAATGCCAAAGACCTGAAGGCAGAGTGCGAGAACTACGAGAAAGCCATAGAGACAGCAGGCGGTATTGACCTGTTCATGGGTGGCATTGGTCCCGACGGCCATATTGCCTTCAACGAACCAGGCTCCAGCCTGCAAAGCCGAACACGTCAGAAGACCTTGACAACTGATACTATCATTGCAAACTGCCGTTTCTTCGACAATAACGTAGATTTGGTTCCAAAGACAGCCCTTACTGTAGGAGTTGGCACAGTGATGGATGCTAAGCAGGTAATGATTATGGTGAATGGTCATAACAAGGCGCGTGCACTTCGTCATGGCGTTGAAGAGCCGGTTAACCACATGTGGACTATCAGCTGCTTGCAACAGCATCCCCATGCAATTATCGTTTGTGATGAAGATGCCACGGATGAATTGAAGCACGGAACCTATAAGTATTTCAAGGATATAGAGAAGGACAACCTTCTGTAAATTGAAGAATGAATTCTGACTGCACAGGTGGTCGCATAGCGATGCAGTTCGATACTGCCAGTCAGAACAACTGAATTAAATATCATAACATGAAGAAAGTAATGTTGGTGTTCGGAACTCGCCCTGAGGCAATTAAAATGTGCCCGCTAGTTAAGGAGTTCCAGAAGTACCCTGAAGAGTTTGAGACTATTGTGTGTGTGACTGGACAGCACCGCGAGATGCTGGATCAGGTGTTGACCATCTTTGATGTTAAGCCGGATTACGATCTTAACATAATGAAACAGGGGCAAGACCTCTATGATGTAACAGCTCGCGTTCTGACAGGTATGCGTGATGTTTTCAAAGAGTGCAAACCTGACGTGGTTCTTGTTCACGGTGATACTACCACATCAACGGCAGCGGCACTCGCTGCCTTCTATCAGCAGATTCCTGTAGGACACGTTGAGGCTGGTCTGCGTACGCACAATATCTACAGCCCATGGCCGGAAGAAATGAATCGCCAAATTACTGGGCGTATTGCGACATATAACTTCTCACCAACCCCACTTAGCGAGAAGAATCTTCTGGAAGAAAAAGCCCAAGGCCAGATTTTCGTTACAGGTAATACGGTGATAGATGCCCTCCACATGGTGGTAGATAAGTTAAAGAGCGATAAGTCACTGGCAGATGAACAAATTAACGTACTGAAGAATGCTGGGTATGAAGTTACACGTTTGGATGGTGGCAAGAAGTTGGTTCTTATTACTGGTCACCGCAGAGAGAACTTTGGAGACGGATTCATTAGTATGGTTACTGCAATGAAAGACCTCAGTGAGAAGTATCCTAATGTGGACTTTGTGTACCCCATGCACTTGAATCCCAATGTTCGTAAGCCCATTCATGAAGTGTTTGGTAAAGACTTGACGAAGTATGAGAACTTCTTTTTCATCGAGCCGCTGCAGTATCTGGAGTTCGTATATCTGATGGAGAAAAGTACGGTTGTGCTCACCGACTCTGGCGGCATTCAGGAAGAGGCCCCAGGCCTTGGCAAGCCAGTGCTTGTGATGCGTGATACTACAGAGCGCCCTGAAGCATTGAAGAGCGGAACCGTTCACCTTGTTGGAACCGATCATGACCTTATTGTGAATGAAGTCAGTATTTTGCTTGATAACCATATGGCCTACGAGTTGATGAGCAAAGCTGTTAATCCTTATGGCGATGGAAAAGCGTGTTCTCGCATAGTAAAGGCATTGGAAGGTGAACACGTTGATCGCTATGAAACTTAAACAGAAAATTGTTTTAATATGCTAAGAGGAAGAATAATATTAAATAATAGATTATTCGAACCAAAACAATGGCTTAAGAATATCTTTGTCTTTGCACCATTATTCTTCGGTAGCCATTTGTTCACTCATGACTATTTATTTTGGAGTTGTGCTATTTTTATAGCATTTTGTCTCTTATCTTCTTCAGCATACAGACTTAATATAGTATTAGACTCAAAAAGAAAAAATGATTTACCATCTAAAAAAGATTATATTGTAATTATAGCAACTCTACTACTTTCAATTGCTTTTCCTTTATTCATTGACATGCCTGGGATAATATCCCTGTTTTCCATAATGGGAGTTTACTATGTTATGAGCATACTGTACAGCCTGTGGCTAAAGGAATTGGCTATCATTGATGTGATTGTTGTGTCAATGGGGTATGTCTTACGTATCTTAGCTGGCGGTGTCATAGGTATTGAAATATCTCATTGGATTGTATTAATGACCTTCCTCCTGGCTTTATTTGTTGAATTACATAAGTGTAGGATTGAAGTTATCAAAGATAATGAGACTGATAAATGTATTTATAGAAAACATGGCTATAACGAAACATTCATCAACTTTTCTATGGCTGTGGTTCTCTCTATAACGCTGGTTTGTTATATTATGTATAGTATTTCTGATGAAGTAGTGAATCGTTTTTCTTTTTCATATATTTATTTGACTACGTTGTGGGTAATAATAGCAATGTTTCGCGTTATTCAGCGTTCTCTTGTTTATAAAGTCAATGATGGTATTGTTTCTATATTATTTAAAGACAAGTTGATATTAATTAGTATATTGTGTTGGATTATTTCTTTTACTTTAATTATCTACAAGTAATAATGTTATAAAAATGATCCAACGTGACAATCAGCTAGACCTCTACAGAGGATCGACAATGATTTATATTGTATGTGTCATTCATACAATGTATTTGCTAAGGGATGGAGAAGAACCGTTTTTATCTATCTTACTATTTGAGATGCCTGTTATGTTTTTTATATCAGGAGCTGCATTTTGCTTAGCAAGTAAAGGACGGAAACGTTCTTTGGGGGAAATATTGATAAGTAGAATTAAAAGAGTTGTCGTTCCTTTTTATATATACGCAGGAATCATGATGATAATAGGCACTATATACTCTTTTAGCCGTATGTGCTGCAGCGAGCTTCCAGATATTATGAATGTCAGAACTTATGAAATAAAGGATTTATTTGCTATACTTTTCTTTCAGGATATTCCAGACTACCCATATGTTTACCACTTGTGGTTTATTGTTCCCTATCTGATTATTTCCTGTACATTCTATTTTCAGGAAAAAATAATTCAACATTTTAACAGATATGCATATTTGTCAATTTGTGTAATTCTTTTTATAACATTTTCTATAATAACAGACAACCTATTAATTAGGTATGTGTTGGCATATAATGTTTTTGTAGTAATGGGATACCTGTTTTATAATAAAGTTTCTAACTATGTGAAATTTATAACATTATTTGTTTCAGCTATTTTTATGGGAGGATTTTTGTCTTGTGGTGATAATACATTTATTCCGATGCAACTTCATAAATTTCCACCAGATATGGTGTTTTGTTTTTACGGAATATTAGCAATCAGTCTTTTATCAATAATATTGCGAATCGTAAAGATTCCAAGATTTGCCTACCTTGAAATATGGAACAAAAGAGGCTATACAATCTATTTATATCAGAATCTAGTATTTTCAATAGAAATAATTATCCACAAGATATTACTATCATATAATACTCCTTTATTGATGTTATTCCTTATTGATGCATCAATGGTATTTATTTTGTCAACTCTTCTTTCTTATCTATTTTATCCACTTGAACAATCTTTAATGAATAAGGTTTCTTTATTACCAAATCGTCAAATTAATGCCAGCTAAAAAAATCATAGAAATATCAGCCACCCTCATGCTTCAAACGATGTTACTGTCGTTTGTTATAAGTAGTATGTGTCTGATAATTGATATGCCTGTTAACAAGTATTCGCTTCTTTTTGGATTAATTGTTTCTATATCTATTTGTAAAATATTTGCAGGCGATAATTGGAGTTCAATAATCACATCTGCGACAGTTGTGATTGTTGTTTGTTCAATTCTTTTTTTTATTTCGAGTTTTATATATGATTATTCATGGGATGGAAACTGGTATCATTCTCATATGATATGGGAATTGGCTCATGGATGGAATCCTTTATATGATGGTCCCATACCTGAAGGCGAACAATTTTTTGATGTCTTGTGGGCCAACCATTATCAAAAGGGATACGAACTTTTATGTTCTAACATTGTCTGTATAACAGGTAATATAAGTAGTGGTAAATCAGTTAATATTTTGCTGCCATTGTTATCTGTTTTTTTTGTACACAAATGTTTAAACTATGTTAAGAAGGGTCTCTGGTTTAACAGTTGTATATCCATAATTGTTAGTCTTAATCCTATAGTTGTCAATCAAATGCTAGTTCACTACAACGATTGGTCAGGATATACATGTATAATTTTAATACTAAGTAATATTTATTTATGGCAGAAGTCCAATAAGCTGGTATATTATATAAATGCCTTGCTAGTCTTATCTTTTGTAATGACGATTAAGTATAATATAACATTTTATAGCATAACTATTTTACTAGTGATACTATTGCTATTTTTTTCAGAGATAATGACAAGATGGAAGTATGTGGTAAGCGGAGTAATAGTAGCCATTTTATCACTATTATTCTTTGGTGGAGCAACTTTAATAGATAATACAATTAAGAAAGGGCAGCCACTTTATCCTTTATATGGAGAAAAAACTGTTGATATAATGACGCATAATACACCACTGCAGTATTTAGATAAATCAAATTTTTATCGGGTAAGTCATTCTCTTTTATCTAATCCTAATTCGAATGATAAAATTGACCTTATCTCACCATTTGTAATAGATGGATACTCTATAAAAAGTTCGTCCTCTTATGATTCAAGAATTGGCGGGTGGGGTATATTTTTCTTTGAGGCAACGCTTTTGCTAGTTATTTGTTTCATTGTGATTGTTTTTAAATCTGTACATATTGTACATATGGACAGAATTCAAATGAAAGTAATATTGGTTTTATTGCTGTGCTGTTCTTTATTATTTATTCTACCATGCGGATGGTGGGCTAGATATCACCCATATATTTATATAATACCAGTGTCATTGATTATTTATTTCTATCTTTCGGGAACAATATCGAAGTGGATCTTGTCAGTTCCAATTATTCTTCTATTTTTGAATATATTTGTATCAATTCCGGGAATTATATACAGATCATTTAGCGGCACGGGGGTAATTAATTTTATAATTAGAAATAATGAAAAAAAGACTAGCCCTCTCGAATTATGCACAACGAATTATTTATTGGTTCATATGTTGCGCAATAAAAATGTTGATGTAAAGTTTTCCAGTCTAGAAAAGTGTAGATGGAAACTTCCACTTAGTCCTTTTGTGTATTTTTCAGAGCCATTAAATATAACTGAGAAAGAGGAGAGAGAAGATAGAGTTAATTCTATTCTAATTGAAGAATAATAAAGATCTTTTTCTTGAATATGAAAACTGTAAATACGGAAATAATAGAGAGAGAGCACGGCAAACCTATATTTATTGACTATCCCTATCTTTTGCTTTTGACTGTGTTAATTATTATTCATTTGTTTTGTATAACCAAAGTTGGATTAGCTCAAACTGTTGCTGCACTAGAGGCGATTATCGTCCTGGTTTTTTTTGTGCAAAAGAAAATTGCGCAAACGGTGTTGCTATTAGGCATTTTCATTTTAACGAGTTATGACAATAGCTTCTTTTTTGCAGAACCCGTAGGAGTTAAAGATGTTTATAGTGTTTCGTTATTGCCTGTAGTTAGTATATATTATTATTTGTTATTGTCATTTGTAATATTTTTTATCTCTGCATGTCAAATTGTTAAAAAAAAGATAAAGCTTAACAATCTTCTCGTAAAATTCTCCATTTTCACTTTACTAGTAATGATTCCGTTGGGATTTGTTTCCCATGTGACAGATGGTACTTCGTCGTTAGCAATTACAAGGGATATAAAAAATAATGTTATTCCTGTTTTGTGGTCAATATCGTTTTTTGTTCTGTTTTATACAAATAGGAAATTTATGTATAAATATGAAAAGTTAATTTTACATGTCCTTTTAGCATATGTTATAGTTGGAGTAATAACATCATCTATGGGTTTTTTCTTAGAACGCGGTAATAGAGTGACATTACTTTATCTTCCATTAGCCTCCTTCTTCTATACTTCTATTATTTTGTTTCTATATGAGATTCCTAGGAAGACAGACAAGATATTTGTTTTAATAATGTTCGGATTCTCTGTTTTTTTTCAACTTTTTCTTGATAATTGCCTTGGAGGTAAATCTTGGTTCGTATTTGTTTCTGTAATTTTGCTAGGGGTGTATTTTTTTGTTCAAAGAGTTGCAAAAGGTATTATGGCGAAATTGTTCTTTGTTCTATTTGTCCTAATAGCTGGAATAGTGTTTTCCCCCCGGATTTCGTCTTTTGTTACTGATACTGAGAATAACAAACTTCTTGAATTTGCCTCTCTTTTTGAAGGCGCACAGACTGGAGATGTTGATGATGTGGGCGCTTCAGCTCAATTCCGTATTTTAGAGTTTATTACGATTAGTGACTATTTTCTTAAGCATCCTCAGTATCTGTTGTTGGGCAAAGGTGTTGGGGGCGGTGTGCCTAATTCTGGTTTTTTTGTTTATAGTGAAACAGCCTTTTCTGATGACCAGTATAAAAGTAATCAGTTTTCTGTGATGCACGAATCAATAAATGTTGTATTTCTAAAGTGTGGATTAATAGGGCTTGTGTTTCTAGTTATATCATTGGTTGATGGTTTTAAAAGAATTAAATACGATCCACTATTTTTCATAGGGATTGTATGGCTATTTTTTTATTGGGCATATTCAATAAACTTACTATTTATTGGCTTGCCAGCTTTTTTAATTGCTTATCGAAAGATGGAGAAAAATAAAGACGTAGCTTATTAATAATTTACCTTATTAGATCATGAACTCAATGAAAATATTAGTTTGTGAACATTTTACAGCACAAGGGCATGCAAATTTGTTTGTTAATATATGCAGGCTACTTGTTAAAAGTGGATATGAAGTAATTGCAGTAATTCCACAGAATTTTACAAAAGATTTGCCTTTTTGTGAAGTTGAGAAGATGGATATGAAGTATTATACAGATGAATATCCTATAAAAAGATCAATAATAAAAAAGACTTATTATTGTTTGCGTGCTCAAAAGTTTATATGCAATCTTAATAATAAATATGATATAGGGGCAACGTTTGTTGTCACTTATGATGAAATTGCTTTAGCGATAGGTAGAATAGCTGGATATATTAGAGGTCCATTTTTAGTTTTGCATAATCTTAATCCAGATGATATTTTAGTGTCGAAAATCCGTAGATTTGCATATGATTTAATAAAAAATCGAGTATATAGTGTAGTCCTTGCGGGTTTTATAAAGGATATCCTCGTTTCTTCTCTTCATACTAATCCGGAAAAAGTCTTAGTATTGCCACATCCGATGAATCCTGTTACAAATAACTCTGTTGTTGATATTGATTGCGTTGGTATAAGCAATAGTAATGACGAAGAAATAATAGATAATATCATAAGTGAAGAAAAAACTAACGAACTTATAAAGAAAAAGAATCTAAAAGTCGTTTTAAAGTCAAGATTGCATAAATTTGATAACGGTTATTTAAAGATAATATCAGGGTTTATTGAAAGCAGCATTTATGATGATTATATAGCTCGTGCTAAATGTATTTTTATACCTTTCCCTACTTCTTTTAAATCACGTATTAGCGGTACCTTAATAGATGCACTTTCAAATAATAAAAGTGTGATAGGTACTAACGTCCCTGTAATTACACAATCATCAAAGTGTTATGGCGAGGTTATAAAGATATTTAATGAATCAACTTTTGTAAATGATATAATAGAAGTAGGTGTCAATGAACATCTAAAGGACGAAAACTTTTGCAGATTTCAAGAAAAGCATAGCGATATTTCTATCTCGGAAATATTGTCTCGAGCAATAAACAACGCTATCGCCAATAAGCCAATGGTTGATTCATACGATTTCTAATTCCCAATATGACAGTTCAAAATAAAGGTAAGGAGTTTATATGGCACATGTTAATATTGGAAAAGGTGATATAGTTTGGTCATATATTGGAACTTTTTTTAGAGTAAGTACCAATGTTCTCTTACTCCCAATTATCATTGGTTATCTAACAGAAAGTGAATTGGGGCTTTGGTATGTCTTTGCTAGTATCTCCCAATTTGTGATATTGTTTGATTTTGGATTCGCACCTTCTTTTGCTAGAAATATTGCATATATATGGTGTGGTGCGAAAGAATTACGTAATGAATCACTTGAAGCCGTAAAATGTAATGATACAGATTGGACGGAGTTTTCCATTATTTTGCATTCATGTAAGTATGTATATTTGTTTATATCGCTATTGGCACTGTTAATATTATTAAGTGTAGGTAGCGTCTATATAATTAAAGTGTCTTCTGTCACTTACCTAAGTGCTTGGATAGTTTATTCTGGAGCAGTTTTCCTAAACCTTTTATATAGTTATTATACTTCATTTTTAAGGGGTATAGGAGCTATAGCGGAAAATAACAAGGCATCCATTATTTCAAAACTTGTTCAGCTATTTTTCTGTTGGCTACTATTAGAATTGAATTATGGACTACTCGGAGTTTCTGTTGCATATTTATTAAGTGGAATTGCTCTTAGGCTTTTTTCTAAAATCTATTTTGATAGATATGAGAATATTGGTCAGCATTTGCGTAATGTTATAGTTGATTCAATGTTAAAAAAATGTATTGACAGAATAAGAACAATTTGGCATAATTCATCAAGAGAAGGACTTGTGACATTATCAAACTATTTAAATAGTCAGGCAAACACTTTGATATGTTCATATATGATAGGACTCTCGGCAACAGGCTCTTATGGAGTTTCTTTGCAGATTGCTACCTTAGTCTCTACTGTATCCAGTATACCTTTTGCAACCTATCAATCTAAAATGCAGGAATATGCAATTTCAAGCGACACAGAATCAAATATGCGATTGTTCTCTTTCGGAATAATATCTTTTATAAGTGCTTATATAATTATTGCATCTTGTAGTCTATTGTTTGTTCCAATAATACATGTTATTAAGCCGAGTTTTACAATGGATATAAATTTGTATCTTTTGATATTGCTGCAAATATTTCTTTGGGCATATTATGGGTTATATTGCTCGTTCATTTCATCTTATAATAAGTTACCTTACACAAGGACATTAATTGTCTCTTCATTTGCAACAGTTCTTCTGTCTATATGTTTGGTAAAATTTTCAGATTTGGGAGTTTGGGGATTAGTTGTTTCCCCAATTATTGTATCGATATATAATGTATGGAAATGGCCTTATGTCGTTAAAAAAGATTATTTATATACTACTTATTTCCAAATCATGAGATTTGGTACTCAGTCGATGGTTGATGTTACTAAATCGTTCTGCTCGAAGTTTAAATTTTAAAGATATGATAAAAAGAGTATTTACAATCATTAAAGAAGATCTTATTTTTTTTCCACCGACATTATCACTGATAAGAGCACTGACAGATTTAAATGTTCAGGTAGTTCATCTGGGATATTATTCAGATAAGGTCCAACGTATGAAACTTGAGAATAAGGGTGTGATATTTGTGGATTTGATAAAATATAACAATACAGATTCACTTCCCCATAAATTAATCAAACAATATAAATTTAAAAGTCGCGTAAAAAGCTATCTTGAATCATCTAATATAACACATGATGATTATGTCTGGATTCTTAATGCTGAGACAGTATGTTTATTAAGTAATCTTGTTGGCAAATACAGGACTATACTTCAATTTTATGAGTTTCAAAATCCCATATTTAATTGGAAATATTGGTTATTGAATCCTACATACAAATATGTAAGAACATTGCATAAGGCAGAGAAAATTGTTCATTGTGAATATAATAGGGCACAACTTAGTAAAGGTTTGTATGATTTAGAAACACTACCATTTATTCTTCCCAATAAACCATATACGGATGAAGAAGACATTGTCAATATACCACAAGACGTTGAATGTATAGTGGATAGTATTAAGCTTAAAACAGAAGGGAAAAAAGTAGTATTGTACCAGGGTATATTCAAGTCTAAAGAAAGGCGTTTGTGGGAATTTTGTCAAGCGATAAAAGAGATGCCTGATGATTTCGTTCTGATTGCAATGGGAAGAGGAAATGAAGATTATGAGCGCTTGAAAAGTGAGTTTGAAAGTGATAAAATTTTATTTGTGCCTTTTTTGCGTCCACCGTATCATCTGATGGTCACAGAATTGTCTTCAGTTTGTGTTTTGTCATATTTCCCATCATCAGAGACTTTTGCACATACAGTTAATCCAATTTATTGTGCACCTAATAAAATATACGAATATGCAAAATACGGGAAGCCAATGATTTCAAATGATATTCCAGGTCTATATTATCCTTTTAAACTATATAATTGCGGCTGTTGTATTAAGTATCCTATGACTGTTGAACATGTAAAGAATACATTAAATGAAATATTTGATAATTATGAAAACTTGTCAAAAGGTGCTTTGAATTTTTATAATTCCGTTGATATAAAGAATATAGTATTAGATATCATATCTTCTTAAACGCTATTGATATTTGTGATTTTTTTAATTTGTTAAATCATGATTATTACAAAAACACCTTTCCGAATGTCCTTCTTTGGGGGCGGGACAGATATGCCTTCTTTCTTTAACGATTATGGAGGTGCAGTTATATCTTCAACTTTTGATAAGTATGCTTACGTTAACGTACGTCATTTGCCTCCGTTTATGCCATATTATTCAGAATTGTGTTATAGCAGGTTTGAACGTGTTAATTCAATTGAGGATATTGAACATCCTGCGATACGAGAGGCTATGCGTATGTTAGATATTCATGAGATACGACTCACATACGAAGGAGATCTTCCTGCGCGTACTGGTCTTGGCACCAGCAGCACATTTGCAGTAGGGATGCTGAATGCATTCTATGCCTTGAAGGGCAAACAAGTTGGGAAGCGAAAATTGGCGGAGGATGCTATTTATCTGGAACGTGAATTGTGTAAAGAGAGTGGAGGTTGGCAAGATCAGGTAGCTGCCGCCTTTGGCGGTCTGAACCGTATAGATTTTGCTGATAACCAGTTTAAGGTGACACCAATCATAATTCATCCTGACAGAAAAAAATTGCTTAATGAAAGTTTAATGCTTTTTTATACAGGTGTAACACGTTTTTCTGCTGAGGTGCAAAAAGACACGATGTCTAATCAACAAGATAAGTTGACCCAATTGAAGGAAATGTTATCCCTAGTGGATGATGCTCAAGCTATTCTTGAAAATAAACACTCTGATTTCAATGATTTTGGCCGTTTACTTGACCACACATGGCGGCTGAAACGTAAAACCGGAGGAAAAATTAGTAACGGAAGCATTGATGAATTGTATGATAGGGGTTTGAAAGCTGGCGCATTGGGTGGAAAACTATTGGGTGCAGGCGGTGGCGGATTCTTGCTGTTCTATATTGAACCAGATAAGAAAGAAGCACTGCTAAAGGAATTTGATGATTTAATGCAAGTACCGTTTGAGTTTGAAAATGAAGGGACATCTATGGTTTATTATAATCCTATTGTGTATATACCTAGAAAAGAATTACATTTAGATATCGATTGATGCATATGAAAATTGCAATAGTTGGAAGCTCTGGCTATATTGCCAAGCATCTTATGAAAGCCTTCACTTCACAGATTCCCGAGTGTGAAATTGTGAAGATTGATATGGTTGGTGATGTGGATTTGCCACTCCAGTTAACAGCACCTGATGAGTTTGATTATGACAAGTTGAAAGGAATTGATTATGTCATTTTTACAGCTGCCATATCTGGACCAGATATGTGTGCTAACGAGTTTGAGAAGTGCTGGGATATTAATGTGACTGGTACATCATATTTCATTCGTGAGGCTATCAAGAGGAACGTAAAAGTTCTGTTCTTTAGTAGTGATGCTGCTTTTGGTGACATTCCTGGTCACATTTATGATGAGGATTCTGAGACACAAGCATATACTGCCTATGGAAAGATGAAAAAGGCTATTGAGGATGAATTTAAGACTTCTTTTTTTTTCAAGTGCATTCGTCTTTCGTATGTTGTATCAGCCAATGATAAGTTCATCACTTATTGCTTGAACTGCATGCGTAAAGGAGAAACGGCAGATATTTTCCATCCTTTCTACCGTACATGCACAACCGTTAGTGATGTCATAAAAGCAATTGTATGGTTGCTAAATAATTGGGAGGATTTTAGATCGTTTGTACTGGACGTAACTGGTACAGAACTGGTAAGTCGTATCAGAATGGCTGACGAGTTGAACCGATACTTTGATAATAAATTAAAATATGTAGTATCTAAGCCTGATGATGGTTTCTTCAAGAACAGACCTAAGGTAACACAAATGAAGAGCAAGTATCTCTATTCATTGAATATCGTAGAGGAACAATCATTTACAGAGAAATTTCAGAAAGAATTAACTAATATTGAATTATAAAATTATGAAGAAAGCTTTGATTACAGGTGTGACCGGTATGGTGGGTTCACACCTTGCAGATTTTCTGCTTGAGAACACAGATTGGGAAGTTTATGGTGTATGCCGTTGGCGTAGTCCTTTGGACAATGTTAGTCACCTCCTTGATAGGGTAAACAAGAAAGACCGCATCTTCTTTGATTATGCAGACCTGAATGATGAATCTTCTTTGATCCATGTTATCCAGAATGTTAAGCCGGACTATGTATTCCATCTAGCCGCTCAGAGTTATCCCCAGACCAGTTTTACCGCTCCTATTGATACGTTGAACACGAATATCAATGGTACTGCGCGTCTGCTGGAGGCTATCCACTTTGAGATGGAACGTGACAAGAATTACAAACCTGTTATTCATGTTTGTGCTTCTTCTGAGGTATTTGGCAAGATACCTGCAGCTAAGAAACCAGAGACTGGTATCCATGAGGAGTGCCCGTTCCATCCCGCATCTCCCTATGCTATCTCCAAGGTTGGCACTGACCTGTTAGGCCGTTACTATGCAGAGGCATACGGCATGACTGTTATGACAACCCGTATGTTTACTCATACCGGACCTCGTCGTGGTGACGTGTTCCATGAATCAACTTTTGCTAAGCAGATTGCCATGATTGAGGCTGGTATGATTCCGCCTGTGGTAAAGGTGGGCAACTTAAAGTCTCTTCGCACTTATGCAGATGTTCGCGATGCTGTACGTGCTTACTATATGTTGGTTACAATTAATCCTATTGGTGGTGAGTATTACAACATAGGCGGTAGCTATACTTGTGAAGTTGGTGATACACTGAACACCCTGATTTCTTACTCACCGATGAAGGATCAGATTAAAGTTGAAACAGATCCTGAACGTCTGCGCCCCATTGATGCAGACCTTCAGGTACCCGATTGTCGCAAGTTCAAGGCTCATACTGGTTGGGAGCCTGAAATACCGTTCGAGAAGACTATGCACGATCTTCTTGACTATTGGCGTGATCGCGTAAAGAAGGGTGAGCAGTTCTTAACCCGTTAATACTCTCTTTTATGAGCAGTAAAATAGAAACCCACGTAAATCATTTAATTGACCGCTATCCAAAGCTTATCGTATGCCGTGATGATATCATGGCGGCATACGAGCTTTTGGAAGCAGCATACAGTAACGGCCGCAAACTTCTTGTTTGTGGCAATGGCGGTTCTGCATCAGACTCTGAACACATTGTCGGAGAGTTGATGAAGGAGTTTAAACTTAAAAGAAAGGTGTATAGCGACCAAGCTACAGCACTTAAAGCTATAGACCCAGATTTAGGGCAAGTACTTGCTGACAACTTGCAGGGTGCACTTCCTGCGATTTCACTAACAGGTCATTCCTCCCTTCAAACGGCATACATGAATGATGCTATACCTGAATTGGTATTTGCCCAGCAGGTGAATGGATACGGAAAGGCTGGGGATGTGTTTCTGGGTATATCCACATCGGGCAATAGCAAAAATGTGCTTTATGCAGCAGTCAATGCTAAAGCAAAAGGTTTGAAGATAATTGGATTGACAGGTGCAAAAGAGAACAAACTGATGAAATATGCAGACGTCTGTATCCGTGTGCCTGAGACAGAGACTTATAAGATTCAGGAGTATCATCTGCCGGTTTATCACTGTTTGTGTCTGATGTTGGAAGATAAATTCTTTGGAGAGAAATGAAGGTTGTAATAATGGCAGGCGGACGAGGAACCCGCATCGCTGAACTATTCCCTGATATTCCGAAGCCTTTGATTCCTGTGGACGGGATGCCAATTCTTGAAAGGGAGATTATGTCGCTTGCTTCTCAAGGTTTCAAGGACATCATCTTGACTGTTGGCTATCTAGCAGATAAGATAATAGAATATTTTGGCGATGGTAGCCGGATAGGAGTAAAGATTGACTATTTCGTGGAGGAAACTCCTTTAGGGAATGCTGGCGCATTATTCCAACTGAGGGAAAAGATTGGCGAAGAGCCTTTCTTCCTGCTTAATGCTGATGCGGCCTTTGATGTGGATTTCAATCGCATGCTTGACTACCATAAAAAGCATGGGGGCCTTGTTACGTTGTTTACGCATCCTAATTCCCATCCGTATGATAGTGGATTGGTAATTGCAGACAAGGATGGACACGTTGAGAAATGGCTTAGTAAGGAAGACGAACGTCCTCAATGGTACAATAACAGAGTAAATGCAGGACTTCATGTTATTGACCCGAAGGTTCTTGATCTGAGCCTAAAGAATCTAGCGGTAGACCCAGCAACAGGCTATCCCAAGGGCAAGGTAGATTTGGACCGGCAGGTTCTAAAACCATTGTGTGGAACAGGGAAGATGTTCTGTTATGACAGTCCGGAATATGTAAAGGATATGGGTACGCCCGAACGCTTCCATCAGGTTGAAGCGGATTATAAGAATGGTGTTGTTCAGGCAAAGAATCTGCATAACAAGCAGAAGGCCATCTTCCTGGATCGTGACGGTACTATCAATAAATATGTCGGTTTCCTTCGCAATATTGACGATTTTGAATTGATTGAAGGCGTATCGGAAGCCATTAAGATGATTAACCAAAGCGGTTATCTGGCAATTGTTGTAACCAATCAGCCTGTTATTGCCCGTGGTGAAGTGACATGGGAGAAACTCTACGAGATTCACAAGAAGATGGAAACTCTTCTTGGTAATGATGGCGCCTATATTGATGGCATTTATATTTGTCCTCATCATCCAGACAAGGGCTTTGAGGGTGAACGTCCGGAATATAAGATTGACTGTGAATGCAGAAAACCAAAACCAGGGCTATTGTTGCAAGCAGCCAATGAATTCAATATATGCTTTTCTAAAAGCTATATGATTGGAGATAGCCTCCGAGATGTTGAGGCAGGCGAAAATGCGAAATGTTTGAAATCGCTACTGGTAGAAACCAATGCAAGTCATATACTAAAGAAAATGATTAGTTCAATAACAAATAAGAAATGAGAGGTTGGTTTAAAGAGAACAGTGTCTTTGTGTGGACACTGTTGATAGCAATCGGAGTGATTGTGTTTGGTGCTGCATATAGCAGTACTTTGAGTGAGATTTCCGGGGCATTCATGTCGTGGGTTAGTTACTATTTTGGCTGGCTTTATATCTTGTCAATTGTCGCTTTTATAGGTTTTTGCCTTTGGATATCATTGAGCAAATATGGTAAGGTGAAACTAGGAAAAGACGATGAAAAGCCTGAATTTACCACTTTCAGTTGGTATGCCATGCTATTCTGTGGTAGCACGGGTATTGGTTTGGTTTTTTGGAGCATTGCTGAGCCTTTGTCACATTATGCTGCACCACCTTACGGAATAGAACCCGGAACGATGGAAGCAATAGACTTCTCTATACGTACATGCTATCTGCATTGGGGTATCACCCAGTGGGTTTGTTTTGCTGTTGTTGGTTTAGGTGTTGCTTATTTTCAGTTTCGTAAAGGTAAAAACGCCCAGTTGAGTAATCTTTTGACTCCATTTGTAGGTGAGAAGAGAACTAATGGTTGGTTCGGAAAATTCATCGATGGCTTCTCTGTTGTTGTTTCATTTGCTGGTGTGGCAACTTCTTTAGGTTTGGGTGTAAGCCAAATCTGTGGTGGTTTGGAGCATTTGTTTGGAATTCCCAAGACGCAAGAGACAATTCTCTGGATTATCATCTTTATCACTCTGGTATTTATCATCAGTGCCATCACTGGTGTTTACAAAGGCATCAAGATTCTGTCCAATTTCAACACCTATTTAGCTTTAGCGCTTTTGGCTGTAGCATTTATAGTAGGTCCAAAAGTTACCATTCTGAATAACTTGACAAATAGTGTTGGTCAGCACATCCAGTATTTCTTCAAAGACCTGTTTATGACTAATGCCTTTGGTGATAATGACTGGGTGATGAACTGGCGCGTGTTCTACTATGCCTGGTTTGTTGCATGGGTACCGTTTGTTGGTATGTTTGTGGCCAGAATCTCGAAGGGCCGCACTATATAGTTGCAATGCTTGCTGCGGCGGGCATTGGTTTGTTGAGCCTTTACGGCGAGTTCGGCCCAAAGTTGATTGATATGAATAGACTAACGAAATACTTCCAGTATTTTGTATTCGGATTGTTGGCGATGCGATATAAAGACATCTATGAACGTACGATGAGAAATGAATTGTTGAAAGCTTTGTCGATATTCGCTTTCTTTGGATTGCTTTTCACTATTAATTGGCAGATGTGGCCTACACCGGTTTTTCATCTACTGAGAGACCTCATCATGAGATATTTGGGCACTTTCATTGTTGTGTCTTGGTTTGTTTGTCATGCAGAATTATTTAACAGTGAAACAAAAATCAACAAGATGATAATGAAGATAGGCCAATGCTCATTGGCAATATACTTGTTGCAGTATTTCTTCATCCCCAGTTTCATGGCTTGGCCAGAATGGATAGCAGGGTTAGATGGTTTTACTGTACATGTCATTTCATTTGCATTGACGGTAGTTATAACGGCAGTGTGTCTGCTGTTTATAGAATTGCTGTCGAATAGCAGACTTGTCAAGAAATATGCATTAGGACAAAAATAAGGAGCTTTTATTATATTGTGATATGTTTAATTTCTTAAAAACTAAAGACCTGAGCAAGCACGAACTTGCTAACAGGCGAATCTGGAGCTTCGTAGCGTTGGTGCTAGTGGTTCTGGTAATGGGAGTTTTAGGCTGGTTCCCCAGCAATTCTTTGTCAATCCTTAGCCCGCTAAATGGGCTGATAGGGTGGTTCGCTATCTTCTGTGTGGCGTTTTGTATAATTAACCTATTCAACAAGGAGAAAGTGCTAGGTGATAAAGAGTTCAGCAATTCTTCTTTCATCAACCTTCTCTTTACCTTGGGTATGGGTGTTGGCATTATGGTTTATGCTTATAATGAGGCTGCGCAACTTTCAGCGTACAGTGATGTGAGGAATCCGATTGGACTTACGCTCAATCACTGGATTCTGATTCCATGGTGCTTCTATGTGACTTTTGCCATTTTCGAGATTTACGATGAGAAGTATAACTTGCTTCCAAAGTGGTTGAGGCTCTTCAAGACATATCTTTATGGCTTGTTGATGATGCTGGGTATAGGTACATCGTTCGCCTTGGGTGTAATCACCATTTCGGGGGCTTGTAAACATATATATGGGATAGATATACCTTCTTATGCTCTTGTCGTAATACTTGGTTCCCTTGTTACATTTTCACTACTTCGTGGTGTTCATCGTGGCATGAAAGTGTTCGCAAAAATATCAATGTACATACTGTATTCCTATATTTTCATTATGATTATAGTGGCACCTTCTGATACAATGGTGGTTGGAGTAAAGGCTGTCGGTTCTTTCTTTGGTGATTGGTTTTACAATAACGTATATACCGGAAGGGCTGTTCAGAACGATTGGACAATCTACTATTGGATCTGGTGGATTTCCTGGTGTGCTTTTGTCGCTCCCTTTATTAAGGCTATATCCAAGGGAAGGACTATCAGAGAAATCGTGTTTTATACAGTCGCAATACCTTCTATCTTGATAGCCATATTCATGATTTTAGGCAACAACACTGGAATGCATCTTCTTGCGGAAGGAACCCCTGTTGGGGAATTGCCTTATGTGGCTATCAATGCTCATTGGATTATGCCGCTTGTCTTCGTCATTTTGATGTCAATGTTCTATATCACTTCCTCTGACTCACAGTCGTATGCCATGGACCAGACTATATCATACGGAAGCAAGACCCCCGTGGTACATAGAAAAATTATGTGGGTAATGTTAGAGGTTCTATTTGTTACTGTGCTTTTGCTCGCGGGCTCAAATAGTATTTCCGCATTGCAGGGTCTTAGCTTTCTATTTGTACCATTCATGATTCTGATAGCGTTTGTTTATGTCTTTTTTATAGTGAGACATATCATTAACAATAATAAGAAGAACGGCTTGAAAGAGGATGTGAATATTGCGGAGATGATGACCAAGTATCCCCGCCCGTAAATAAACATAATAAAAAATGACATTATAATGAAAAAGATAATAATTACGATAATAGCTGTAGCAATGTCAGTAGCAGCCAGTGCACAAGTGCCTTATTTTGCTGGAACGGTTGGAAATGGCAAACTTTATGGTTATACATCTTTGAAAGTAAGGCCTGGGATTAATGCTCAAGAAACATACACGACATTTCAATATGGAACAAGTGCCCATACTGCAGCTGGTCTTGATTTATACACAGGTGTAGGTAGCAATTATCTGGGTGTTTTGTTCAGAACAGGCTATAAGTTTAACCAGTGGTTTGGTATTGGCGGTCAAATAACACCCTCTTTTGACTTAAGCGATAGTATGAAGTTCAGTTATCTTACGACTGCTTTGTATATGAATGGCGCTATCACAAAAGACGGAAAACTATTCTGGTGTAGCAATACTTGGTGGGGCGTGAATAGAGATGCTCCGTTTACTCTAACAAATTGGGAATACCTAGGTTATACATTCTCTTTTAAGAATGGACATAGCATTACACCAATGCTGGGTGCAATACATTCATGGAAGTTTGATCAAGATGTTGACATTGCTGCAGGTTTTTACTATAACATCAAGAATTGGGACTTTTATTTGTGGGGTAACGATTTCTTGAAAGATCATCCACGTGTTGTAGCTGGCATAGACTTTACATTTTAACATTTCATAATATGATAAATAAGGAGATATTTAAACATAAGCATATTTGCTTGGTAGAAGATCATTATAACCCCCTCGCTATTATTCGCAGTCTTGGCGAGGTGGGTATTAAACCTATAGTATTACTCTGTAGTAAATCGCCCCATCTTGTTCCTTTTAGCAAGTATATTGGTGAACTGCATCAGTTTAAAACCATCCAGGAAGGGCTGGAATATATGGTGAAGCATTATGGGGGCGAGAAGCTGAAGCCATTTGTGTATAATGGAAGCGATGATATTACCTTATTATTAGATAATCATTATGATGAGCTAAAAGACCATTTCTATTTTACAAATGGCCAGGGGTGCATGAAAAAATACTTGCAGAAGTATGATATTACTCAACTCGCGGTACAATGTGGTATCAATATTCCAAAAGAAGAACTACTGAAAGTGGGCGAGTTTCCCCAAGATTTGAGATACCCTGTTATTACAAAGGCTGCAACCTCTGCTTGTGGAGGTGGTTGGAAGAATCAAAGCTTTATTTGTGAGGATGAAAATGCACTAAAAGACGCCTATGCAAAAATTAATGCAAAAACTATTTTGGTACAAGAGTATATCCGTAAAAAGAATGAACTTTGTATAGATGGTATTAGCATCAATGGTGGTGAGCAGGTGTTTATGCCTTATGGATGCTCATACTATCGTTTTCCTAAAGGTAGTTATGGTAATTATATGTATTTCACTCCTTTTGAGGATAAAGTTTTAACAGAGAAAATAACCAAAATCATTCAAGGCGCACATTATTCCGGCCCTTTTTGTATTGAGTTTTTGGTTGGTCCTGATGATAACCTGTATTTTTTGGAGGTGAATTTCCGTCACTCTGGCTGGGGGTATGCATTTACATATGGTGGGTTTAACCTGCCAGTAAGATGGGCGTCAGCTACACTCGATAATGAAATCATTCTCGATGATTTTATATATCGTGATAAGTTTGATGTGATGCAGGAATTGTCAGACTTCAAAGATAGTGTACTGGGGGGGACAGTTCCTTTATGGCAGTGGGTTAAAGAAGTTAAACAGTGTGACTGTTTTTTGTGCTATAACAAAAAAGACCCAAAGCCATTTTGGCGTATTTTAAGGTGGAAAGTATTAAGATTCTGATATCGTGTGGTCGGTATCAGATCGATGCCGATAAAGGATAAAAATGAATAAAGTTATTGTTATAGGAGGGGACCATCATAATACCCTTGGAGTGATAAGAGGTTTGGGGGAGAGAGGAGTAAAGTCGAATCTCATCTTGGTTACACCCTCGAATATGACATTCGTCAATTACAGTCGATATGTTTCAAGTTGCATCAAATTAGAAGATGATCTGACTCGTCCTCGGGCGTTATTGATGAGAACAGGAGCAAGCTAGCCCCGTATTTCCTTTTACCTGGTGCAGAGGAACAAGGGCGGATTTCTGAACTGATGAGCAAAAAAAACAATGGCAGAACTCGCCATTGAGGTGGGTTTGAGTATTCCAGGAACGTATTACGTGGGGGGGGCAAGAGGAACTAGACAGAATCCCATTACCTTGCATTATAAAACCTCTGGAAAGTAGAAAAGGAAGTAAGACTGAAATAGCTATTTGCAGAACGAAGGACGAATTAAATTCTTATGCTGCAAAACATGATATTTCCAAAGACCAGATACAAGACTTTATTGATAAGGACTATGAGTATCAGTTGATAGGATGCTCGACTAGAAACGAGATTGTCATTCCTGTCGTGTCAAAGATATTAAGGCCTTGCGAAGGTTCCAATACCAGCTACCTACATTATACACCTTTGGAAGAGGGTCTTTGCGAGATAGATAAGTGCAAAGAGTTTGTTCGAAGTACTGGATATCTTGGCTTATTTAGCTTAGAATTCTTGCGGGACAAAAACGGTAAAGACTATTTTATGGAAATCAATTTCCGAAATGATGGAAATGCCATTTGTGTGACTGCAGCAGGTATGAGCTTACCTTATATATGGTACATGGACTGTGTTGGAGAAGATTATTCACAAGAAAGTAATAAGGGAATTAATCCGGTATATGTTATGCCAGATATGGCAGAACTAAAGCTACTGGCAACAAGGCAGATAAGTTTGAAAGAGTATATCTCGGACTTTAAAAAGACTAATAGGTTTATGGAGTTTGACAAAAGGGATAAAAAACCATTTTGGAAATTAGTACAGTTTCATATATGCAAAAGACTAAGTATTTAATACGCCTCGACGATGCCTGCCCTTATATGGATTCAAAGAAGTGGCAGCGGATGGAAGATATACTCGACAAGTATGGTGTGAAACCACTTGTCGGGATAATACCTTCAAATGCTGATACGCAGACTATGAAGGAAAAAGAAGATCCTAACTTCTGGAATAAGGCCCATACCTGGGAACAAAAGGGTTGGACTATAGCACTACACGGGTTTGATCATGTGTGTATTTCCACAGACGGAATGAAAGGTTTAAATCCCTTTTGGAAAAGATCGGAGTTTGCAGGAGTTGCATTGCAAGAGCAAAAGGATAAAATACGAAAAGGATATGATGTTTTAAAAAGTCATGGATTTGTGCCAAATTATTTTTTTGCGCCAAGCCATACTTTTGATGAGAATACATTGAAAGCTCTAAAACAAGAAACAGATATTAGGATAATTAGTGACACGATAGGTCGCAACCCATATAAGAAAGGGGACTTTATATTCGTACCTCAGATTTCCGGTCATTGTTCCCAAATGCTGATGAACGGCATATATACATTTTGCTTCCATCCTAATGTGATGAACGATAAGAGTTTTGCATCGCTTGATGCCTTCTTAAGTATACATCATGAGGATTTTTGGGGGTTCGGCGATTTGCCATTATCCGATGTGGGTGGAAAGCATTTATTTGACAGCATCTTGTCGAAAATTTTCTTTATATATAGAAGATTAAGAGGGTTAAAGTAGAAAAGACTATGAAAGTATTACATTTGTTGACCAGCCATAGTTTCTCTGGCGCAGAGAATGTAGTCTGTCAAATTATAAATTCTTTTAAGGAAGATCCAAATATTCAGATGGTTTATTGTTCCCCTAATGGCTCAATTAAAGATACCCTGAGCGTGATAGGGGTACCATACCTTCCTATTGATAGAATGTCAAAAAAGGATATACGTGGGGCAATACAGCAGTTTAAACCAGATATTATTCATGCGCATGGCACAACTTCTGCGGTTAAGGCTGCTATGGTATGTGGGAAAATACCGCTTGTTTATCATATTCATAACAACAGTTTTAATAGTAGGCGTTTGTCTAAGAAGAGTATTGCCAATCTTATTCCTTTTATCAAGGCTAGTCATGTTATATGGGTGACACAGCATTGTTTGGATTGTTATATGTTTAGCGGTATTGTGAAGCATAAGAGTACCATTGTAAATAATGGTATCAATTTGAATGTATTCCAAAATGCTAAATCAAAAACAGAGGACAATAAACTTATAATGGTTTCTCGTTTCGCACCAGCGAAAGATCATGAAACCGTTATCAAAGCAATGTCTTTAGTAGATCAGCGTTTCCATTTATATTTTGTCGGAGATGGTGAGAAAAGGCATCAATGTGAGGAGTTGGTTAATGAATTACATCTGAATGAGCGCGTACATTTTTTAGGTGCCCGTTCTGACATACCTCAGCTAGTAGGGAATGCATTTATTGGAATTCAATCTTCGCATTGGGAAGGCTTTGGCATGTCCGCCGTTGAAATTATGGCTT
>ODAJ011928727.1_pt1 | contig 23538 bp, 13 predicted proteins | sample 1539241 | NCBI WGS metagenome assembly ODAJ01 (sample SAMN02144231, study PRJEB22623) | gut metagenome | biome: sheep rumen | host: Ovis aries | place: New Zealand | reverse complement strand
TCCCCATGTATGAACATGAGTACCATGAGTGGGTTGTCAGTCTTGATGCCGACAAATTGGACCAGTGTTTTGAGTTTAAGTTTGTCATGCTGGGCATCGATCAACCTCTCTGGGAACAGGGCGGCAACCGTTCTATTGCGCTGACAGATATCGGTAATAATGAGGTTGTCGTCTATGAGCTTTCACAGGTGTTCTTGCCTGTTTACCCTTGGAAGGGTGCTGGTACGGTGATACCCATCTTCTCGCTGCGTAGTGAGGGCTCGTTTGGCGTGGGTGACTTCGGCGACTTGAAGAAGATGATTGACTGGGTGGATAAGACCAATCAACGCATTCTGCAGGTGTTGCCCATCAATGATACCAATATGACGGGAACATGGCAAGATAGCTATCCTTATAATTCCATCAGTATCTATGCACTGCACCCACAGTACACGGACTTCAGACAGTTGCCAGCCATTAAGGATGAGGCTAAACGTGCTGCTTTTGAGGCCTTACGTCTCGAACTGAATGCCCTGCCGCAGATAGACTATGAACGCATGTTCAAGGCAAAGATGGACTATCTTCGTGAACTCTTTGCCCAGGAGTGGAAGAAAGTCAAGGCTACCAAGGACTATAAACTGTTCTTTGAGGGAAACAAGGAATGGCTGGTACCTTATGCACAGTTCTGTGTCAACCGTGACAAGTACGGTACTGCCGTCTTCTCCGAGTGGCCAGCAGAAGTGAAAAATCAAAAGCCTACAGCTAACAGCGAGCAAGAGTTTTGGTTCTATGTGCAGTATAACCTCGATCGTCAGATGCAAACCGCCCACGAGTATGCTCGCAGCCGTCGAGTCATCTTGAAAGGCGACATTCCCATTGGCATCAGCCGTGATGGCGTAGAGGCATGGGTGGAACCTAAATACTTCAACCTCAACGGACAGGCAGGTGCACCCCCCGATCCGTTCTCTGCCGACGGTCAGAACTGGGGCTTCCCAACCTATAACTGGGATGAGATGCTGAAGGATGGCTGTCAGTGGTGGGTACGCCGCTTCCGCAAGATGGCACAGTTCTTCGATGCTTATCGTATCGACCATGTGCTGGGCTTCTTCCGCATTTGGGAGATTCCGATGCCTGCCAAGTCTGGCTTGGAGGGTCAGTTTGTCCCTGCCCTCGGACTGAGCCGTGAGGAGATTGAGGGCTATGGTATCTATGGCCACGACGACCTCTTCCTTGTTGACCACAAGCGTAACGACCGTTGGCATCCACGTATTGCCGTGCAGTATCAAGAGCCCTATCAGAAACTGAACGATGGCGAAAAGTATAACTTCAACCGCTTATACAACGACTACTTCTATCGTCGCAACAATCAGTTCTGGTATCAGGAAGCTATGAAGAAATTGCCTCGTCTGACACAGGCTACCCGTATGCTGTGCTGTGCAGAAGACTTGGGTATGGTGCCCGACTGTGTACCCTGGGTGATGAACGAGTTGCGCATCCTCTCGCTGGAGATACAGTCGATGCCCAAAGATGATAAGGTACGCTTTGGCCACCTAAGCCACAATCCCTATCGTTCTGTATGTACCATCTCTACCCACGATATGCCGACACTGCGTCAGTGGTGGGATGAGGACGAAGAACGCACGCAGGACTACTTCAACTCCATGCTTCATCGTGGTGGCGGTGCTCCTCATCCACTGCCAGGCTGGTTGGCTAAGGAGATTGTGAGCCGTCACTTGACCTCACCTTCTATGCTCTGTCTGATATCACTGCAAGACTGGCTCAGCATAGATGAACGTTTGCGACTGCCTGATCAGAATGCAGAACGTATCAATATTCCTGCCAATCCGCGTCACTATTGGCGCTATCGGATGCATCTTAGCATTGAGCAACTGCTCAAAGAGGATGATTTCAATAATGATATAAAAACACTTATCACACAAAGTGGACGAAAGTAATTTTTAATGCTTAATGCTTAATGCTTAATTAATTTAACTAGACAATTATAATGAATAAAATATTTCGAACCGGCACGATCCTATTATGCATTATGCATTGCGCATTATGCATTAACGCAACCGAGGTGAAGTCACCCAATGGAAATATTGTGTTGAACTTTACGGTAGAGGACGGACGTCCTACGTATACCCTATTATATAAAGGTAAGGAGGTTGTACGCCCTTCACATCTTGGGCTGGAACTGGCCAAGGACAAGCATGCCTCCATGGGCATGAACGAGCGCGACCTCATGGATGGTTTTCGCCTTGATAAAGAAGAAACCAGCACCTTTGACGAGACCTGGCAACCTGTATGGGGTGAGACACGCGACATTCGCAACCACTACAACGAGTATGTTGCCACCCTGTCGCAACACTGGCTCACGGCGCCTCCAAAGTCTAAGAATGGTGCCCGTCTGCAACCCCGCCAGCATCGTCGTACCATACTGATCCGCTTCCGTGTCTATGACGACGGCATTGGATTCCGCTATGAGTTTCCGCAGCAACCTGAGTTGAACTACTTCCTAATCAAAGAGGAGCGCAGCGAGTTTGCCATGGCGGGCGATCATAAGGCTTGGTGGCTGCCTGGCGACTACGACACGCAGGAGCAGGAGACGCAGGAGTCTAAGCTCTCTGAGATTCGTGACCGTTACCGTGAGGCCGTCAATTGGGGCAACTCTTCAGTAGCCGTCTTCTCACCAACGGGTGTGCAGACTTCCTTGCAGATGAAGAGTGCCGACGGCTTGTATATCAACATCCACGAGGCAGCCTGTCTGGACTATGCCACCATGCACCTGGAACTGGTAGATGCCCAAACCAAGGCTTTGACAACAAAGCTGGAAGGTGGCAGCAATGCCTATACCCCCAATCCAGCCCCCTCGGACTACAAACTGCCACAGCCTTTCACTTTCGTAAGTCATCTGACGCCTGATGCTACCGGACTGAAAGGTGCCATGCAGACACCTTGTGAGACGCCCTGGCGAACAGTGATGGTCAGCGACGATGCCCGCGACATGCTGTCAAACAATCTGATACTGAACCTCAACGAGCCCTGCGCCCTTGATGACACGTCGTGGATTCATCCCACGAAGTATTGCGGTGTCTGGTGGGAGATGATCGTAGGCCGTGGCTCATGGCACTACACCAACGACTTCCCCAGTGTCCAACTCGACAAGATTGACTGGAACAAGGTGACACCCAACAGCACCCACAAGGCCAACAACGAGAATGTGAAGCGCTATATCGACTTTGCCGCCAAGAACGGTCTCGACCAGGTGCTGGTAGAGGGTTGGAACGTTGGTTGGGAGGACTGGGCCAACATGTGGAAGCGCGACGTCTTCGACTTCGTCACTCCTTATCCCGACTTTGACATCAAGATGCTCAACGACTATGCCCACTCAAAGGGTGTGAAGCTGCTGATGCACCATGAGACTTCCAGCTCTACGCAGAACTACGAGCGCCACATGGAGGAAGCCTTCCAACTGATGAACAAGTATGGCTACGATGCCGTGAAGACTGGCTATGTGGGGGATATCATTCCACGTGGCGACCACCACTATTCACAGTCCATGAACAACCACTACCTCTATGTGGTTAAGGAGGCTGCCAAGCACCATATCATGGTCAATGCCCACGAAGCAACACGCCCCACGGGTATCTGTCGCACCTATCCGAATCTGGTGGGCAACGAGAGTGCCCGCGGTACGGAGTATGAGGCCTTTGGCGGTTCACGCCCCGACCATACCTGCATCCTACCGTTTACCCGCCTGCAAGGCGGTCCGATGGACTATACCCCCGGCATCTTCGTCACCAAACTGTCTGAGTGGAGCAACAATCGCTCGTGGGCCCGCATCACGCTGGCTGGTTCTCTGGCTCTCTACCTGACGATGTACTCACCCCTGCAGATGGCTGCCGACCTGCCCGAGAACTATGAGAAGTTTGACGATGCCTTCCAGTTCATCCGCGACGTGGCATGCGACTGGGATGAGAGCATCTATCTGGAGGCTGAACCTGCTGACTACATCACCGTAGCCCGCAAGGCCAAGCATACCGACAATTGGTTCATTGGTGGCAAGTGTGACGAGAACGGTCACAAGAGTACCATTAAACTCGACTTCCTCGACAAGGGCAAGAAGTACGACTGTACCATCTATGCCGATGCCAAGGATGCTCACTACGAGACGAATCCCCAGGCCTACACCATCACTAAGAAGGTGGTCAAGGCTGGCGATGTGCTGAAACTGACGGAAGCCCCAGGTGGTGGCTTCGCCATATCACTAATAGTCAAATAATACGATGAAAAAGCTACTGACAACGACTGCTTGCCTGCTCATGACGATTCTCGCTACAGCCCAGTCTTTCCAGTTCGACGAGATGACCTACTCGCCAGAGCAGACTGTATTTAAGCTCTTTGCGCCAAACAATGCTAAGTGCTATGTCAAGGTGGGAAAGAAGAAGGTGAAGATGACCAAGATGGGTGACTGTCTGTGGACAGCCACTGTCAAGGGTGATCAAAAAGGGAAACCCTATGTGTTTAACACGGGACATGGCGATACACCAGGTGTCTTCGCCAAAGCTGTAGGTGTCAATGGTAAGGAGGGGTATATCCTTGACTTGAAGACAACCAATCCCGTTGGTTGGGAAAAAGACAAGCGTCCTGTCGTGTCGGCACCCACAGACCTTGTGGTCTATGAGTTGCACCATCGCGACTTCTCCATAGCCCGCAAGGATGCCAAGTATCCGGGCAAGTTCCTGGCGCTGACAGAGCCTTGGGCCATCAGCCACCTGAAGGCACTCGGCGTGAATGCCGTGCACATTCTGCCCAGCTACGACTATGGCTCTGTCGACGAGACGCGTCTGGCTGATAACAAGTATAACTGGGGTTACGACCCTGTCAACTACAACGTGCCTGAGGGTGGCTACTCCACCAATCCCTACGACCCATCGTGCCGCGTTCGTGAGTTCAAACAGATGGTGCAGGCGCTCCACAAGGCAGGCATCCGTGTCATCCTCGACGTGGTCTATAACCACACCTACGACATCGACCACTCTAACTTCCAGCGCACCTATCCCGACTACTACTATAGAACCCACCCCCAACCCCTCCCAAAGGTAGGGGAGTCTGGTCAGAATCTATCTGAGAACCCCTCCCTTGGGGAGGGGCAGGGGTGGGTCTACAGCAACGGCTCCGGCTGCGGCAACGAGACAGCTAGCGAGAAACCGATGATGCGTAAGTTTATGATGGAGTCGGTGAAGTACTGGATCAACGAGTACCACATCGACGGTTTCCGCTTTGACCTGATGGGCTGTCACGACATTGAGACGATGAACCAGATACGCCAGATGGTCAACGAGATAGACCCCACCATCTTTATCTATGGCGAGGGCTGGAGCGCAGGCAGTTGCGCACTGCCTAACGAGAAGCTGGGCATGAAGGCCAACATTCCGCAGATGCCTGCCATTGCCGCGTTCTCCGACGAGATACGCGATGCCCTGCGCGGTCCCTTCTCTGACGATACGAAGCCAGGCTGGCTGGGTGGTGCTCCCAATTGCGAGGAGAGTCTGAAGTTCGGCATCGTGGGCTGCATCCAGCATCCGCAGGTCGACATGTCTAAGGTCAACTACTCCAAAGAACCGTGGGCCGTGGAGCCTACTCAGATGATGAGCTATGTTTCTTGCCACGACGACATGTGTCTGGTAGACCGCCTGAAGGCCAGCATCCCCTCTTTGAAATCGTCAAATGGACAGCTGTCAGAGAGTCAGATTGACGAGCTGGTTCGTCTCGACCTGCTGGCTCAGACCGCCGTTTTCACATCGCAGGGCGTGCCCTTCATGCTCAGCGGCGAGGAACTGCTGCGTAACAAGAAAGGTGTACATAACTCTTACGAGTCGCCAGACTCCATCAACCAGCTTGACTGGCAGAACAAACTGCGCTATCCGCAGGTCTTCGAATACTATAAAGGCCTAATTGCCCTGCGCAAGCAGTTCCCACACTTCCGTTTGGGCAGTGCTGCTGAGGTACGTGACAAGGTTTGCTTCCTTGATGCCCCAGAAGGTGTCGTAGCCTACAGCATAACTGGTGCTGTCGGCTGTGTTGTCAGCGATGTCGTCGTGGTGCTTAATGCCACCCGTCGTGAACAGACGATTGCTATTCCTGAAGGGAAGTATACTGTGGTCTGTGCTTCTGGTACAATCGATCTCGATGGCATTGACACGTTCTACGGTCAGCAACTTACTGTTGGTCCCCAGTCAGCAATGATTATCCACAACTAATAACGATTATGAAAAAGATATTATTGATCAGCCTGCTATTACTAAGTATTATGAATAGTCAACAGCTTAATGCCAAAGGTCAGCAGCAAACTGCCAAAGGCAAAAAGACAACAGCTATCACACGTATTGACCCAACCGACTGGTTTGTTGGGATGAAGAACCCTATATTGCAGCTGATGGTGTATGGTCAGAGCATTCGTGATGCACTGAGTGTGACCACCGACTATCCTGGCGTTGTGATTGATAGTCTGGTGCGTCTGGACTCTCCTAACTACCTGTTGGTATATCTCAATCTAAAAGATGCCAAGCCTGGCACGATGAAACTCACGTTCCAGATTCCAGGTCCCAAGCCAAAGGCTAAAAGCCAAAAGCTAACAGTAGACTACCAGCTGAAGGCCCGTGAGATGAGTGGTGACAAGCGTAATGGCTTCGATATCAGTGACGTACTCTACCTGTTGATGCCCGACCGCTTTGCACAGGGCGAGAACCATCAGGCACAGCTGAAAGGACTGCGTACCTATACGGAAGACCGCAATGCTCCATCGTTGCGTCATGGAGGTGACTTGGAGGGTTTGCAGCAGCATTTGGACTATTTCAACGAGTTGGGAGTTACAGCACTGTGGTTTACCCCTATCTTGGAGAACGACTCGCCAGACCACGGTCAGTGGTCAACCTATCACGGCTATGCCTGCACAGACTACTACCGTGTAGACCCCCGATTCGGCACTAACGAGCAGTATCGTCAGTTGATTGATGCTTGCCATAAGAAGGGGTTGAAGGTAGTGATGGACATGATTTTCAACCATTGTGGTTTTGAACATCCTTGGGTGTCCGACCTGCCCTCTAAGGACTGGCTGAACCTGCCAGGATGGCTGGAGCAGTCGGGAGGTACCAGCGACTCGCGTGGTACGGACTTTCTGCAGACCAGCTACAAGCTGACACCTGTCCTTGATCCCTACGCTTCTGAGGTGGACTTGCGTGAAACGACAGAGGGATGGTTTGTCTCTACCATGCCTGACCTGAATCAGAACAATCCGCACCTGATGCGTTACTTGATACAGAACAGTAAGTGGTGGATAGAGACTGCTGGCATTGACGGCATCCGTATGGATACCTATCCCTATGCTTTCCGCAAGCCGATGGCGGCATGGATGAAGGAGCTGGATGAAGAATACCCCAACTTCAACACCGTTGGTGAAACATGGGTGACGGAGCCTGCCTATACTGCTGCATGGCAGAAAGACAGCAAACTCTCTGATGAGAACAGCTACCTGAAGACGGTGATGGATTTCTCGTTCCAGGAGAAGCTCGACTCTGCCAAACATGAGATTACCGATGGCTGGTGGCGCGGCATGAATCGTTTGTACAACTCATTCTGCTATGATTATCTGTATCCTAATCCATCGAGTGTTATGGCTTTCCTCGACAACCATGACACTGACCGCTTCTTGGGTGACGGACAGGATATCACGGCCCTGAAGCAGGGATTGGCCCTGCTACTTACTGTACGTCGTATTCCACAGCTGTACTATGGTACGGAGATTATGATGAATGGTACGAAGGCTGTCACCGATGGCCATGTGCGTAAGGACTTCCCTGGCGGATTCCCCGGTGACGAGCGTAGCGCATTTACCCGTGAAGGCCGTACGAAGATAGAGAACGAGATGTTCGACTGGCTGAGCAAGGTGCTGCATTGGCGCCAGGGTAACGAGACGATTATCCGTGGCTATCAGACGCAGTTCATTCCTTATAAGGGCGTCTATGTTATTGCCCGCCGTTGGCATCGTCATGGTGTGCTGACCATTATTAATGGTACGCGCCGCAACGCCACTATGGAGATGAAACGCTATGCCGAGCTCTTCGACCCAGACCAGACGGTGGGTGAGGATATCGTGACGGGACGTAAATACAGTTTGCGCGAAGACCTTCCGTTGTCTCCGCGTCAAGCACTGATTCTGGAATACTAAAGGATTATGCCGTGAGGTCGTCTAACAGCCCCTCACAGGCATCTTCTAACAACTCGATAACCAGTTCGAAGTCACGATCCGTACCATAATAAGGGTCGGGGATAGTCGACTGGTTAGGGTGACGATGCAGGTAGTCGGCCATCAGGCGTATCTTCCGACTGTCTGCATCGTCACGTGCTTTAGCACGTATGGCACAGATGTTCTCATGATCCATGCCGATGATGAGGTCGAAACGGTCGAAGTAGCTGCTGTCCAACTGTTGCGCACGACTGTGGAAGTCGTAGCCGTGACGGGCGCCACACTGGCGCATCCTACGGTCGGGTAGGTCGCCGACATGCCACGGACCGATGGCTGCCGACTCAATATGGAACTGGTCGCTGAGTCCACGCTCGTCAACCAACTGCTGCATGATACCCTCAGCGGCTGGTGAGCGACAGATGTTTCCTAAGCATACAAAAAGTAGTTTCTGCTTCATAATGTATGCAAAAGTATAAAAAAACGAGTAGATAGGCAAAAAATCATACTGAATATTTGTTTGTTACGAAAATATTCCCTAATTTTGCCCAGTTATCACTATTGCAAACTCAAATCTATATCGTTACTCATGAAAACAAGAATAATTCTGTTATCGCTGTTTGCTGTCGTTATGGGTCACATGTGGGCACAGGGACCAAACAATACCGGAACCTATTATCAGAGTGCTAATGGCAAGAAAGGCTCAGAACTGAAAACAGCACTGTTTAATATTATCAAGAATCCCAGCGTGGTTTCTTATAGTGGTCTGGGTGAGAAATATAAGTTGACGGATAAACGTGCAGACGGATACCTTCGTGATTGGTATTCGAATATTACTAATTATACCTGGACGGGTTCTAATGGAAATAGTAGTGAAGGAGCGGGATGGAATAAAGAACATACTGTTCCTCAGAGCTGGTTCAATGAGAATTCACCCATGAAGAGTGATATTGTTCATGTGGTACCAACAGATTGCTGGGTGAACAATATGCGTTCGAGTTATCCATTGGCAGAAGTGGCTACTATAAAAAAATATTCTGCCAATTATTACAGTATTTTAGGTACTTGTAAGACGGAAGGTTATAATGGTACAGTGTTTGAACCCAATGATGAAATTAAGGGTGATATCGCTCGTATTTATTTTTATATGGCTACTTGCTATCAGGATAAAGTCTCAAATTGGACGAAAGGTGAGAGTCAAAAGGTTTTTGGAAATTCTTCTTATCCGGGACTACGAGATTGGGTTTTGGCAATGTTTATGCGCTGGTCAAAGCAAGATCCAATTGACGAGGTGGAGATTGCCCGCAACAATGCGGTAAAAGAGGTACAAGGCAACCGCAACCCGTTTGTGGACTATCCTGGTTTGGAGGACTATATCTGGGGTAGCTTGAAAGACAAGTCTTTTAGCTATGACAACTACACTGGTGGCGGCGGTGGCGGTGTTGTACCAACCATTGCGATGCCTGTATTCTCCCCTGATGCGGGAACCTATTATAATAGTGTAATGGTAGAACTGGATTGTGCTACCGAAGGTGCTGATATCTATTTTACGACAGATGGTGCTGACGCTTCTGAGCAAAGCATTGCCTATATGGGACCGTTTGAAATTACTCAAACATCTACCATCAAGGCTGTAGCTGTCAAGAATGGCCAGCGCAGTGAACAGGCTGTTGCTACATACACCATTACCGACGAACCCGTCGTTCCACAGCCTGGTGGCAGTATTGAAATAGCTCTGAATAATGTGTTCTTTGGTCTTACTTCAACGGGGACAATTGCAAAATCTAATAGTGATGACCTTGTTGGTGTCAAGGAGGGCATAACGGTGAACTATGCTTTGGGCGATGGTAATCAGCGCTATGCTAACGATGCTAATATTCGTATTTATGCTGGCAATACACTTACTGTAAGTGTCGCTCAGGGTGTTATAACAGAAATTGAATTTGTAACAGCCAACACTGGTAAAACTTTGCAGGCTTCTGTAGGAACTGTCAATGGCTACAAATGGAGTGGCAATAACCAAAACATTGAGTTCAGTGTGAATGATGGTAGTGGCAATCTGCAGGTATCCTCAATTAAGGTTACTATTCCTTCCTTAGGACCTTCGTCTATTGAAAAGGCACAGACTACAACGCTCTCAGGCAAGCGTGTTATCTACAACTTGCGCGGTCAGCGCGTTACTAATCCTACCCGTGGCATCTATATCGTAGATGGCCGAAAGGTTGTGATTGAGTGAGAGAAGTGTAAGTTGGACTTACACTTCCGAACGTAAACATGCTCTAAATGTAATTTCAAGGTGGTTATTGGAGAATAGTTAATTATTTATAATTACGGGCTGCAAATTTTGTAGATTTTGAAAGAATATCTACCTTTGCAGCCCTTTTGGTCTCTTGATTTATGTCAATTGAGTGTGGCTAAATTGCATATAGAATGAATATTGTATCTTAATTTATTGTAAAATCGGATATGAAGAAGTTTATCTTAACAATCTTGTTGACGGTGACCGCCATGACGATGATGGCTGTCCCTGCCAAGCGAGGTGTCTGGAAAACGCTGAAGTTGCAGGATGGAACCGAGGTAAGAGCTCAGTTGGTGGGTGATGAGTTTGGCGCTTGTTGGCGCGGTGTTGATGGAAAGAATTACGTAAAGAGTGGTGATTCTTTTGTTATCTTAAATAGCGAAATAGCAAAGCGAAGCAATGCGCGTAAAGAAATGGCCCTGAAGAGTCGTGCCAAGCGTCTGAAAGCTAATGTCACTCGTCGTGCTGCTGGCAATCGTTCCGCACTGACAGGGGATAAGAAAGGATTGATAATCCTGGTTAATTTTAAGGACACTAAATTCCAGACTTCTGATGCAGAGACTCAGGCTCTTTATAACAATGTTGCTAATACCCAGGGATATAGCGACGATAACGGATTTAGCGGTTCTGTAGCTGATTATTTTAAAGATCAGAGTCGTGGTGTATTCAATCTAACCTTCGACGTAGTAGGTCCCGTAACAGTCAGTAAGAAAGCAGCATACTATGGCGAGAACGATGCTGAAACGGAGCAGGATTCACGTCCTGCAGAAATGGTCATCGAGGCCGTCAACCTTGCTAAGTCTAAGGTAAACAACTGGCAGCAGTATGACTGGGACAATGACGGTGAGGTGGATCAGGTAATGATTATCTATGCCGGTGAAGGTGAAGCCTCAGGTGGTGCCGAGGCAACAATCTGGCCCCATGAGTATAGTTTGGCGGATGCTAAGTATTATGGTGAAGGAACAGGTCCTGTAACTGTAGATAATAATCTGAAGGTTAATACTTATGCTGTTGCCAATGAGGGCATGGTAGAGCAAAGTCTCTTTGGTGAAAGCTTTACCTATATGGGTATCGGTACTATTTGCCACGAGTTCTCTCACTGCTTAGGTCTGATGGATATGTACGACACCGCTTATGGCGGCAATTTTGGTATGGACGCATGGTCGCTGATGGATCAAGGAAGTTACAACAACAATGGCTTTACTCCTGCCAACTATACCAGTTTTGAGAAACAGCAGATTGGTTGGATTACACCTAAAGAGCTCACAACAGCAACTACTGTTACTGCTCTGCAAGCGCTGGCAGATGCTGATGACTTCTATCGCATCACCAACAAAGGCAATGAGAATGAGTATTATCTCCTGGAGAATCGTCAGCAGAAAGGCTGGGACCAGTATGTTCCCTCATCAGGTCTTCTAGTGTTGCATGTAGATTATGATGATGAAATATGGGCTTGGAATCTAGCTAACACGAACAATAGTGATGACTCTGAAGGTGTTTTAAATGACCACCAGCGTTGTACTATCTTCCATGCTGATGGTAAGGAAAAGTCGGCAGAGCTTTATGCAAAACTATCCGATTTGGTGACAGCATATGAGAATGAACAAGATGATGATAAAGCTGATGCTATATACGAAGAATACGAAAAAGTATCAGGAGAGCTTGATAAAGACTTACAAAACGACGTATTCCCTATTGGCTCCACGGAACTAAGCAATACAACAACTCCTCGTGCATTTACATATAATGCTAATAGTGATGGACGCAAGCTGATGAATATCAAGATTTCTGAGATAACACAGAATGCTGACGGTACTATCGCCTTTAACTTTGCACCCGACAATAGTGGTACCGAAGAAGGAGACAATACAGAGTATAGCAATATTGATGACCCAGTTACACCTCCTTCTGTAGAGGGTGCTCTGTTCTATGAGTCGTTCGACCAGTGCGACGGAACAGGAGGTAATGACGGCACGTTTAGTGGTAACGTTGGAACAGCGAGCAAGTTCAAAACAGACAATTCTGGCTGGACCGCTAATGGAGACAAATATTATGGTTGTGATCGTTGCGCAAAATTTGGTACTGGCAGCGTTAAAGGCGAAGTCACATCTCCTTCTTTTGCTGTGGATGGTACGGGAACTATGACTTTCATGGCTGCACCATTTGGTGCTGACGGTACTACATTGAATCTTTCCGTTTCTAATGGTACAATCTCTCCTGCAACCGTTACAATGAAGGCAGGAGAGTTTACAAACTTCACGGCAACAATTACAGCCACTGGTAATGTAAAAGTTACATTTACTCCTGCAAAGCGTTTCTTCCTCGACGAGGTGTTGGTTGTTGACCCTAATGCTACTGGCATTCAGACTGTAAGCAGTTACAAAGGCATGACGACCACACGCATCTATACGATTGACGGACGCTATGTCGGTACTGACCCAAACCAATTGCCACGAGGGCTCTATGTCGTCAATGGCAAGAAGATTGTTAAGTAGTTGAATTAAATACTATATACTATGTGAAACAGCAAACCGGCTGATAGCAGTGATGCTCTCAGCCGGTTTTATGTTGTGAAACAAAAAGTCTTCTTAGAAGTTCACACCTACATTGATGAAGAGGTTGCGGTTGCGGACAGCGTCAAATTCGCTCTTTCCAATATTGGTTAGACCAAAGTTGAAGCCGATTTCTGCATACAGCATCTGATACTCTACGCCACAGCCAACGCGCAGACCAGCATCAAAGCGGTTGCAGTAGTTGCCGAAAGTACTCTCGGATTCACGCGCGTCGATGTTTCGGGTGTATGTCTTTGTCTTACCGCCAATGCCCAGTGCGAAATAACCACCGAGGAAGGGGTCAATGTAGAGGTCGTCAATAATATCAAAACCATACTTGACAACAATAGGCACCTCCAGATAAGACATGCGGTAGGTAACCTTTTCTATATCTGTGTCAATGGTTTTGTTCTGCTCACCACCTTTCTCGGTATAGTACAGTCCAGTCTCCAGCCATACCGGTGTAGAGTTGGCCAATTGCAAACCATAGACACCACCAAACGTCCAGCCCGTGCGGCTGTCGGTATCAAATTGTGCCAGGTCACTTGACATAGACGATACGCTGAGTCCAAGGCGTACACCATAGTAGCTTTCTACATTGTCATGGTTGTAACGACTGTGGCTGTTGCCAAACTGTGCAAACGATGGTACTGCCATCGCTGCTGTAAGTATCAGAATAAATAGTTTTTTCATGTGTCTTGTGTGAAAATTAATGTTTATAGCGCACAAAGGTACAGCAAAATGCTCGAAAAGCAAAATTATTTGCCAAGAAATTTCGTGTCGAGATAATGCTGGAAGGTGTCTTTATACATATCGCCAATGGGCAGATAAGTCTCTTTGTCCATGATGATGCGGTTCTTGTTGACCTCCTGAATGCGCTTGAGATTGACGATATACGAGCGGTGAATGCGCATGAAGTAGTCGGGCAGTCGCTCTTCTATCTTCTTCATCGACAGCAGCGTGATAATGGGCTTGCTCTCCCCCTCGACATGTACTTTCAGGTACTCGCTCATACCCTCTATGTAGCAAATGTCACTGATGCTGACCTTCACGATGCGATATTCCGTCTTGAGGAAGATGGTGTCGTCTTCTAAGCCCCCTAAGTTAGGGGGTTGGGGGTCTGAAGAACTGCTAATGTTTCCCTTGTTCAGACCCCTGTCGTCCCCTAACTTAGGGGACAGACGGTCTTTCAGTCGGTTGGCTGCCCGCTGAAAGTCCTGCAGACCAAAGGGTTTGAGCAGGTAGTCCACGGCATTGACCTTAAAACCTTCTACGGCATATTCCGCATAGGCGGTGGTGAAGACAACCATGGGGGGAGTGACTAACGACTTGATAAAGTCCATGCCGTTCAGGTCGGGCATGTTGATGTCGCAGAAGATGGCATCCACCGTGTCCTGCTCCAGAAACTGACGGGCTTCCAGTGCACTCTGACACTGCGCTGTCAGTTCGAGAAAGGGAACTTTATTAATATAGGTAACAATCTGCTGGAGTGCCAGCGGTTCGTCGTCAATAGCCATGCATCGTATCATGTCAGTGGAATGGTTAGTTCAACATTATAACTGTCGGGATTGTTGTTGATACGCAGGGTAAACCTATCATCATAGAGCAGTCGTAAACGCTGCTTGACATTGGTCAGTCCCACACCGCCCTTTTCTTCGTTAGGCTTCTCGGCTTTGGAGTTGCTGCAGCTGAAGTGAAGTGTGTCGCTGTTGACCTCCACCTTGATGTGTACGAACGACTGGTGTTGGTAGCTGATGCCATGCTTGAAAGCATTCTCAATGAAGCTGATGAGCATCAGCGGTGGCACCGTTTTGTCGGGTGCCTCAAGGGGTAGGTCGGTACGGATGTCTACCTTGTCGGTATAGCGCAGCTGCATCAGTGCTACATAGTGGCGGATGAAGTCAAATTCGCGCGACAGTGGCACACCACTTTTGTCTCCCTCATAGAGAATGAAGCGCATCATCTTCGACAACTCCAGAATAGTGTCCTTAGCCTTCTCGGGGTCTATATCCACCAGCGCATGGATGTTGTTCAGCGTGTTCATGAAGAAGTGCGGGTTGATCTGGTATTTCAGATACTCCAACTGCTGCTCCAGGTTCTTCTTCTGCAGGGACTCCAGCTTCTTCTGGTCGTAGCGGTTCTTGAAGAAAAGCTTGATGCCGATATTCATGCCGAACATCAAGACAAGGATAACCACTGCTACGATGTCGTGCTGGCCAATGAATACCGCTGGCACCTGATGGGGCCTCTTGAAGTCCCTGGGTGGCCGATGAGGGTTGTGCATCCTCATTCTCATCTCCATAGGTGGCGGACCGAACCTTCTGGGTTGAGGGCGGTGCGTGCACTGGTAGGTGATGAAACAGGTGAAGATGACCGCCATCATGGCGGTATAGAGCATGCGCTTCCTACCATATATCAGCATGGGAGCCAATAGGAAGTTGTGGATGATGAAGAGAATCAGGTAGACGGCAAAGAGTTTCCATATCATCAGTATCTCCGTCCAGTTGAATGTCAGGAAACTATTGTTCACCGTGCGGATATACATGCTTAGCACTGGGGCAGCAAACAGCATGCCCCAGAGTGCCAAGTATATGACGTTTTCTTGTCGCGATTGTATCTTCATCCAATACATATAACGCAGCTTGTCCTGTTTTTATTGTGTACTTTCAACTTTTGGCTTTGATGCTTCGTATCGAATCTGATCACCATCTTCCACCACCAGGACCTCCGCCCATTGCGCTGCTCAGCGTATTGGTTGCTGTGGCACTCACGGTAGAAGAGCCTGCTGTGATTGTATAGTTGCTACCACTGCTCATGCCTGCCGCCGTAATCAGGATGGTACCGTTGTTAGAATAGGGCGGCATGGTGAATGTGGCGTAAGCCTTGTCGCCATTGCTGATGCTTACTGTGCTGTTTGCAGCAACAGAACCGCTGACCTGTACGAGTCCCTGGGAGGTTGACCCTAACTTGCAGTCTATGCGTCCGCCAATGGCAAAGAGACTGCCGCCCGTGATGTAGAGAGCATGGCTCTCGTCAGCATCGATGCCTGCCTCGGCACCGTTAGCACCATAAGCAATGGTTGTGCCACCTTTTATATATAGGTTGCCATTGGTGTCTATGCCGTCGTTGTTGGTACCTACTGCCACCACTGTGCCTCCGCTGATGGTCAGATCGCTAGAGGCATTGATGGCGTCATCGTACGCTGCTACCATCACACTGCCGTCCGTAATGTTGAGGGTGCCCTTGCTTTCTATACCCTCACCATTGGTGCCTGCAGTGCGTACCATCACGTCTCCACCGCTGATGGTCAGTATGCCATGCTCGTTTTTCGTACCAATCTTAATGCCCTTGGGCGACGAACTGTAAGCATCGTCTATGTTGTCGGTATTGCCCTTGTAGTTCAGGTTCTCTGTGGTGCCGTCGTTGTAGTAGAGTCCACCCGTTGTGATGGCACGCACCTTACCACCCCTGATGTAGCATTCCCAGTCGGCCTTCAGACCCTTGCCACCACTGCCCGTAGCCTTGACATATACCTCGCCGCCATTGATGGTTAGCACACTGTCGCACTTGATGCACGACACGGCCTTGGTCTCCAGTTCCTCTTCGTCCCATTCGCCATCACCCGTGGCAATGACAGTGGTACGTCCACCATTGATGACGATGTCCTCGTCGCAGTTGATGCCCTTGGCGCCCAGTCCTGCCGTCTCTACGTTGATGATGCCGCCATTGATGATGGCGTCAGAACCCTTAATGCCGTGGTTGGCGGCATTGACATAGACGTTGATGCCTTTCTCAAAGAGTACATAGCTCTTCGACTGTATGCCGTTGTTATACTGTCCCTGAATCTCCAGCGACCCACTGCCGCTAAACAGCAGTTTCCCCTTGCCGTAGAGGGCACTCTTGTGGTCTTCTACCGTGCCGTCAGTGAGTTTGTTGCTGCCTGTCAGCACGATATATGCGCCACCCTTACCGTCCAGGTTGAGGGCTGTCGACTGACTGTTGGTGATGTTGGCATTGTTGAGATTCACTTCGTAGTCAGCACTGCCGCTGATGGTCAGCGACCCGTCTGCCGTTGTGCCGCTCACCACATAGCAGATGCCTTGAGTCTTTCCGTGGTCGGCAGTGATGTGCTTGCCGTCAGTTACTGTGATGGTGACACCATTTTCTGTCTTCTCCGTAGGATTGCTCATGTCGATGGCTACCTGCGTGGTAAACTGCTGGGTTTTGATATCGTCAGCCTCGTCAAAGTAGGTGGCGTCAGCCACCGCTGTCGGTTCTGCTGTTGTCTTGTCGATAGTCACCTCGAATTCACTCAACTCGCCACTGGCTGAGACGACCGTTCCGCCGCCGCCATTACCACCGTATCCCCAGTTGTTGATGTTGCTATACAGGTCGTTGGCATTGTCTTTCAGACAGCTGGGCAACAGAACCACCGCAGCCAGCATCATAAGCATGTTTGTTTTCTTCATCTTTTGTAATATTTTTGTAGTGTTTGTATTTTTTTTCCACCACAAAAGTACAAAAGAAAAACCGGCTCGTGAAAAATATTCAGCGAACCGGCTCTTTTATTCGGTAAATACCCGTCGGCTACCATCGGGCTGCTCCTCGATATGCACGCGGACAGCATCGTCGGGCAGCACCTCTTCTATCAACTCAGGCCACTCAATGAAGCAGAGGGCACCAGAGTAGAAGTAGTCTTCGTAGCCCATGTCATAGACCTCTTCCAACTTCTTGATGCGGTAGAAGTCGAAGTGGTAAATGGGAACCTCTCCTAACCTCCCCCAAGGGGAGGAACTAAGCTCCCCTCCTTGGGAGGGGTTGGGGGAGGTCGTATACTCGTTCACGATAGCGAAAGTGGGCGAGGTAATCACGTCCTCCACACCCAGTTCTTCGCAGATAGCTTTGACAAAGGTCGTCTTGCCGGCACCCATCTTGCCGTAGAAGGCAAAGACGCGGTGGTCGCCAATCTGATTGATAAACTCGCGAGCAGCCTCGCGGATATGTTCAAGGTCTTTTATTCTAATCTCCATCATATCTTCTATCTTTCTTAACTCTTAATTCTTAACTCTTAATTCTTAACTCTTAACTCTTAATTCTTAATTCTTAACTCTTAACTACCTTTTCCTTCCCTTTAGTGTCACGATAGGTATAATCATCTCCTCCATCGAGATACCTCCATGCTGGAAGGTGTTACGGTAGTAGGATACGTAGTAGTTGTAGTTGTTGGGATAGGCAAAGAAGTCGTCACCCGTGGCAAAGACGTAGCTCGTCGACAAGTTGGGGGCAGGCAGATGGGCCTTCTGCGGGTCCTTAATGACAAACAGGTCCTTCGAGTCGTAAGCGAGGTTCTTGCCTAACTTGTACCGTAGATTGGTATTCGTATTGCGGTCACCAATAATTTTCACCGGATTGGTGGCGCGAATGCTGCCATGGTCCGTCGTGATGAGAATGCGGTAGTCGCTCTGTGCCAGTTGGCGGAACAAGTCGGCCATCGCCGAGTGGCGGAACCACGACAGTGTAATGCTGCGGTAAGCCGACTCGTTGTTGGCCAGTTCGCGCACCATCTTCGACTCGGTACGAGCATGGCTCAGCATATCGATGAAGTTGAAGACCACCACGTTGAGGTCGTTCTTCTCCATGGTGTTCAGTTGCTGCAGCAGTTTGTCGGCCTCCTGCGACGTGTTAATCTTATGGTACGAGAAAGCGTAACGCTTGCGGTAGCGGTCCAGTTGTGTCTGGATGAGCGGTTCCTCGTTGAGGTTCTTGCCCTCCTCCTCGTCCTCGTCGACCCACAGGTCAGGGAACATCTGGGCTATCTGTACGGGCATGAGACCAGAGAAGATGGCGTTGCGCGCATACTGTGTGGCGGTGGGCAGAATGCTGCAATAGACGTCCTCGTCGATGTCGAAGAGGTCACCGATTTCTCGCTCCAACATCTTCCATTGGTCGTAACGGAAGTTATCAAGGACAATGAGAAAAACCTTCTCGCCTTCGGTCAACAGAGGGAACACCTTGCTCTTGAAGAGTTCGTTTGACAGCACCGGGTGCTCCGGGCTCCCATCCCTTTGGGAGGGGTCGGAGGTGGATTTCATCCACTCCATATAGTGCTGCTTGATGAATTTGGCAAAGCCAAGGTTGGCCTCCTGCTTCTGCATCTCTAGCATCTCCGTCATTTGCGAATCGGTAGCGCTGAGTTCCAGTTCCCAGCGTACCAGTCGTTTGTAGATGTCTGTCCAGTCCTGCCACGTGCGACAATCCATGATTTGCATCGACAGCTGTTGGAACTGCTGCTGATAGTTGCTCTGAACGGTCTCCGTGACAATCTCCTTGCGGTGAATGTTCTTCTTCAGCGTCAGCAGTATCTGGTTGGGGTTGACGGGCTTGATGAGGTAGTCGGCAATCTGCTGACCGATAGCCTGGTTCATGATGTCCTCCTCCTCACTCTTTGTCACCATGACGACAGGCACCTGCGGTGTCATCTCCTTGATGCGCTGCAGGGTCTCTAAGCCGCTGAGTCCCGGCATCATCTCGTCGAGCAATACCAGGTCGAAGGTGCGCTTCTTGCACTCTTCGATGGCGTCAGTACCATTAGTCACTGTCACCACCTCGTAGCCTTTCTTTTCTAAGAAGAGCAGGTGAGCGCGGAGCAGCTCCATCTCGTCGTCAGCCCAAAGTAATAATCCGTTTGTCATATTTCTTAACTCTTACCTCTTACCTCTTAATTCTTACCTCTTAACTCTCAACTACCTCCAGAAGTCATCATCGAACTCAATATATCCATTGTTCTGCTGTTGGGGAACATCGTTGAACAGCGGGTCGTCAACGGGTTCTGCACTGTTGGCGGCAGGCTGTTGGCTCTCTTCAGGGTCTTCCGCATCTTCCTCTTGGACGATGGTGTCGGGCTCGTCGAGCAAGTCTTCCTCAGAGACCTCTATAGGCTCCAGCTCCTGTTCGAAGAAGAGTTCGTAGTCACGGTAGCTATACGTGCTGCCTAGCAAGGGCAGGTTCTGTTCGCTGACAATAATACTTCGGCATGGACGTAGCATCTCGGCCATTGTCGGATTGCCATACAACTGACGTGCGTATTGGCGAGCTTCATCGTAGTTGAGGAATCCGCTGATAATCATTCTCGCCAGTCCGAGGGCATCTTGGTCGACATTGATGTCGAAGTTGCGGACGAGGAAGTTAGAGAAGTTATACTTCGCCATCTCGTAGAGCAACTGGTTGTGGTTGACCGAGTCGGGCTGGTAGGCCAGCATGAAGACGTAGCTGGTGTTACGCTCCATGGTCAGGGTGTCGTTGCGGGTGGAGTCGGCAGCCATGTCGACGCTACGGCGCGACCATACATCGCCAATGTCAAACTTGCCCCCATGAAGCGTTTTGCCTTGTTGTACACCACGAATAATCATACCTGCCATCTCGCTGACTTCACTCTGCGGATACTGTTCCACCACTTGCTTCATTCTCTCTATGCACGCTTTCGACTGTCCCTCATTCAACAGGCTGAGACCCTCGATGAAGAGAAATTTCGGACGGTGCAGGCCCAGTGGGAAGCGCTTCTCGGAAATCTCTGCGTTAGACTTTACCTCTGCATGGCGGTTAGTCTTGAAGGCTTCGTAGGTTGCTGCATAGATAGAGTCTTCGATATGTACGCCAAAGCGCTGGTTCTCTGCAAAGTAAGGGTCAGAAAGCAGGATGGTCCAGTCGCTCTCGGGATAGTCGCGCTGCAGCATGGCCAGACAGTGGTTGGCCTCTGTGGTACGTCCCTGTCGGGAGTAGAGCAGGAAGAGGTGGTACCATGCCTCGTCGTTCTTCTCGTAGTCCGTATATTGGCTGGTCAGCCTGCCTAATGCTCTCTCGCTGAGCCTTAGGTTGTCGAGTTTGTCTTTGAAGATGATTCCGGAATGGAATAGTCCGTCCTTGATGAGGTTGTCGCTCTCGGCTTTCTGCTCCGCTGTGAAGGGTATCTGTGCCAGATAGTATTCGCGCTTGTGCGGGTCGTTGGAGGCACTGTCGGCAGGTTCTTCGCCCTCTTTTCCTGCGATGGAATCGCTGGGCATTGTTGCTCCTTGGCTATCCGCCATTTCCAGTGTCTCTGGTGTGTCCTTGACGTCTTCACCGCCTTCCGCAGTCTCCGCGCTCTCTGGCAACTGCAAGTTGACCACAGTCTGGTTGGTGCGCTGCCAGTGATCTTGGTTGTCGCGCTTGCCCCACTGTCGCTGGAAGGTCTGTTTACCTTGACTGACAGCTTGTGGATTGTAGAAATACCATTGGCCTGACTGCGTGCTGGCTATGGGCTGTTGACGTTGGGGCGTTGGCCGTCCAGGGCGGTTGTTGATGGCGCCGTTCTTGGCTTCCTCCTGCTGCAGGATCTTCTCTGCCTCTTCCTCTTCCTTGGCTCGCTGTTCTTCTTTTTCCTTTTTGATGAGGTCGGCAATGATCTTGTCAATAATCTTGTTGCGCTGGTCTTCAGACATAAGGGCCAGTCGTTGCAACGAGTCTTGCAGCTCTACCGCACTGGTATGTGGTGCTAACTCGTCGAGAATCTTTGAACGCTCGTCGAGTTGCTGGTAGTCTTTGCGGTCTTTGTCCAGCAGACCGATGGCCTCGCCGTAGCAGCGCTGGGCGTCGGCATATTTCTCCTTGTCCCAATAGACATTACCCAATTTCAGCAGCAGCACACCTTTCTCTATGCCGTTGCGTGTAGACTTCTTGCTGCCTTCTTCGTAGGCCTCAATAGCTTGCAGCGTGTCGCGCTGGCCGAGGTACACATTACCCATGGCGTAGTAGACCTGGTCTAGATAGTCTTTGTTGTTGTCAGAGCGGGCCATACGCTTCAGCTTGCTAATCTTTCCTTTGGCATCAGTGGCTGGCATCACCTCTGTCTGGGCGATGCGTGCGTTAAACTCCAACTCATAGGGCGGATTCAGACGTATGACATGCTTAAACGACTGATAGGCCTGCTCATTCTGTCCTAACATGCTCTGTATCTGTCCCATCAGAAACCATTCGCGGGCTTTTTGCTTACGGCGCTTCTCGTGCTTGATGACCTTGCGAAGGTAGGGTAGTGCCTCCTCATAGCGACCGGCACGGACGTTGTAGTTGGCCAACGTGTAGTCCCAGTCTTTCTGTGCACGATAGTGGATGCTGTCACGATGCTGCTTGACAATGATGTCTTCTGCATCGTAGAGCCAGTCCAACTCGGTGTAGCTCTTGGCTTGCCAGGCACGCGCTATGCCGTAGATGGCGGGCTGTGTCTGGTAGAGTCGCGACATATAGGAAAAAGTGGCAGCAGCCTCCTCAAACAATCCTTGCTGAAACTGCGACTTGCCCATCAACAGCCAGGCATGCCACAGAAATGGGTTGTACTCTCTGCGGTTCAGCCACTCAATGTCTTTGGCTGTCTTGCGTCGTCCCTTGTTCCATTCAGGACGTTTCTTGATGCTGTATAGCTTGATGGTCTTCTCGGCTTTCTCAATGGCACGGTCGTAGTTGCCCTTTCCCAACTCGCGGCTCTGCTTGTTGGCGACAGGGTAGAGGGGGATCAGCTCCGTACAGTTGTCCTTGTTGCCGTTCTCTTTCTCTATGTTGCCGTCGATGAAGGCCTGCGAACCGTTATAATAGGTGTTGTAGCGCGCGTTGAACGACTGCCAGAAGCGGATCTTTGCCGTGTTGTGCTTGGTGGAACAGCTCGTTATCAAGGTGCAGGGGGCAAGGAGCAAGGTGCAAGAGAATAGTAACAGCAATGAAGTGTGTCGCTGTCTTTTTTGTTCCTGCTCATCGTGACATTTCTCTTGCTCCTTGCTCCTTGCCCCTCGCTCCTTTAATTCCGCCAACTTACACTCACTTCTGCTGCTGCACGAGGCACAGTCGCCCTCTTTCTGCACGATAGGGTCGTCCGTGCTACCGATGGAAGCGATAGCAGCAATGATGCCCAGCACCACTAACGATATGACGACTATCAGCAGAAATTGCATCTATTCACTGTTCACTATTCACTGTTCACTATTCACTCTTCACTATTCACTCTTCACCATGAAGCCTGCTGCCTTGAGGTCTTCCCAGAACTTTGGATACGACTTGCTGACCACTGCGGGGTTGTTGATGCGCAGCTGGTCCAGACGGAATGCTGCGGGGGCAAAGGCCAGCGCCATGCGGTGGTCTTCGTAGGTGTCGATGGCTGCATCGGCCTGTGGCTCACAGCGCTCGCCGTCCCAATACAGCTCACTATTGTTCTTGTCGTGGAGCACAAATCCTAACTTGCGAGCCTCGGTTTTCAATGCCTTGATGCGGTCTGTCTCCTTGATTTTCAGCGTTGAAAGTCCACGGAAGTGGAAGGGGACCCCCAGCATCATACAGCATACCACAATAGTTTGCGCCAAGTCGGGCGAGTTGATGAAATCATACTCCAGACGAGGTACGCAGCGACCGTTATTGCGTAGTGTCACCGTGGTGGGCAC